>Ga0075121_1000789_pt1 | contig 21070 bp, 20 predicted proteins | sample AntAceMetag02UKG_FD_69793 | JGI IMG/M metagenome (GOLD analysis project Ga0075121, IMG submission 69793) | Saline lake microbial communities from Ace Lake, Antarctica - Antarctic Ace Lake Metagenome 02UKG | ecosystem: Environmental > Aquatic > Non-marine Saline and Alkaline > Saline | place... | reverse complement strand
TGCTGCTTTTGAAAAAACAAACGCTGAAGGCTCAAATTTCGAAACTTCATATGGATACGTAATAGATCCGGAAATAAATCGAGTTAGAAAAGCAAAATTTGATTTACAAGGAGTATTAGGTCTATTGACCAAATATGATATTGAGGTAAGATAATAATAAAATATGTGGACAACTAATATAAACAAACAGCAATCCAATAATCCTCTTCATAGTATTACATTGGAAATGATGGTAACCCGTCTTTTCGATCATTATGGCTGGGAGGAACTTGGGCAGAGGATCAATGTCCGTTGTTTCAATAGTAATCCCTCCGTAAAATCTAGCCTGAAGTTCTTGAGAAGAACACCATGGGCAAGAAAGAAGCTTGAAGATCTTTACCTCAACACAACCAGCAATGAGGGATAGGCATGTGTGAGGCTGAACGCAAAAAAACGGCTCTGCTCTAAACATCTATCGAGACTCAATAGCTATGAACATAAACCACGCTCTAATATGTGCTAAAAAGAATTATAGCGTTAGATATGTTTGCTTTTAAGCAAGACTAATTCTATAATACTCTCATAAATTTTATTCAAGAGAGAAGAAACTACTGGAACTGGAAGGGATAAAATGAGACTTCAGGTAAGTCCAACGCGGATGGAGGTGTTAAATCTTAGGAGAAGACTTGCGCTTGCAAGGCGTGGGCACAAACTGCTTAAAGATAAACAGGATGAGCTTATGCGCAGATTCATGATGTTCCTGGACGAAAACAGGGAGCTTCGTAAAAAGGTTGATGAGAAACTTAAAACAATCTTTAATCTGTACTTGGGAGTATGTTCCAGAACAAACAAGGAATCGCTATACTCTGCAATAAAATATCCTCAAGAGATACCGGAGTTTCTTTCATCGAAACTAACGGTTCTTAATATAAAAGCACCACACATTGAAATAAGTAAACAAGGGAATCCTTTCTCCTATGGATTTAAAGATTCATCGCCGGATTTAGATATTACATTAAGCATGCTTGGCGCACTTCTTCCTGAAATGTTGAAACTAGCAGAGACAGAAAAACTCATACATCTGATAGCAGACGAGATAAAGAAAACCAGAAGAAGAGTCAATGCGCTGGAATATATATTAATACCAAATCTTGAAGAGACAATAACCTATATTACGATGAAGCTCGGTGAACTTGAGCTTGCAAATATTGTCCGATTGATGAAGATTAAGGATATTGCGCGGGCAAAATAATGAGAGTATGTGCACTAATTCCTAATGCTGGTTTCGGGGCAAGGATGAAAGCCGCCCTTCCAAAACAATATCTTACCCTAGATAGCAAACCTGTTCTCATTCATACACTAAACATAATTGATAAGGCGAAATGCATAGATGAAATCATCCTAATTTCAGATAAAAAATACATAGAAAAGTCGCGTTTGCTGATTCAAAAATACAATATTAGAAAGGTTTCGAAGATTGTCTGCGGAGGCAAAACGAGACAGGAATCAGTTTATAATGGACTTATGAGTATTAAAAATACGCCTGATATTATATTAATTCACGATGCAGTAAGACCATTTATTACACAAGAGCTTATTGACAAATCAATAGAAGCCGCTCATAAGTATGGAGCTGCTGTAATAGGGCTTCCTTTATTTGACACAATAAAACTAGTTAAAGATAATTGCATTGAGAAAACTGTTGATAGAAACAACTTATGGCGAGTTCAAACTCCTCAGGTATTTAGATATGATCTAATAAAAACCGCCTATCAAATAGCTAACGAAAATAAGTTTTTGGGAACGGACGATGCCTCTTTGGTGGAACAATTAAACTATCCTGTCAGGATAGTTCCAGGATCTGAGACGAATATAAAGATTACAGACCAAAAACAATTCAAATCAATTGGAGGAAATTACAAATGCGAATTGGAATAGGCTATGATATACACAAATTAGTTACAAACCGTGATCTTATTATAGGTGGAGTGAAGATTCCTTTTATATTTGGATTAGAAGCTCACTCTGACGGAGACGTTCTAGTTCATGCCATATGTGACGGGATTCTCGGCGCATTAAATAAGGGTGATATTGGACAGCTTTTTCCGGATGATGACCCGCTTTTTAAAGGCATCTCCAGCCTCAAACTCCTTGAAGAAATGGACACTATACTACGAATGGAAAACATGGAAATCAACAATATTGATACCATCATATTTGCAGAAAAACCCAAGATGGCTCCTTATATCGATGATATGAAATTAAACATTGCCAAAGCATTAAACACTGAAAAAGACAAAATAAGCATAAAAGCTAAAACATATGAACAGCTTGGACCAATAGGAGAAGGAAAAGCTGTTGGGGCACAGGCAGTTGTTAGTCTGCATGTTAAAGAACTATGAATATATGAATAATCGCGAAATTGCCGACATTTTCCATTCGATAGCCGATATTCTGGAGATTAAGGCCGAAAATCCGTTTAGAATAAGAGCTTACAGAAGAGCTGCGCAAATAATTGAAGGACTGTCTCAATCCATTAAAGATATCTATATCAATGACAAATTAATAAATATCCCTGGTATTGGAGAGGGTATTGCTGAAAAAATATCAGAGCTTATACAAACAGGAAAACTTAAAGAATATGAAGAGATTAAAAAAAGTGTGCCTGCCGGATTGCTGGAGATGTTGAACATATCAAGTGTTGGACCTAAAACAGTTGCTCTTATTTACAAGGAACTTGGTATAACAAATGTTGAAGAGCTTGAAAAGGCAGTAAAAGATAATAAATTGGCAAAATTCCCTGGAATGGGAGAGAAGAAAGAGGAAAATATTCTTCGCGGGATTAAAATCCTGCGTGAAACAAAGGAACGAATTCCAATATATGAGGCAGAACTAATTGCAGATAAGATAATTAAACAGCTAAGAGAAATACAAGCCGTAGATAAAATCAGTATTGCAGGCAGCTTGCGCAGACGGCGGGAAACAATAGGAGACATCGATATACTGGTTGCATCGGATAAGCCCGCTCAAGTAATGGATGTCTTCACAACATTGCCCAATGTTAAGCAAATACTTGCAAAAGGGAATACGCGTTCAAGTGTCAGAATTGAGAGTGGGAGACAGATTGATATACGGGTTGTTCAAACAGATTCTTTTGGCACAGCTCTTCACTACTTTACAGGATCAAAAGCTCACAACATAAGAATAAGAGAATTAGGAATTAAGAATAACCTTAAAATTAATGAATACGGTATTTTTAAACGAGGTAAGAGCCCTGAGGAACAGGACGAAAAAATTGGCGGCAGTAAAGAGATTGATGTTTTTAAAAGTATTGGTATGCCTTATATTTCGCCTGAAATGAGAGAGGATCGCGGCGAAATTGAAGCAGCTTTATTAAATAAGCTTCCGAAACTGGTTGAGATTGAAAATATTAAGGGAGATTTGCATGTGCACTCAAATTGGAGTGACGGAACAAATTCTATAGAAGAAATGGCAGAAGCTGCAATAAAGAGAGGATATCAGTACATAGCGATATGTGATCATTCAAAGAGTCTAAAGATTGCAAAAGGATTAGATGAGAAACAACTTATGGAGAGACGGGAAGAAATTGATAAATTAAATAATAAATACAGAAATTTTCAGATATTATCAGGTATTGAACTGGAGATACATATCAATGGAGAACTTGATTTCAGCGATGATATATTGAGAAGCCTGGATGTTGTAGTTGCCGCAATACACACCGGTTTTTCTCAGGATGAAAGAGTAAATACAGCTAGAATTATAAAAGCTATGAAAAATAAGAATGTTGACATCATTGCTCACCCAACCGGCCGTTTACTTGGAAAAAGAGAAGGATATAAAATAGATATTCCTGCTATTTTGAAAGCTGCTGGAGATACAGGAACTGCGCTTGAAATAAATGCCTTCCCTGAGCGCCTGGATCTAGCTGATATTTATCTTCAGGAAGCAAAAGAAAAAGGCGCTAAATTCGCAATTAATACAGATGCTCATAGTATTTCACAACTAGATTTCGCCAAATTTGGCGTTGGAGTCGCCAGACGCGGCTGGCTTGAAAAACAAGATGTTATAAACTGTCTTAATATAGATGAACTAAAAAAAATATTAGGAACTTCTTAGATCTTTATTATCCTTCTCAACTTTATCAGCAAGTTCTTTTCTATACTCTTTGAGCTTCTTTGTAAGAGAAGGGATTTTTAGAGCCAATATTTCCGCAGCAAATATACCTGCATTCTTTGCTCCGCTCTTTCCAATAGCCATAGTGGCAACTGGAATTCCGCCCGGCATTTGCACTGTTGAATACAGAGCATCTACGCCTTTTAACTCAGAACTTGGGATTGGAACTCCAATTACAGGAAGAAGCGTATGAGACGCCAAAACTCCGCCAAGATGCGCTGCTGCGCCTGCTCCCGCTATTATTATCTCCAGCCCCCTCTTTGCAGCACTTTTTGCGTATTCTGCCGCTTTAGCAGGAGTACGATGCGCAGAACATACAGTTAGTTCATATTTAATATCAAAAAAATCCAATATCTTACATGTCTCCGTTATGCACTCTTTATCTGAGATGCTTCCAATTACAATTCCTACTTGTGGTTTAGCCATATTTTGTCTCCTCTCCTATAAATATTTTAGCGCCTTATCTGCAATATCCTTCCTAAAATACATCTTGTTAAAATGTATTTCTCCAACTGCTTTATACGCCTTATCAATAGCCTGCTCAATATTAGCTCCCAGACCTGTTACGCAAAGAACTCTTCCGCCGGAGGTCAATATATTTTCACCTTCCAAACTTATTCCAGCATGAAACACAATTACGTCCTGCAATTCCCCAGCTTGTTTAATACCTGTTATTACTTCTCCTTTTTTATAGCTTCCGGGATAACCTCCTGAAGCCATTACTACACAGACCGCAGCATCATTTTTCCACTCAACACTTGCCTTATTAAGCTTTCCGTCTATGCAGGATTCCATAATATCAATTAAGTCTGTCTTAAGCCTTGGAAGTATTACCTGTGTTTCAGGGTCTCCGAATCTCACATTAAACTCAAGAACTTTCAGTCCATTCTCTGTAATCATAAGACCTGCGTAAAGAATCCCTTTATACGGCATTCCTTTTTCTTTCATCTTATCTATTACAGGTTGAAATACCTGAGAAGACACTGTCCTCATCATATCTTCATTAACAACAGGTGCAGGAGAATATGCTCCCATTCCTCCTGTATTTGGACCTTTGTCTCCGTCATAAATTGCTTTATGATCCTGGGATGTGACCATTGGTATAAATCTTTCTCCGTCACAAAATGCAAGTATTGATGCCTCTTCTCCAACTAGGCATTCTTCAATTATAATTCTATCTCCTGCTTTTCCAAATGCTCTCTTTACCATTATTAAATCTATCGCTTCCAATGCTTCTTCTTTTGTTTTTGCAACAATCACTCCCTTGCCAGCAGCAAGCCCATCGGCTTTTATAACAATGGGAACAGGTTGTGATTTTGTGTACTGTATGGCTTTTTCATGGTCTTCGAATATTTCACACTTGCCTGTTGGAACTCCTGCTTCAAGCATTATCTCCTTTGCAAATATCTTACTTCCTTCAAGCTGAGAAGCATCCTTTGATGGACCAAAGACTCTTAGATTTCTTTTTTCAAATTCATTAACTATACCCTTTGTAAGTGGCACCTCAGGACCAATCACAGTTAAATCAATTTCGTTCTCTTCTGCAAAACAGATAAGTTCAGAAATATTCTCAGCTTTTATAGAAATACATTCTGCCTTTTGACTTATACCGGCATTTCCCGGGGCACAATAGATTTTAGAAACTCTTGAGCTCTGTGAAATCTTCCAGACAAGCGCATGCTCACGACCACCACTTCCAACAACCAGAACCTTCATAAAAACACTCCCTATTCTGTAAATTGATTATAGAGCAAGCCCTGCTCAAAATCAAACTTGACAGGATTTTTTATCTTCCCTATAATCGTAAATGCTCTGTGAACGGTAAATGGCGGTGTAGCTCAGCTGGTTAGAGCGGGAGAATCATAATCTCTATGTCCGGGGTTCGAATCCCTGCACCGCTACTAATATAGTTAATATTCCTTAGGCAGATCGTTTAATTCAGCAAGAGAGAAGATAGGTCCGTCTTTACACACGTATTTGCCGCCTATATTGCACCTGCCGCATTTTCCTATGCCGCACTTCATTCGCATTTCCAGTGAGTTTAATATATTCTCTGGAGAAAATCCTAATTCTACAAGCTTTGGAATAGTGAATTTTATCATTATCGGAGGTCCGCATATTATTGCTACAGCATTCTCCGCAGAAGGCTTAACTTCTCCCGTAACAGTTGGGACAAATCCCTCTCTTCCCTTCCAGTCTTTATCTCCCTTGTCAACGGTAACGTATAATTTCATATCGTCTCTTTTATCCCATTCTTCCAACTCTTTTTTATAAATTAAATCTCCCGGGCTTCTGGCTCCATAAATAACTGTAATATTTTTGAACTTGCTTCTATTATTGAGATGAATCATATATGTCGTCAAAGAACGCAGAGTTGTAAAAGCAAAACCGCCTCCTATAACTACGACACTTCTATTTTTGATATTCTTTGATTCAAAACTGTTGCCAAAAGGACCTCGAATACCAATTTTATCTCCTGCAAACATGTTATGAAGAGCATTTGTCACAACCCCTTTCGGATACCACTTAATAGTAAATTTTAGAATTCCCCTTTCCGTTGGGGATGATGCTATGCCTACCGGCGCTTCTCCAGAGCCCAAAACGGAAATCTCTGCAAACTGACCCGGCAAATACGAAAAATTCTTCTCATCTTCCTTGTTTAAAAACGCCAGTTCAAACGTTTTTATATCCTTAGTTGCTGCCTCATCTGTTATGCTTCTGATTATCATAGGAATTGGTAAATACGGATTATTCATTTTGACTCCAATATATCTTTTAGAACTTTTCGAATATCCAGATTAACAGGACAATGCTCTACGCATCTTCCACAGCCTACGCATCCGTATAATCCCGTGTTTTCTTTCAGATAGTTAAATTTATGCATAATCCTCTGACGCCATCTTTCCCTTTGTGTCGGTCGTGGATTGTGACCTGAGGCATGCAATGTAAATTTTGGGAACATGCACGAATCCCAATTTCTCACTCTGCAACCTTTCTCTCCTACAGTTTCATCCTGAACGTCAAAACAGTGACAGGCCGGACACAGATATGTACATATACCGCATTTTGTGCATTTTTGGTAAATTGTTTCCCAGATTGGAGACTCAAACATTCCATCAAGCTTTTCTTTTATACCTTCTATTTCGAAAACAGGTTTGAGCATTTTTCCTGCGTTCTTTTTAAGCTTCTCTGCGTAATTGATATCCTCCTGAGAAGCAGTATCAAGATGTGCAAAAAGCTTTCCGCACTGTTTTGCTATGGGAATAATAAGATATTTTTCTTTCAGTTCAACAAACAGCGCATCAAGCCCTTCAGTTGAAAAAGGTCCTCCGTCAACAGATGTGCAAAAACAGGTTTGATCAGGTTCGTTACATGCCATCCCAATAACCAATATATTTTCACGTTTGTTCTTGTAATATGAATCGGGGATATTCTCCAGAAACACCTTATCCAGCATAGCAATTGCCTTCCCATCACACGGACGAACCCCAAACAGGAGATTTCGTCTCTTTTTCTTCTTTATGTCTGTAATCTCATTGCTGTTTTCCTTTTTGACAAACCGGAAAAGCGCTTCTGATTGAGGAAGCAAAAATTCCTTCACAGAATTTTTTGTATTTGAATAGGAAAGACACATATCATCCACTTTATCAATCTTCGAGAAAAGGATGCCTTCATCTTTTTTTACGGGAGCAAAAACATCATACTCTTTAACAAGTTTATTGATAAATTCCGAAAGGTCTTTTTTTGCTAATATCTTTTCTTTCATTTTATAAAATCCTGTTTGTCATCCTCTTTAAATGTTGTGAATGGAGGTTTGATATCTATATCAAGTCCTGTTTCATAGTCAAAAAGTGTTTTTGCGTCTTTTGTAATCTTCTGCGTGAATTGCCTAAAGTCTATATTCATTGGACAGGCTCTCACACATGCTCCGCAATCTGTGCATCTTCCTGCTTGATGGAAAATACGTCCAAGATGAAAGAAAATAATATCAGAGAGATTATTGGTTGTGCCAACCCATCTTGGTTTTTCCTGGTCAATAAAACATTCTTTGCAATAGCAGGTTGGGCAGGCATTTCTACATGCATTACATCTTATACATTTGCTTAATTCGGATTCAAGGTATTTCCACTTATCGGAAGCGGATTTTTTTTCGAACTTTTCAACCTCTTTATACTTATCTTTCTTTTTGCTTTCCTTAACCTTTTCCCCGACAAGCACATCATATATCACAGGGTTCTTGTGTTCGCATATAAGACAGTAATCATGAGGCGCATTGTTCTTATTAATCATTCCCTCGCATGGTACGCCGATTATATATAATTGCTCTCGCTTTATTTGCTTTTCCTGAATAAGGACTACTATGGATCTTGAATCACATCCCTTAGCTACAATACCGATTTTATCCTTGCGTTTTGGCAGATAATTTGCCAGATTATTTCCGCAGAATGAGTTCCATATAAGTCTATCCGTCTGATCAGGATTTCTTATAAAACATGGTGTTGCAGACGAAGGAAGTGTCCCTTTCTCAAAACCGATAACAATATCTACCTTCTTTTCTTTCAGTAGCTTTCTTGCAATGTCCTGTATCTTCTTAGCTCTCATGTCTTTCATATTTCCTTCACCAGTTTTTTTGCAGGACCAAGTTTTTTAACATCCTCAGTAACTGTCCTTATAACTTCTGCGAACTTGCCGCCTTCAGACGCGGACACCCATGAGAAATGTATTCTTCCCGGTTCAATGCCAACATATTGAAGCAGGCTGTTTATGATAGCAAACTTTCTTCTGGCATGATAATTACCTGTTATGTAATGACAATCTCCCGGATGACAGCCTGAAACCAAAACCCCGTCAACACCATGCTGAAGAGCTTTGATTATATACAGCGGATTCATTCTCCCTGAGCACGGCACACGAATAACTCGCACATTAGGCGGATATTGCAGCCTGCTTATACCAGCCAGATCAGCCCCGGCGTAGGAACACCAGTTACAGAGAAAAGCAATTATCTTTGGCTGCCAGTTATTGACTTTATTCATATCTTTATATCCCATTTATCTGTTTTACTTAAACATCCTTGCTTTTCCCCCACCAATTGTTGAACGGTGGAAAATTTGCCGTTCTTCTTACCTCACTATATTGCCCTCTCTTAACGGTATCAGTTGAAGGAATGTTATAGCATATATCTTTTGAAATAATCCATCTGTCATGAATATCTGCTTTCAGATTTTTATCGGTTATAAATCGCAAATCACATTTTATGCCATTATTTTTGAACTCTTTCTTTAAATCCTTATACAACGAGATAAACTTTTTATCTGCTTTTTCTGGCGTCATCAGGATTTTTACAAATTTCACTTTTTTAGTATTAAGTAATTCTGAAAGCCAATCCAGTCCTGCTTTTGAGAAGTATTTATCTATCCAGTAAACATACTCCTCACAGGAATGAATAATATCCCTAATTGTTTTTTTATTTGAAAATGGTTCTTTGGGAGATAGTAATTTTGAATCTAATGGTTTGTGAATAATTTCAAATATCGTTCTTATTTTCTCGTCGTGTGATTGAATCTTATCTTCCAATTGATTCAATTTGTTAAGCATTTCTTTATTTGCAGAAACCACTTTTCTTATATTGACAAATATCCGCATTATCCCGATATTTACTTGTACTGCCCTTTTGCTGTTAAGAACACTGGAAAGCATAGCAACCCCTTGTTCGGTAAAAGCATACGGCAGGTATCTAATACCGCCCCATCTTGAGGTTTCAAATTGAAACCTCAAGTTAGTAAATTCTTCTTTGCTTAATTGAAACATAAAATCATATGGAAATCTGTCTATGTTTCTTTTTACTGCAAGATTAAGTGATTTCGTTTGGACACCATAAAGTTCAGCAAGATCTTTATCTAACATTACATTCAAACCTCTAATCAAAAATATCTTTTCCTCAATAATATCTTGTTTAACAATATCCGTCATTTTTCACTTCCAAATATTCTTTACAGCGCGTCAATCTGCGCAAGAATTTGCTCGTCTGTAAAACCTTTAAGTGTTATTGCGTTTGGTCTACATGAGGCAGAACATGCGCCGCATCCTTTACATAAGGTAGAATTTACAACAGCAACATTACGCTCCACGTCAATATCTATTGCCTTGTAAGCGCATACTTCAACACATAATCCACAGCCGTCACATTTATTCTCATCAACAACAGAGATAGTACCTTCCGCAAAAATCTGTTTTTTACTCAATACAGTACATGCTCTGCCTGCTGCAGCATACGCCTGAACAATGCTTTCCTTTATGTTTTTTGGACCATGAGCGAGACCGCACATAAAAACACCTTCAGTCGCAAAATCAACCGGACGAAGTTTCATGTGCGCCTCAAGAAAGAACTTGTCTTCGTTTAACGGTACCTTCATCATTTGCGAGAGCTCTATATTCCCGGTGTTAGGCACGATTCCACTGCTCAAAACCAGTAGATCCGTATCTAAATCCAGATGTCTTCCAACGATTATATCTTTAACAGAAACAATTAATTTTTTCCTATTATCTAGTTTAACATCCGGTTTCTCATCATCGTTGTATCTTATAAAAATCACCCCTCTATCCCTTGCTTCTCTGTATGCATCTTCATAAAATCCATACGTTCTTATGTCTCTGTAAAGAACATAAATCTCAATTTCAGAATTTATTTTCTTTAGCAGAAGCGCGTTCTTTATTGCCTGCTGGCAGCAAACTCTGCTGCAATAAGGTCTCTCGTCATCTCTTGAGCCAACACACTGAATCATTACGACAGACCGCATATTATCTAATTCGGAACTAGAACAGGATATCGTATGTTCCAGTTCTTTTTGCGTAACAATTCGTTTATTCTTTCCATACAGGTATTCTGTCGGTTTATATTCATCCGCTCCTGTTGCAACAATAACAACCCCATGCTTAATTTCAACTAATTTTGAGTTTTGAGTTTTGAGTTTTGAATTAAAGTTTCCAACATATCCTTCAACTTCTTTCACATGTGAGTTTAAATAGACTGTTATATGCTTATTATTCTGAACTTGTTTTCTCAGATTTTCCAATTTGTTCCTAATTTCCTGCCCGCTTATATCAAAATGAATATTTCTTAGATTACCTCCAAGTTCGTCTTCTTTTTCAATGAGATATGTTTGAAACCCGTTGTTTGCTGTTGACAGAGCGGCAGTCATACCGGCTACGCCTCCGCCGATAACGAGAGCCTGCTGTACTACATCTGACGCTATCCTTTCAAGAGGACGCTTAAAACGCGCTTTTGCCACTGTCATTCTAACCAGATCCTTTGCTTTTGATGTAGCCTCCTGATGCTGTTTCATATGTACCCATGAACATTGATCCCTGATATTGCTCATTTCAAACAAATAAGAATTGAGACCTGCTTCTTTTATCGTCTCCTGAAATAAAGCCTCGTGTGTTCTCGGAGAACAGGAAGCAACCACCACTCTGTTAAGATTGTGCTCTTTAATCTTATCCTTCATGATCTGCTGTGTGTCCTGAGAGCATGTATATAAATTCTCATCAGCATACACAACGTTTGGAAGAGTCTTTGCATATTTAACAACATCTTTAACATCCACTATGCCGCCGATATTAATGCCACAATGACATACAAAAACACCTATTCTCGGACCCTGTCCGCGAATATCAATCTCTAATGGATATACTTTCTCTTTTATTAATTCGCCGCGCACATTAAATAACGGTTCAGCGGCAGCGGCAGCAGCTCCGCTTGCTCCCATTACAGTTTCAGGAATATCCTTTGGCCCGCTAAACGCACCGCATACAAACACTCCTGATTTAGAAGTATTCAAAGGAAGAAAATCTCTTGTATCGCAAAAATTATACTGGTTAAGCTTAATACCTATTTTTCTTGCAAGATCGGAAATTTTCTTAGAAGGTTTCAGCCCTACTGAAAGAACAACAAGATCAAACTCCTCGAAGAATATGTTCCCCTCTTCATTGACATATCTTAATGTGATATTGCCTGTCTTTTCATCTTCAATCGTTTCCGAAACTCTTGATCTTATGAATTTTATGTCATATTCGGCTTTTGCTCTTTCATAATATTTGTCAAAGTCTTTGCCATACGCCCTCATGTCCATAAAGAAAATATTAATGTCCAATTCCTCTGCACTGTGTTCCTTCGCTATGATCGCTTCTTTTATAGCATACATACAACATACCGAAGAACAGTATCCGGCTTTGCAGTCAACATCCCTTGAGCCAACACACTGAAGGAATGCAATTTTTTTTGGTGATTTTTTGTCAGAAGGTCTTAATAAATGCCCTTCGTAAGGACCTGAAGCGGATAAAATTCTCTCAAATTGAATACTGCTTATTACATTCTTGAATCGGCTGTATCCATAGTCGTATTTCAATTGTGGATTAAACTCCTCAAAGCCTGGTGCAAGAATTATCGAGCCTACATTTATCTCTTCAAGTTTATCTTCCATATCATGGTCTATTGCTTTTGCCTGACACGTCTTTTCACATTCACCGCACCCGGAACAAATTCCGCAATTAAGGCATCTTTCAGCCTCTTTTCTTGCAGCTTCCTCTGAAAATCCAAGCTCAACTTCAGAGAAACTTTTAATTCTTGCCTTAACATTAAGTTCAGGCATTTTCACCCTACTTTCAGGAACAAGATAATTTCCGACATCCGGCTCGCTTGGATTACCCTGAACTGTTTTGTAAGTTAATTTTTCACCCTGAAGATATCCCATTATTGATACAGCTGCTTTTTTCCCGGCGGCAATTGCCTCTATAACCGTACCCTGACCGCTGGTAACATCGCCACCTGCGAATATGCCTTCTTCAGCTGCCCAACATGTATCATCATCTGCATCAATTGTATTCCATTTACTGATAACTATGCCGTTGTCATTCTTGATAAAGGAGAGGTCTGGAGACTGGCTTATAGCGGGTATGAGCATATCTATCTCAACGGTAAAATCGGTTTTTGGAACAGGCACAGGTCTTCTTCTTCCGCTATCATCAGGTTCACCAAGCTTCATCTTTTGACAAATAACTTTACGAGCTTTGCCATTTTCTCCAACTATTCTCAATGGCGCAGCTAAATAAAAAATATCAACACCTTCTTCCTCTGCCGCTTTTATTTCTTCCTCGTCTGCAGGCATTTCCACTTTAGTTCGTCTATATATAATCGTTACTTTACTGGCTCCAAGCCTCAAGGCAGTTCTGGCGGAATCTACAGCCGCATTTCCTCCTCCTATAACAGCAACCTTCCCCTGAACTTGTTTAAGCTTTCCGAGATTTGCCTGCCGCAAGAATGCTACACAATCCAGCACTCCTTTCATCTCTTCGCCGGGAATGCCCAGCTTAAGCCCATTATGAGCGCCCGACGCAATGAATACAGATTTATATCCCATTTTATTTCTTAAATCATCAAAGCTGATTTTGTCTCCAATGCGAGTATTTATTTTTATCTCAACACCCATGTCCTGAATCATTTTGATCTCTTTGTTTAATATATTCTTTGGTAAGCGATATTCAGGTATACCCACCGCAAGCATTCCACCGGCAACGGACAGCGATTCAAATACCGTAACAGAATATTCTTCTTTTGCTAAGTCATATGCGCAGCTCAGCCCCGCGGGACCGGAACCGATAATTGCAATCTTCTCTTTTTTTACTTTCTTATTTTTCTGTTTGCTTTTTACCGAAACCTGTTTACTGTTTTTGTCTTCCCAATCCGCAATGAATCGTTTCAGAGATCTTATAGCAATTGGCTGGTCATATTCTCCTCTTTTACATTGCGCTTCACATGGATGATGACAGACCCTGCCGCACACTGCGGCAAATGCAATTCTCTCTCTTACAAGATCAAGTGCCTCTTTATACTTGCCCGCAGAGATGAGCGCAACATATCCATGCGGATTAACTCCCGCAGGACAGGCAAGCCTGCATGGGGAAATACCATTCTTCTCAATTGTATACGCATTTGGATATGCTTGTGGGAATGGTCTATAGATAGCTTTGCGAGAAACTAATTCCTGATTAAATTCATCAGGAACATTTACGGGACACACATCTTCACATTCAGCGCACCCGGTACACTTTGTTGTATCTACAAATCTCGATTTCCTCTTAACACGTACTATAAAATTACCAGATTGTCCGGAAACGTCTTCTATGTCTGAATAGGTAATATTCTCTATATTCAGATGCCTACCGCACTCAACCAGTTTTGGAGACATTATGCACATAGAGCAGTCATTAGTAGGAAAAGTTTTATCAAGCTGGGCCATTACGCCACCGATTGTTGGCGACGACTCCACAAGATAAACCTTGAACCCCGACTCAGCCAGATCCAAAGAAGCCTGTATGCCACCGATCCCCGCGCCAACGACCATTACTGCGGCTATGGGTTTTTGAGTTTTCATTTTCATCATTTTTTACTACTTTTTCTTAGCTTATCTAAAAATCCTTGACTTCTCAACTTAATATGGTATACTTCAATCGTTCCTTACCAGAGGTAAGGAACTTACAAAGGTTTCGGCCGCTGAGCCAATAGTAATCAGCGGCTATTTTTTTGCCATTCCAGGTTTAACTTAATCTTATTAAGTGCCTGTTGATCCGCGATAAATGCGCTTATAAAAAACGCTCTATCCGTGCTTTTCGTCTGTATGATCACTACATAATTGCGCACAACGATAACAACCCTTCTGTTCGCAACGATACATTTGCGTTTATTATCCCACCCACAGTATAATTTTGCAGAAGCATCGGCTAAAGCAACTTTTATCCATGGCATACGCTGGGCGCGCTTGTAAGAAAAGACATCTTTTTTCTTTTCTCTCCGGCTACTACTTTTGTAGAAAGCGTGGTCAAATGCGCTCCTCGGAAATAAAACTCTGATTTTGTCAAATGTATAAATTTTCTGATTGCAATAATGCTCTTCAAAGTATTTGTGATACTCATCCAGCGAGCTTAGTATAAGCAATGGTGGATATGTCATTATTTTTCGCCCGCCAGATTGATTCGAAAAATATTAAATTTAGAATACTCTTTGCTCGTTGCAGTTATTTTATGCTCAAGCCGATTCTCAATACACTCAAGTATTTTTTTCTTACTAATGCCTGATACCTGCTCATTAAACTTAGCATTAACCGCACCAAGCAATAAATCCGTTATTTGAATAAAAATATTTTCGCGAGAAGGTAGTGCTTGAAGAATTTTAATTTCAGAACTCAAATTGGCGTTACTCAGACACTGATGTAATGTTTTTAAACGGTTTTTTACTCTGCTCGTTTTTATATCCAAATATATAGCATAAGCATTAAAATCAAGTATCCAATGGTGAAGCAATTGATAATAAAACTTATAGAATCCCAATTCAGCATCAGAATTATGATATTTTACTAGGTTAACCTTGCTCTTTTCCACAACCACGCAACGAAATCTTAAATCGTCATTCTTGTCAAAAAAATAATTTATCAGGTCGGTATAAAAATCGATCTTGGAAGCGGATATTTTGTTCCATTTTATCTCCGAAAATATTTTGTGCTTTTCCCTGATGGAATGCAATTCCGTTTTGAATGTTTCGCGTTTTTTAGCCGGTATCCATAACCCACCGATAAACATATACTGGCATTTAGTATGTTGAGATGTAAAAACGTCTTGGCATGATTCATCGCAATATATTTCAAATTTCATTTATCTATCATCCTCGATTAAGTCACTCTCTCCATACCTCAGAAATCTCTTATTCATTTAAAATATTCCAAAAACCTATCAGCTCAATTGAAGGATTATCTGTTTCAGGACTTCCTGTTCCGAACTATTTTGTTTATGCTGCCAAATTGACATATTTTTTATTTTTGAGTCTTTATGAAATCTTCAACTTTAGCTGTTATATCTGTTTTTGTTTGATTAGAGGTTTGTTCTTTTGTAAGACACTTAATAATATCAAGTCTTATTTTCTGTGCCAGGTTGTCAATCTTGTACACCTTATCTAAAAAATCTTTACTAACATAACCTTGTTCTATTGCCAAATGCCTGAGCGCTGCCATAACGTCTGTGAATTTAACGTTCTGCGGACATTGTGCGTAGCATGTATAACAGCTGCAGCAATACCAGATTACTTTAGAAGAAAGCACCTCTTTCTTCATACCAAGCAGGACCATGCGAATAATTTTTCTTGGATTGAACTCTTCCTCTACTTCACTCACAGGACATCCGGCAGTGCATGTGCCGCAGGAAAAACATTTCTTTATATTTTCTCCACCCGGCTGCGCAGCAACTTCATATTTAAAATTTTTATCAAGTTCATCGGAACTAATTTTATGTTTCACCTGCACACCTCTTATTGAATTTCGGTCTTGGAAATAATCCGACTCTTTTTACAATCTCGGGCACCACTTCTTCCCATTGAATTGCCATTATATGAAGACCGTGAATGCCTTTTATCTGTTTCAGCTCTTCTATAATTTCAATACATATATTCAGCCCTTCCTCCTTAGGATCCTTAGCGCCCTCCATACGTTTCAAAATTTCCTGAGGCACACTAATCCCTGATACATTTTCAGCCATATGTTTTGCCATATTATATGATTTAATTGGAGTAACTCCTGCGAGAATATGTACTCTTTTATCTAGCCCTTTATCCTTTACCATACTCATCCATTGAGAAAACCTCTTAATATCAAATATACATTGCGTTTGAATGAAATCCGCCCCTGCGTTTATCTTCTTCTCAAGTCTTATAACTCTGAATTCAAGAGGATCCGCAAAGGGATTTGCTGCTGCGCCTATAAAAATTTGAGGAGGCGTTTTTATCGCATCTCCGCCTAAAACCTTTTGTTCATCCCTCATCATTTTAAGGACACCCACGAGCTGTATCGAATCTATATCAAATACATTCTTTGCATCAGGATGGTTTCCAAAACACTGGTGATCACCGGTAAGACAGAGAATATTTTTTACCCCTAGCGCAGCTGCTCCAAGAACATCGCTTTGTATAGCAATCCGATTGCGATCCCGACAGGTTATTTGAATCACGGGCTCAAGACCTTGATCCATAACTATTCTACTTGCAGCTATGCTGGACATTCTGACTATTGCAGTCTGATTATCAGTAAGGTTTGCCGCATCTATATGGTCTTTTAATATCTGCGCCCGTTTTATAACAAATTCTTTATTTGCACTTTTTGGAGGGCCCAGCTCCGCAGTGACAGCAAACTTACCTGAATTTAAAACAGCCTCAAGATTACTTCCTGATTTCATAAGTTATTATAACCTTGCATCTTCTTTAATGACTTTTCTTGGACCACCGTCTCTTGAGGTCTTCCAACTTTTTGCCGGCTCTATTTTTAGAAGTTTATCAAGCTGTCCAAGAAGTTTCATTCTGTCATAGATTAATTGCCATGCGCACTCAATATTGTCAGGATCTACCTCGCATTTACCATCTACTGATCCCCCGCATGGACCGTTAAGCAGGCTTTTCGAACACCTGGCGATAGGGCATATGCCGCCAAAATCTGCCAGCCTGCAATCTCCGCATCCAGCACATGTTTCAACCCATTGCCCCTGCTCCTCAGGCAGTCCCATAAACTTTGTATTAAGCGCAGGATAAACTATTTTCCCTTCATACATCTTTGCAATGAGCTGTACCCCTACTCCACAAGCCATTGATAGTATGACATCATGCTCTTTAATTTCTTTTTCTATTTCTTTAACAAACTCTTCTTCGCACTGGCGCTCTGTAACCAGTTCTGTGATTTCTATAGTCTTACCTTGTTTCTTTTTGGCTATTTTAATTAAAGAAGCTAGTTCAGAGACCTCTTTTTCCCCACCTGCCATACAAATCGCTACACAAGCATTACAGCCAACAATAAGCAACCTCTCACAATCCCCAATCATATTCATGATTTCCTGAAGAGGCTTTCTATCAGCAACTATCATTTTATCTCTTTCTGCATTCTCACTGCTTTTATAGTATTGTGCATAAGCATTGTAATTGTCATAGGTCCAACGCCGCCGGGAACAGGCGTAATGGCACTCGCTATTTCCTTTACTTGATCAAAATCCACATCTCCAACAAGTTTGTATCCCCTTTCTGAGCTTGGATCATCAACCCGATTCATTCCAACATCTATAACCACTGCATTTTGTTTAACCATATCTTTTTTTATCATTTCCGCTCTTCCAATAGCAGCAATCAATATATCCGCCTGTCTAGTATAGTAAGACAAGTTTCCGCTTCGTGAATGGCACACAGTGACCGTTGCATTAGCATCTTGCGCCTTTTGGAGCAGAATTAGTGCAACCGGTTTTCCTACAATATTACTTCTGCCAACTACAACCACATGTTTTCCTTCAATCTGAATACCGCTTTTAAGAAGAAGCTGCTGAATGCCATATGGGGTGCACGGCAGGAAAGAAGGCTTGCCAATAACAAGATTGCCCACATTTACCGGATGAAAACCGTCGACATCCTTTAAAGGATCAATAGTGTTAAGAACCTTGTCTTCATTAATATGATCCGGTAATGGAAGCTGAACAAGAATACCATTAATTTTTTCACTTGCATTGAGCTTCTTAATAAGTTCCAGCAGGTCATGTTCCGAAGTTTCCCGCGGCAGTTTGTGCTCCTCAGAATATATGCCCAATCTCGCGCATGCCTTTTTCTTCATACTCACATAAACTCTTGAAGCAGGATTATCTCCTACAAGCACGACAGCAAGCCCAGGGGTTAAGTTGTACTCACGCTTAAGACTCTCCACCTCAATCTTCATCTCATCCTGCATCTCGGCGGCAATTGCCTTACCATCTATTATCTTTGCAGTCATTTTAGTATCCTGCCTGATTCAGATATCTTATATGAAACTCATAGCATTTATTGTGTGCAATCTGAATAGTACGAGCAAAATATCCTGGCTTCCCCCATCTTATCATCTCCCATATGCCGAGCGGAACACCCCAGACAAGACCTGTGACGAGCGACTCCACAGCTATTACAGGAGTAGCTATAAGAACCTCAAATATAGTCTTTTTATCTTTTTCGCGATAAAGATTAGGCATTAGAGAATAATCATCCGGCTTAGCTCTCCATGTGAACAGCTTCCATGGAGCTGATACAAACGGAGCGATAATCGGTGCCGGCAGCCATGTTGGCATAAAGAGCAACTCTCTAGTTGCCAGATTTGTCTGTTCCTCTAATGATGCCTCTTCTGGAACACATATAGCAATGCTTGTAGAAAAAACTAGTGTTATTACTACTAACGTGGATAAAAACTTCTTCATTTCACTCCTCCTTTTTCCCTCATCTTAATTATTTTACAACTCAATAATCTTTAGCAGTTTTCCCCTTCAAACACCTCCTTCCTCGTATATTGGGCCAAGCTCTGAAGCCTGTAACACTATATCCTTGAAAACCCTGTGAAATTTCTCTTCCATATTAGGTGCAAAGTTGAAAATTTGCAATCGTTTATCCTCAATATCCAATTCCTTCAATCTATTACGAGTAGCTTCCACAACTTTTCCCACTCTTATATTCCCATTTATAAAGTGACATGCTTCTTCTATGCATGTGATTACCATAACCATATCCTTGCCGGATTCAAAACATTTGAGTATATGAATACTACTAATCTTCCCTGAACATGGAACCTTTATAACTTGAATATTGCTGTGGCGTTTATTAACACTTAACACAGTTTCGTAAACTGAATTCTCGCAACAAAAGATTGTTATATTCGGTTTATATGCCATTATAAAATCATCCTATAAGTTTAAGTATCTTCTCATCCTCATATTCCCTGAGCTGTATCGCACTTGCAGGGCATAGGGATGCGCAGATCCCGCATCCAAAACATGCCTCTTCAATAATCCTCGCCGCTTTCTTGCCCGCTTCGCGAGAGAACTCTATATCTATTGCTTTGTGAGGACACGAACGTATACACGTTAGACAAAGCGCGCATTTTTCTTCATCCACTTTTGCTGTTTTCTCATCAATTTCTATCGTGTTCTTTGCAAGTAAATTATGGGCAGCATATGCGGCTGTTAGTGAATCATCTAATATATCATTCAGCCCGGCATCAATATGACATGCTCCAGCAAAAAATATGCCCTTCCTATTTGACAAATTTGGCATAAAGTGAACATTATTATGTTGAAAAAACCCTTGCTTATCTCTCTCAACACCAAGTATAAGGAAGAGATCTTCTGTGCCGTGACTGGGAAGAATACTTTCACCAATTATCAGCCAGTCACATATCAACTGCAGGCCTCCTATATCTACGCCTTCTACAGCAGAAAACACAACTCCTTTTTCTCTGGCAGTAGTATATAGCTTCTCAAACTTCCTGCCGGCAACTTTTATGTTGCGAGATAACACAGACACTTCGCATCTTAATTTTTCTCTGAGAAGCAAAGCATTTTTTAGTGTAGATAAGGCTATTATTTGAGAATCTTCCTTATCAAGATCACATAAGAATACGACTTTTGACAACCTTCTTATTTTGCTGCCTGCAATGCCCTTTTCAAGACGGGTATGATTGATTATCTCTTGAGAATTGCAGCTCATCTTCGGCGTGGATACATCAATCCCTGTAGCAATAATAATCGCCCCATGCTTGATTTCAACTAGTTTTGAGTTTTGAGTTTTGAGTTTTGAGTTGAAGGTTCCTACATGCCCTTTAGTCTCTACCAATTCTGCCGAGGTAAATACAGTTATATTTGAAAGTTTCTTTAATTTTGATATTTGCTGAGAGACAAAGTCTTTTGGCGATACGTCCAGACCATACACGCTGAAAAGATTATTTAGCTTGCCACCTAATTCTTTTTCTTTTTCAATTAGCGTTACTTTATGCCCCTGTTCCCCAAGGTATACCGCAGAATTTAT
>Ga0075121_1000783_pt1 | contig 21191 bp, 14 predicted proteins | sample AntAceMetag02UKG_FD_69793 | JGI IMG/M metagenome (GOLD analysis project Ga0075121, IMG submission 69793) | Saline lake microbial communities from Ace Lake, Antarctica - Antarctic Ace Lake Metagenome 02UKG | ecosystem: Environmental > Aquatic > Non-marine Saline and Alkaline > Saline | place... | reverse complement strand
GAAGTCCTTCACCTTGGCTCGGAAATACAATCTCAGGTACACAACTCCGTGAGCAAATCCCAGCGGGACTTTTTTCTGCGGGAGCAACTGAAGACCATTAAAAAGGAACTTGGCGAGGACAATAAAAATCCGGACATTGCCGCAATTGAAGAAAAGATCAAAAAACTGACTCTGCCGGAAAGCGTGGAAAAAACTATAAGAAAAGAGATGGAAAGACTGGAAATGATTCCTCAGGCGTCAAGCGAATACAATGTGGCTTACACATATGTCGACTGGCTTATTGAAACGCCATGGAGCATATTTTCCGAAGACCGTCTGGACGTGAATGAAGCACACAAAATACTGGAAAAAGACCACTACAATCTGAAAGACGTAAAAGAGCGCATTCTCGAATTTCTGGCTGTCCTGCAACTCAAAAAAGACAAAAAATCCCCGATCCTTTGCTTTGTGGGCCCTCCGGGCGTAGGAAAGACCTCTCTTGGACAGTCAATTGCCCGGGCCATGGGCAGAAAATTCGTAAGGATGTCTTTGGGCGGAGTAAAGGACGAAGCTGAAATACGCGGTCACCGCAGAACATATGTGGGAGCCCTCCCGGGACGAATCATTCAGGGACTCAAAAAAGCCGGAACCTCAAATCCAGTGTTCATGCTTGATGAAATAGACAAAGTCGGCAACGATTTTCGCGGAGACCCGGCGTCGGCCTTGCTCGAAGTTCTCGACCCGCAGCAGAATCACGCCTTTAACGACCATTATCTTGAGCTTGACTATGACCTCAGCTCTGTAATGTTCATTGCCACAGCCAACATACTCGACACCATTCCGCCAGCGCTTATTGACAGAATGGAAGTGTTGCGCCTGCCTGGATATACCGCAATGGAGAAAAAACAAATAGCAAAAAAATTCCTTCTGCCGCGCCAGATAAAGGAAAACGGCCTCAAACAGAAACAGACAAACATTTCAATGGCTTCCATTGACGAAATAATCAACTACTACACACGTGAAGCCGGAGTGAGAAACCTGGAGCGGACCATAGGCTCTGTCTGCCGGAAACTCGCCAGAAAAATAGTGGAAGGCAAAATAAAAGAAAAAACGCGCACATCAATAACCCCTGAAGATATTCAGAAAATGCTGGGCTCAAGAAAGTTCTTTATGGACGAAATTGAGCGCGAGCCTGAAATAGGCTTGGCCACAGGCATGGCATGGACAAGCAACGGCGGGACAATTCTGCCTGTGGAAGCAACTTCCATGCACGGCAAAGGCGAGTTGAAGCTTACCGGCTCGCTCGGCAATGTCATGAAAGAAAGCGCTCAGGCAGCCTTCAGCTTTATAAAAAGCAACTGCGAAAAATTCAAAATAAAACCCGAAAGCTTTGACGACAAGGATTTTCATATTCATGTTCCTGACGGAGCCACCCCAAAAGACGGCCCGTCCGCAGGAATAACCATAACCACCGCAATGGTCTCATTGCTGACTCAGACTCCTGTTCGAAACGCGGTGGCCATGACCGGGGAAATAACTCTGAGAGGCAAAATTACGCCAGTTGGCGGCATTAAGGAAAAAGTCATCGCTGCCTTGCGCGCTGGAATAAAAACAATTGTAATGCCGGAGAAAAACAAAAAAGACTTGGAAGACATCCCGGAAGAATTAAGAAAAAAGATAGACTTCAAATTTTTCGACTCCGCCGACAAAGCCGTAAAATTCCTGCTCGTCAAAAACGAAAAAAAATAAGGGTTAAGTAAATGAAAAAATGCCTGGCTGCCATTCTTGCCGCATGCTTTTTCAGCTTGCTGGCCGCGGAGAATTCTGAAAGATTGTCAGGCGAAAAGTTCCTGGAAGCAGCGCGCAATCCTTACGGACGCAATAATTGGGCGATAATGGAAGGCGAAGCCACCCATCGCCGCAAAGGCGAGCCTGTCATTGTGGCTCCTATTTACATAGGCATCCGCTTCACGCCCGAGCGCACTCTGGCACAAGTGATAATCAACAATGACGAAGGCTATTACGTAGGCCAGAAATATGAAAAATCCAAAGACGCCACCAGCGTTATTCCCATGAAAAAGAACGCGCAAAAATCCGAGCTTGCCAACTTCGGCCTTCGGCCTCAGGATTTGACGATGACATTTATGTTTTGGGACATGCTGAAAGAATTGCCTTCCGACACAGTAAGAGGACGCGACTGCCGGGTCTTTATGCTTGAGTCTCCTGACAAAAAAGAGAAAGCAAAAGTATTCATCAGCTCAAAATACTTCTTTCCTCTCAAGATAGAATGGCTCAAAGTCGGCCAAAAAGAAAAAGGCAAGGCTTATCGCACAGGCGAATTCAAGTCTTTCAGGAAAGAAGGAAACTTCTGGCTGGTCAGCAGTTTGATCATTTACGGGCCTGGCTGGAAAACCAAAGTTGAGTTTGAAAAAACACGGGCTGATTACTCCAAAAACTCCGTCCCGAAGGATCTTTTTCGCAAACTGAAAGACTAATGAGTCGGCCCCGCCAAAAGTACTGAAAAATAAAAAATACCGGCAAAGCCGGAATAAAAACCGGACTATGCCCGGACGCCATCCAGCGGCGGAATCGCTGGTCGCCAAAGGCGAACGCTGTTGGCTTATAAGAAATTAGGCGACAGCACACATGGCGTATTGAAAGTCTACAGCTTGTTGGGATGCGAAGCGACAACAAGCTTTATTTCGTTGCAGCGACAGATCCCTAGACTTTTGGCGGGGCCGTCGCATTGCAAAAAAGTCAGCTTTGCCGCAAAGTTTAAAGTATTCCGCTTTCAAATGTCGAATTTTAGCGCTAATTTAACCGTTTGTAGTTACGTATTTAGTGTTTAACCATTCAAAAATTGATTGATTTTATATATGCCAGGCAACGAAAAAAAACAGCACAAGCCGATAGCAAGCAAAGACTTGACCAAAAAGGCAAAGCTTGTCCAAAAAGGAGGAAGTCTGCTTTGTTGTCAGTATGACAGCAAAACAGAAACGCTAAAAGCAATTTTCAGCAGCCAGAAGGAGAAAATTGAAAAAACTGAAATTCACAATTTTCCCAAAGGCAAAATAAAGGCAAAATGCACCGCATGCAACGGGTCCGGGAAAATATGCCCCCATGCGGCGGCGGCGATAGTTCACTATTCCAGCTTCAAAACCGATAATAAAGGAGCCCCCAAAGCCGTGGCGCCTAAGTATGCGGGATTGAAGCATGAGCCTCTTCCCGAGCTTATAGCAAAAACACTAAATGCGCCTCAGGCGGAATTGATTATTAATGTTGAATCGGATTTTCCGCATGTGCCAAGCAAATGGGAACGCACTATATTGTCCATTAAAATACGCTTTGGAACCAAAGATTACATTGGCAATTTAAGCAATATCCGCCAATTGCACTTCAGCAAGAGCATGGCTGTGTCGTTGAAAATGATATATTTTTCGCAACAAGCAACGCAGATAATCCGCTATCTTGCGATCAACTCCGAGCCGGAAGGCGCCAAGCTTTCGCTTGACGCTGAGCAGACCGCCGAATTTTTTCACTGCCTTGTCGGATATGACAATTTTTTCAAAGGCGGCGAACATATTATAGTCAACAAGGAAATAGCCGAGCCTGTTCTTATATGCGAAGAAGACGTGGACGGGTATATATTGCATCCCACCGTGTCAATTAATGGCGGTCATGCCTTTGAAATCAGAAAAAGTCATCACGGGAAGATCAGGATGCTGGCTTGGGGTTTCCGGAGAATACTGGTGGATACCCGCATCTGTTGACATTGCCTGGCTGAGAAATTTTTTCAGGGCTTCCGAACAAAGCTGCGACCGCAAATCCGGCGAACTCCTTATGAGCGGAAAAACCTTTTTGCCAGTAAAAGTGGTTGAGGCCAAAACAAAAAACCTGCGTCATAAAAAATGCTCTGCATTGCTGACTGGCAAAATCCTTGAAGACAAATCCTTTGAGCTTGAGATCTTGTTCGTTTACGATGACAAGTCTTTTCCGCCGGACGGCGCGCGACTGGGAAGCTCAAGCGACAGCTTCTGGAAGCGCGACAATCAATTCGAAAAAAAAATAATTGACGACCTGTGCCGCTTTGGCTTTGCCAAATACAAGCACAGCCATTCAAAATTCACGTTTATTCTATCCGATATGGAAGCTCTGGGAATATTCCTTGACACGGTCATCGAATCCTGGCGCAAACAAGGCAGACTTTTTTACCTTTCCGAAAACATTTCGACTCTCAGCAACGGAGGCAATGGGACCACTAAGCTTTCTTTCCATTGCGACGTAGTTAAAAGCAACCCGGAATCCTATGATTTGAAATACGAAATAAAAGTTCATGACTGTTCGTTCTCATGGAAAGAGCTTCTGGCTACAGTGAAAAACAATCGGTCATACATAAGCTCAGGAAACGGAAGCATAGCGGGAATCAGCAAAGAAATGCAAAATTTAGTGAATCGCGTTTCGGACATTGTTCATCCCCATAAGACCAAAAAAGACATCATTTCCATCCCACGCTTCGCCGCTCCATACTGGGCGGAAACAGCCAGAGACATTCCCGGAGCTGTGCCGGCGGAGTTCCAGGAGATAAACAGTCATCTAAAGAATCTGGCAACAGAGGAAGAGGCAGCGGCTTCTCTGGAAAAGCAGACGCCTGATCATAAATTGAAAGGCGAGCTTCGCAACTATCAGAAGCAGGGCGTGGCATGGCTGAGAGATATGGGGTCAAAAGGGTTCAACACTATATTGGCTGACGAAATGGGTCTGGGCAAAACTATCCAGACTCTGGCAATGCTATCATTGCGCAAAAACTCCAAGCCTGCCCTTATACTTTGTCCCTCCAGTCTTGTTGAGAACTGGGAAAGAGAGTCCAAAAAATTTGTGCCATCATTCAAGACCCTTGCAATTAAAGGCGCACAAAGAAGCAAGCTTTGGGACAAGGCTGATGAACATAATATTCTGATAACATCCTATTCGCTGGCAAAAAGAGACATCGAGCACATTCAAGCGCACGATTTCAGCTACCTGATACTTGACGAAGCGCAACACATAAAAAACCCCTCCACTGCAAACGCCAAAACATGCAAGTCAATCAAATCTGAGCATCGGCTGGTTCTTACCGGAACGCCGCTTGAAAATTCCCCTGAAGACTTGTGGTCTATTTTTGACTATCTCCACCCCGGGCTTCTGGGTTCTTTCAATGCGTTCAAAAGTCATTACAGCAACATAAATGACGACAAGTCAATGCAAGGCGACCTTGCCGCGCGCGTGTTGCCTTTTGTGTTGAGACGGAAAAAAAAGATGGTCTGCGCAGAATTGCCGCCGAAGCAGGAGCAAACCCTGTACTGCGAAATGGACGGAGCGCAAAGAAACTTGTACGACCAGTTCCTGACAAAAAGCAGAGAGCAATACAAAAAAAATTCCAAAAAAGACGGCAAACGCTCAAACTTTGAAATTCTTTCAGCCTTGCTTCGCCTGCGCCAGGTATGCTGCCACCCCGAACTTCTGCCGGAAACATTGAACGACAGCGTAAACGCTTCTGCCAAAACCGAACTGCTGCAGGAGCTCGTGTATGAAAATATCGACAGCGGTCACAAGCTGCTCATATTCAGCCAGTTCACATCTCTGTTGAGCATACTGAGAAAGTGGCTGGACGATGAAAAAATAAAATACGAATACCTTGACGGCTCCACAAAAAACCGCATGGAGCGCGTTGACAATTTTAACAACAGCAAAGACATTCCCATATTCCTGCTGAGCCTGAAGGCCGGCGGAACCGGATTGAATCTGACAAGCGCCGACACTGTTATTATCTATGACCCATGGTGGAATCCTGCGGTTGAGGCGCAGGCAACAGACAGAACACACAGAATTGGACAGACCATGCCGGTAAACAGCATAAAACTGGTTGTGAAAAACTCCATTGAAGAAAGAATTCTTGAATTGCAGAAACGCAAACAGGACATATTCAACAACCTTGTGGACAATCCCGAGGCGGCTATGAAAAAATTTGAGATGGAAGATTTGGAATTTCTATTGGGATAGGCATGTTATATACAGGAACAAAATCGCGTTGAGCCGACAATTAAAGCAAGAGGAAAAAATCAGATGTTTTTATTGAAACAAACCACACACAGAATGCTGATGCGGTATAATGAAAAAGTGGGCCATGTTTTTGTTCCCAATCAGACGGCTCGTCTTGCCAATGAAAAAAATGGCTATTACGTAAAAACTAATTCTCTGGGCTTCAGGTCAGATTTTGAATTTCAGGAAAAACGCGGAAACAAACCGCGAATACTGATGTTCGGCGACTCATACACGGCCGGAGACAATTGCAGCAACCGCGACCGTTATTCAGACCAGCTCGGCAAGCTCCTTAATGCGGAAGTCTATAATTATGGCGTGTCCGGAACAGGGACAGATCAACACCTACTTATCTATCGCGAATTCGCCAGCAAAGTCGAAGCTGACCTTATTGTGATATGCGTTCAGGTCGACAGCATAAACCGAATCCAAGTCAGCCACCGCGAATCCATCGACAGAATAACCGGGAAACGCCTGCTTATACCCAAGCCCTTTTATCAGCTCAAAAACGGAAAACTGGAGCTCAATAATGTGCCCGTGCCAAAAGAGCGCCCCGAAAAAGGAAGCGTCGCCACTGAGGCAACCGACAAGGAAAAAAGCATAGCCGAAAAAGCTCTAAAATGGTATCGCGAAAGCTCCGGCATGAGCAAAGTAAGAGAGACTATGCGCGGCAGCCTGTCCAAAGCAAAATCAAAAATTTACAAACTCAGCGGCATTCAGCCCTATCCTGATTTTGAGTCCGAGAACAGCGAAGGCTGGAAGCTGATGAAGGCTATCCTTGAGCAGTTTGCCGAAGAAGCCTCTCCCACACCCGTGTTGATTGTCCCAATCCCGACATATGAATTTTATCTGCATGAGGCAAGCCCAATTTATCAGCCGCGTTTTGAATCGCTGGCAAATCCCGGGAAAAATGTTTTTGTGGCAAACGCCACTTCTCCGCTCACTTCGCTCCCCTGGGAAAAGCGTCAGGATCTGACATTCCGCGTGGGCGGGCACTTTTCGCCAATGGCAAACAAAATTGTGGCGGAAACAATGGCGGAATTTATAGACAAAAATTCCCTTGTCAAAAAGACTGAAAATAAAGAAGCGGATTGTGGCAGTCAAGAAACTGTCGCATCTCTGCCGCACAAATCAAAAAATGACCATTATGTGCTGGGTATTTCCTGCTTCTATCACAACTCAGCCGCCAGCCTGATAAAAAACGGCGAAATAATCGCGGCCGCCGAGGAGGAACGCTTCAGCCGCCTCAAAAACGACCGCCGTTTTCCACACAACGCCGTGAACTACTGCCTGGAAGAGGCCGGAATAAACACATGCGACCTCGATGCGGTTATACATTACGACAATGCCCCGCTAACCTTTGAACGCATAATGCATTCTCTTTACGCCGCTGGCCACAACGCCGAAAAAATGTGGTCGCATATGCTCCCGCCATGGCTGCAGTACAAATTGCATGTGCCTAATCTGATCAAAGAATATCTTGCTTACGACGGGCTTGTGCTGGAAGGAAACCATCACCGTTCTCATGCCGCGAGCGCTTTTTATCCGTCCCCATTCAAAAAAGCCGCAATCCTTACCCTTGACGGGGTTGGCGAATGGGAAACGGCTTCAATGGGCGTCGGCGACGGCTCCAAAATAAAAATACTCAAAGAAATGAATTTCCCAAATTCTTTGGGATTGCTATATTCTGCGTTCACCGAATTTACCGGCTTCAAAGTTAATTCAGGCGAATACAAGATGATGGGTCTGGCTCCGTATGGCGAGCCAAAATACGCAGACATAATACTGGAAAAACTTATAGACCTAAAAGACGACGGCTCCATTGAATTGAACATGGACTATTTTGATTTTCTCAAAGACCTATCCATGACAAGCAAGCGTTTTGCCGAGTTGTTTGACGGTCCTGCCCGCAAGCAGGAATCCAAAATAACAAGACGCGAAATGGACATTGCCAAGTCGATTCAGGTCGTGACCGAAGAGGCCATACTCAGAATGGCAAGAACAGCCCACAAACTCACAGGCGAAAAAAACCTGTGCATTGCCGGAGGCGTGGCCCTTAACTGTGTCGCCAACGGACGCCTTCTTCGCGAAGGGCCATTTGAAAATATCTGGATACAACCGGCGGCAGGCGACTCAGGCTGCGCGCTCGGAACGGCGCTCGACGCATATTACACATATTTTGGAAAGGAACGGACTGTCTTGCAAGGCGGACTGCCCGCTCAACGCGGCTCATACTGGGGCCCAGGCTTTTCCGAAGATGAAATCAGGGCATACCTCGACACGCATGGCTTTGCATACAAATACATGGACGACAAAGAGCGCGCCGATTATCTTGCGAACTCCCTGGCCGACGGCAAAGTGGTCGGACATTTTTCAGGAAGGCTCGAATACGGCCCGCGCGCTCTAGGCGGACGCTCCATCATGGGCGACGCGCGCAACACTTCCATGCAAGTTGACTTGAACCTTAAAATAAAATACCGCGAATCCTTCCGTCCCTTTGCCCCGTCGGTGCTGGAACAGGACGTGAGCCAATATTTTGAGCTGGACAAAGAAAGCCCCTACATGCTTCTGGTGGCTCCGGTTAAAAAAGAACGCTGCAAGCCCATTCTTCAGAAAATGGACGACGACGACATGCTCCCCTTTGTCCGCCAGCCGCGAAGCGACATTCCGGCGATCACGCACGTTGATTATTCCGCCAGAGTGCAGACCGTAAAACGCGAATATCAGCCAGCATACTATGACCTTATAAGCGCGTTCAAGGACAAAACAGGCTATGGAGTTGTTGTCAACACCTCATTCAACGTGCGCGGAGAGCCCATTGTCTGCACGCCAGCGGACGCATACCGCTGCTTCATGCGGACAGAAATGAATATCCTTGCGCTTGACAATTTTATACTTTTGAAGGAAGATCAGCCCGAATGGCCGGAAGGCAAAGGCGTTGGACTTGAAAGCGAAGAAAAATCAAATGACGTCGAAGCCATGTATCCAGCCGATTTTATGAAAAGCCTCAAAAAGATCTATAAAAGCGACTTCCTGAAAACTGCGGATCTGGTCGCCAAAGAAAACGCTCTGGCAATTGACACGTTCTTTGAGCGCAAAGAAACATGCTGGGAAGACGCAAACGAGCCGGACAACATCAGAAAGACATTTGAATTTGCGCCGGAAATGTTGAAAGAAGACCCAACGCCCGAAAAATTTGCGGAAGCTCTTCTTGCGGCGTGGAAGCATGACAAGGCCGCAAAGCTTTCAAAGCCGCTTGTATTGCTTCTCATAAAACTGGGCATGCAGCATCCGATTCCATACGACTTTGAAGAAGAAGTCCCGGAATCAGTTTACGCAATGTTCTAAGTCATTGCCCGCTTGTGAGGCTTATATTGATTTGTGTATAAATTGCAGGAATAGATTTATGAAAATATGCGCAAATATTTTGTTGTTGACAGCTCTGTCTTTGAGCTTCTGGGGATGTTCTTCATCGAGGACGTTCAAATGTTCTTTCGATGACGCGGCGGAGGCGGCGGAAGAGCGCTTCAAACGCAATGAATGGACCAAAACCGCCACTCGCAAATCTGTGGTAAAAAAGGACGCAAGCTCTCTGTATATAAAATATTACGACTGGGAGTATCCAGACACCAAAATAATTTGCCAAGTGGAAGTCGTCCGAAAAAAGGCAAATGTAACGGAGGTGTTTGTTTTTGTCCGCGACCACGACAGTTGGCTTTCGCCGTTGATTCACAACTATACAAGCGCGCGCAAAGTTTTGGACCTGTTCGGCGACAGACTCAAAGGCGGAGATTGGAAAAAATTGCCGTGGACGCCTAAAAAGAGCTGTTTCAAAGATTGAAAAAACCATTGTCGCGCGTTACTGTTTGGTTTGCCAGTAATTCTTAAACAATAAACATTAAGACGCGTTTGGTTTTTATGAAAAAAACTGTCTTTTCTATTTTATTATTATCCGCGCTTGCGCTTATGACCCTTTGTTCCTGCTCGGCGGAGCGCGAAGAGTCAAGCAATTTTGACTTGCTGACCGAATCTGTAAAAAGAGCCAAGGACGGCGATTGGCGGAAATCATATGACTTTGCCTCCAGAGCATCAACGCAGAATTCCAAAGATATAAGCTCCTTGATAATGGAGGGGCTGGCCTTGGAATACACAGGAAAGCCTCAGTTGGCCATCGGCAGGCTGGAAAATGCGGTTGAACTTGCTCCTGATTGTTTTATGGCTCAATATTCGCTGGGGCGCATGCTGTATGACAGCAGGGAATACAAGAAATGCCTTAAACCTCTTAAAAAGGCAAGAAAATTAGACAAAAAGAACACGAATGTTGTGGTTTTGCTCGCAAATGCAATGAGCAAGCTGGACCTTTCCGGCTCTCTAAGTTACTATGCAATTGCTTTGACAAGCGGACGCTTTAAAAAAACTGCCGCGCCATGGAATCAGTTGGGAGTAACTTTCGCTAAAAATAAAAAGCTTAGAGACGCTCTGAAATGTTTAATAAAAGCATATAAACTTGCGCCAGACAATCATGTAGTGGTTTTGAACTTGGGCATATTCCTGGACAAATACCTGAACAAAAAGTCAAAAGCCAAAAAATATTACTACAAATACCTAGAATTGACGGCGGAAAACCTTGCTTTGGAAACAAAGCGCAAAGAAATAATCAAACGTATAAAAGAGATATCCTCCTGAACTGTTGCGAATGTTTTCACATGCGCCATAGGGACGATTTTGGCTCGACGCAATGAAAATTCCTGACAATATAATCGAAGAAATACGCGCGCGTTCCGACATAGTCGAGCTTGTAAACAGCTATGTGCCCCTAAAGCAGGCAGGGAACCTCTGGGTGGCATGCTGCCCATTCCATCAGGAGAAAACACCATCATTCAAAGTCAATCCCGAAAGGCAGATCTTTCACTGCTTCGGATGCGGCAAAGGCGGAAACGCATTTAACTTTGTCATGGACATCGAAGGGATGGCTTTTCCCGACGCGGCCAAGCTTCTGGCCCAGCGCTCAGGCGTGGTCATTCCGGAAAGGGAAACTCATCAACATGAGAGGCCGCCGGGAGACATCTCACGAGAAAGGCTTTATTCGCTCCACGAAAAAATTAAGGACTGGTTCGAGAAAAATCTTTGGGAACATAACGACACACCGGTGTACAGATATTTTTATGGTCGCAAAATACCCGTGAATGAAGCCAAAAAATTTGGAATTGGAGCTTCCCCCGACAGTTGGGACGCCGCGTTGAACTGGGCAAAAGGAGAGGGCTATTCAGAAAAAGAGCTTCTTGCCGCCGGAGTGGTGGTTCAGAGCCAGAACAACTCAGCGCGAGTCTATGACCGCTTCCGCAACCGCATGATGTTTCCCATCTGGAACGATCAGGGCAATGTGGTGGCATTCAGCGGACGGACAGTGGAAAAAGATTCCGAAGGCGCCAAATACGTAAACAGCCCGGAGACTCAGATATTCAGAAAAAGCAACGTGCTTTACGCATTGCCTCTGGCGCGCCGCGCCATTCAAGAAAAAGGCTTTGTCATCATTTGCGAAGGGCAGCTTGACACTATAGCCATGCATCGCGCGGGATACGAAAACTCCGTGGCCCCTCAAGGCACTGCATTCACAGATGAACAGGCCAGAAAGCTGAAAAGATACACCAACACTATTTATTTTGCCTTCGATTCCGACTCTGCGGGAATAAAAGCCGCCGCGCGTTCTATTGAAATAGCCTTGGCTGTCGGGTTTGAGGCAAAAGTCATCGAATTTCCTGAAAAGAAAGACCCGGATGACATTTTCAACTCACAGGGACCCGAAGGCATAAGCGTTTTGGTTGAAGGGGCAAAAGACTTCTTTGATTTTATTTTGAGGCAACTCTCTCTCAAGCACGACCCGTCAAGCCCGGCGGGAAAAGGGCGCATTGTGGGGGAAATGATCGACTATATAACAAAAATACATAATTCCGTCACGCGCTCGTCTTACGCTTCTCAGCTTGGCAGCCGCCTGGCTATACCGGAAAGCGCTGTGTTTAAGGAATTAAACAGGCATCGCGGCCACAAAAACGCAGTCTCAGCCGCGTCAGATTACTCCAGGACAGCAACGCAAGCCCAACCATCCGCCGCCGCTGCTTCGGAGGTCGATTATTACAGCGGCCTTGACGCCAACCTTCTCAATGCAGAGGAATCGCTTTTGAAGCTTGCGCTTGCGCACGGAACGGTAGGGAAAAGACTGCAAAGCGAATTGGAGCCTGGAGTAATAAGCCAGACTCCTCTTGGCAAGGCTTTGGAAAAAGCAATTCAAATGACAATAAACGGAGAATGGGAATTTGCCCAGCAAAGCATAATCGAAGACTTGGACAAAATGCCCGACCGTTATGTGACCCGTGTTCTGGCCGACTCAACCGCATATAGTCATGATGATCAGGAAAAAGCAATAACCCACTGTGTGCAAACCATTCAGCGCTGGCATGCCCAAAGGGATCTTAACGAAACAAAGCGCAAGCTTGTCGCCGCCGCAAACCAGGAGGAAAAAGCCCTTCTGATGAAAGAGTATCAGGAGAAAAGCAACAAACTTCTGAAAATTCAAAATCCCCAAAGATATTCTTCCAGTTAAATAAAAGCCTTTCGGCTGCCAAGCTCAGATATTTCAGGCTTGATCTTGAAAAACATGAAACTGTAATCCTTACTCTCAGGAAAAAAAAGCTGAATAATAACATTTCCCTTTATGCTTTGCTTGAATCGCGGCATAAATTGCCTATTATATTAGAGTATAAGGTTCAATATTAGAGGACTAGGGGGAAATGATAGACATTGAAACATTGCCTGTCTATATAATAGACGATGATCCTGGAATAACCGACTTGGCCCAAAAGACCTTGAACATAAAGGGGTTCAATAGGGTAGAAGTGGCCAATTCCGGAAAAGAAGCATTGGATATACTCAGGATTCCAACAGAAGACCGCGGCAGCAGGACAGTTCTCGACAGCGGGCTCAGAGTTGTTGTGCTTGACATTATTCTTCCTGACTTAAACGGATTTGATCTTTGCAAAAAAATCAAAGAGATCTACCCCAACATTCTGGTGCTTTTGATTTCCGGGTTTGATATTGACGATTTGCATGATCGCATCATGGAATGCGACGCGGACGATTTCCTGAACAAGCCATTCAATCCCATCGAACTTGTGGCAAGGCTTGAATTGCTGGTAAAGAAACATAAAAAATCTACAGAACAAGTAACAACAGCAGTTGCAGAGGCCGTCGTTTCAAACAATCAGGTTCCGCATATCGGAGACCATATTGAAGATTATCATATTATCGACACTCTTGGCTGGGGAAAGTCTTCAATTATATACAAGGTCATTGACGAAAATACCAAGCAGACCTGCGCATTGAAACTGCTCACCAGAAATGCGCTTGAGGTTGAAGACATGGTTAAAAGATTTGAACTGGAAGTAGACATGATGGCGCGGCTGGACCATCCCAATGTGGTCTCTCTGTATAAAATGGGATATTTTTGGGACTGCCCATATATCCTAATGGAATACATTTATGGGATCAATATGGAAGAATATATGGTCTCAAGGGGGCGCCCTCCTCTGGATTTTTTCTTCAAAGTTATAATTCAAACCGCCTCAGCTCTCGCCGACATTCATAAAGTTGGAATAATCCATAGGGACATCAAACTAAAAAATATAATGCTGGAGGCCGGAAGCAACATTGTAAAACTGACAGATTTTGGAATTGCCCACTCTCTAAATGACCATACTACCCTGACTGGCGATGGTTTTATTGTCGGGACTCCTATTTACATGGCGCCCGAAATGTTTCGCGGAGAGCTGGCCTCCGAGAAATCTGACATATATTCTTTTGGCGTGACTTTTTACCAGTTTGCCACCAGCTCCCCGCCATTTGTGGCTTCCTCAAATATAGAGCTTTACAAATTGCACAAAGAGGCGGAACCTGAGTCCATCACTAAAATCAATCCTGAAATCCCATCAGAAATTGACGAGTTGATCGTAAAAAAATGTATGGCAAAAAATCCAGAAAAGCGCCCTGAGTCAATGACTGAAGTGCTGGACGAACTCCAGAAAATAGAGCGCAAATATCTGAATAATTGAAATGGGCCTTTATTCTCCGATAATTTCGTATGCGCCTGAGGCGCAGCCTGAAAATTTAATGCCCTCTTTGCTGATGTCTCCCGGCTTGACTTGCAATCCGCCAGTGCAAACTGGGAGCGGCCTGTTTTTAAATGGCAAGCTGAATTTTATTGTCTCGCCCGGAGCGGCAATTCCCGCAATGCGGCGCTCAAATTTTCTATTGGGGCGGGAATCGTAAGTAAAGATGCCAAGAAGCTTGACCGGAGCTTTTGCGGCTTCAATTTTAATATAGTGAAGCCCGAATCCCAGATTCAGAATGCCCTTGCGGTTCTCCATGAAGCATTTTTTCTTTTCCAGATCAGCAAAAGGAATATTTGCGGGTTGAACAAGCTTTTCATTTTCATCAACTGTCACTTTGAGCTCGCCGCCCTTTTCTTCGTCAACATATGCAACTGAAATATCAGTGCATACAGCGTCAATCCTGACGGATTCTCCCGGGTTGAGGCTTATAGTCTTCGCTCCGTATGGCGCGCCCCATTCTGATTTGAAGTCCAATATCTGCGCAGGGGGAATATTCCAGCGCGGACTGTCTATTCCAAAAAATTGTCTGTCAGGACAGATCTTTGCGTCAACATAAGTGAGCTTTGCGTCTTTTCCGCCTATTTCGAGAATGTGGCGGTCGCCAAGACTGCAGTTGCCGTGGCGGAACATTGAATTGCGCACGTCGCGCCTTGAATTGCTTCTTCTGGCTGAAAGCTTTTTCCCGTCAACATATGGAATAGGCTTCTCGCCTTTTGCCGCATCACCCCAGCAGTTGATGGCTGTGTCTTCAAAAATGAATTTGTTCACTTTGATTCGCGGACTTTTTTCATCGAACGTCAACATGTCGCCTTCCCAGCCGTATGTGTTTTTGTGGACGCGTTCAGGAAGTTGAAGTTGAGCTTGACCCGGCATTATCGGGTCCCAGCATTCAAACGCTTTTTCCAACTGCTTAAACCAAAGATAATGAGACGCCGCCTGCGGGTGTCCATCTTTAGGCACAAGCGTGTATTTATTGCACCAGCGAACAATATCGTCGCCGATTTTTCCATAGTCAAGGAAAGGCATTTGATAGCGCAGCGAAAGCGCTTGCATGTCGCCGGGGTTTGGCGTGTAGCCGCCGCAGTTCTGGAATTGACAAAACAGGAATTCAGTGTCGGGATAATGACGCTGGATCCAACGAATGGTTCCTTCGAAAACGGCCACTTCGTCAGGGGTGTCAGTTTTTTCATTTGCGCCGCTGCCGAATATCACCAAGTCTGGCCTTGGGCCTTCCGGCCTTTCAAAAAGGGCTGGATAAAGCTGCTTCCATGTTTTGCCTGATTTATGTCCATTTGCGTTTTCCGAAGGCGGGATAGAAAGAGAGCAATAATCGGCCAGCCCTGAATGGGCTTCGCCAACACATGAGCCATCGCAAGCCATGAAATTCAAGCATATTTTGTCAACGGGCAAATTGAACTTTCTCATAAGCTCCAGACGCAAGCGCCCGGCATAGCTGAAGTAATGGCGTGACTCGCCATAGTATTCGCGAAGCTCAGGCCGTCCCACGATTTTCGTGTCGAATTTGCCATAATATGCGTCGCTCAGCGGTTTTTTGAATTTTTTGGACTCGGGATTTTCATCGTAAGGATACATTGGCGGATTTGCGCTTCCGCGGTCAATGCTTGAGCCCATCACGATGATATGGACAGGCTCGCCTTTCCATAGTTTTTGCACGGTTCTGGGAATGTGGCGATAATAGGATTCCATTTTTCTGGCAGCAGGAAGATTTGTTTGCGCTTCGGCTCCTTTGCAGAGAGTTGGCGCGCATACCCATGCCTTGCCATTTTTGGAAACGTTTTGAAATTCAACTTGAATCCCGATTGTGTTTATGTCTTCGGAATGTGACTTTTTGTCACGAGTGACTTTGCCGAGTATTTCAGCATTATTGAGTCTTATCTCGACTTTGCCGGTTTTGTCGGAGCTTGCCGAATATGTTTTTGCAACGACAAGCTCACCGCGTGAATGCTTTGGGAAGCTGCGCTTGTCATTCATGCCGAAGTCGGCTGGCTTCCATTCTCCGGTTTCGCTGTCGAGTTTCATCAGCTTGATGGAAGCTTTCAAAGCTTTTGCCTCGCTCTGAAAACCGTAGACAGCCAGGCTTATATAGTCGCCGTGCCCCAATCCCATTTCAGGAAGCGTCGAGAACTGCCATATTTTTTTGCCGGGCATGATTTGAACCATATTGGCAACAGTAAAATCAGGACGAATATCTTCCTTTGCATGCGATTCGCGCATAACTGTAATGTCCAGCCATTTTTCTGTGTTCCAAAAGGCGGCGTTATGAGAGAGATAAGCATTGCGCTGTCCGCTCCGGTGATTGTCGAACGCATGAAAATCAAATTTAGGGTTAAGAAGAAGGTTTTCTGTTGCCGTCAAGTTTGTTGCTGCTGTCCCAATGGCGCAGCAGGACGCAAAAATAGTCATCAGTCTCAAAGTTCTCATCTGTTATTGGTTCTCCATATGGTTAAAATAAAACATTCTTTATTATAGGGGGGCAATCGTTATTTTTCAACCCATGCCGCCCTTGCTTTTTTGACCTGCATCAAGCATAATGAAACGTCCAGGAGAGACTCCCATATGCTTTTTAAAGACGCGTCCAAAATAATTCTGAGACGAAAATCCAGATTCGAAAGCGGCCTCTTTTATGTTGCATTTCCCGTCTGCCAGAAGCTCGCAGGCCTTGCGCACGCGCAGACTTTGCAGATATTGGCCTGGAGATGTTCCATATGCTCTAACAAAGGCTCGCGTCAAGCCTTCCTGGGTGCATTTATTCGCTCGCGCGTATTCTTTTATTGATATGTCTTCCGCAAAATGCCCGTCCAGCATATTCTTCAAATCGCGAGCTGATTTGTTTTTTTGGGGCATATCTTCTGAGCGCACTGCGATGTATGACAAAAACAACTGGTACGCGAGCGCCGAATGAAGCAATTCCGCTTTATAGCTGTTCCCTTGATGGGCTCTTATTTTTACAAGTTTGCTGATTTGCGCTTTTAAATCGTCATGCCCTTCCAGAGACATCACAGGATTTTCAAGCAAGTTTTTCGGCAGAAGCCCGCCTGGATTAGTGAAGCTAATGCTTATGTATTCAAATGTCCATGGCTCCGGGCCATCCTCGTAACAATACACATAAGGGCCCGGCCGCTCAATAACAAAAATCATGCCGGGCTTTAGAACAAAACGCTTTCCCCTTGCATAAAGCGCTCCAGTCCCTGACAAAGTATGCTTGATAAGTATGCGCTTCGGCCCGCCCTGAGTTGATACATCGTTGTAATAAGATTTATTCGAAGCCAGCCCGTAATTGGCTCGATGAAGACAAAACGGCGGTTGCCAGAACTCATTCATTGCCGCCTCCAGATCTAGTGTCAAGTTTGTGCTATCATTGTCAACATTTTAGTCTTTACATAGCTATTATATTCATGTATTCTAAAAGTATCAAGTCAAAAATGTATCAAAGAGGTATTGAAATGAAAAAACGCAAGAATGTATTGTTGATTACCAGCGACCAGCAGCATTGGAATACGTTGGGACTTTTTAACCCTGAAGTAAAGACTCCCAATCTTGACAGGCTTATAAAAAAGGGGACAGTTTTTTCCCGCGCATATTGCACTAATCCCACTTGCACTCCGTCGAGGGCGTCAATAATAACGGGCAAGTACCCCAGTCAGCACGGAGCCTACAGTCTTGGGACCAAGCTCCCGGAAGAAGAGCACACAGTCGGCGAAGATTTTCTAAATGCCGGATACCGCACCGCCTTGATAGGCAAGGCGCATTTTCAAGGCTTGCTGGACACAGAAGAATATCCTTCGCTTGAGTCAAATCCATTGATGCAAGATTTGGATTTCTGGAGGAACTACAAAGAACGCTTTTACGGCTTTGAGCATATAGAACTTGCAAGAAATCATGTCGACGAATTTCACGTCGGGCAGCATTACGGCATATGGATGGAAGAAAAAGGCTTCGACTGGAAGCCTCATTTCTTTAAGCCGGGAGGAACGGCGGAGAACAGGCAGAAACACAGATGGAGCATTCCTGAGGAATTCCATTACGACACATGGATAGCCGAACGTTCATGTTCAATGCTCGAACAGTACAAAAATAATGACGAAAACTTTTTCCTTTGGTCAAGCTTTCTGGACCCGCATCCAGGATATCTTGTCCCGGAGCCATGGGACAAAATGTATGACCCGGAAAAGATAAGCCTCTCCTCAGTGGTCGAAGGCGAACACGACAAAAATCCGCCGCATTTTAAAATGACTCAGGAGGAAAATCCCGATTTCTCAATTTATGAAGAACCGGAAGGAAACAGTGTTCATGGCGGTCATTCACATTTGCACGACAAAAAAGAGCTGGCAAAAGACATTGCCGTCTATTACGGAATGATAAGCCTGATGGACAAGTATATAGGAGTGATCCTCGACAAGCTTGAAGAGCTGGGGCTCGCCGACGATACGCTTGTTGTTTTCACGACCGACCATGGGCATTTTTTCGGACACCACGGTCTGACCGCAAAAGGCCCTTTCCATTACGAAGACATGATAAAAATTCCATACATCGCATCAATGCCTGGAAATATCCCGGAAGGCACAAGATCCGAAGCCCTCCAAACGCAGGCCGACATGGCTCCGACCTTCCTCAGCGTTTGCGGAATAGACATCCCGCGCTGCATGACAGGCAAAGACCAAAAGGATGTATGGTTCGGCAAAAAGGACGAAGCGCGCGACCATGTGATCGTGGAAAACCGCCATCAGCCAACAACCATGAACCATAAAACATATGTTGGCAAAAGATATAAGCTGACAGTGTATTACAATCAAGAGTACGGCGAACTCTTCGACCTTCAGGAAGACCCGGATGAAATAAACAATATTTGGGATTCCCCTGAGCATAAAGAGCTCAAATCAGGCCTGCTTCTGAAAATGATGCATGCCGAAATGGACAAAGAGCCTGTCTTGATGCCAAGAATCTGGGGCGCGTAATAGCGGCCTATTTTTCCTTTAACATGGCATAGGGGCCCTCGGGAATAACCGCGATGCGCGCGTTGGGATTTGCCTTGACAAAATTGTCAATGCTTGCCTGCGCGCGCTCCGCCGCGTCCCCTTTGCCGGAGACAGGCGTCAGCGATATCTTTTCCTGAATATCCGCCGGTATTCCATCGCTTGCAAACAGCGAGTTGTCAACGCCTATCCGTTCAAGAACCCGGCATTCCATCTGCAGTTCCCATTGGTCCAGCTCCGTACAGTCTTTGTTCGCCTCGATATGGCTCAGGAAGCCGCGCCAGTCTTTGCCCCATTTCAGCTTGAGCTCAGCATATTTTCTGCTTCCCAGAGAATTTGCGCAATTGGAAATCGTCAAAAGCTTGCTGTTCTCATGCAGCGCCGGAAGCGCCCCGCACATGCCTTTGACGGTCTGATAAAAGTTTTGATCCAGGGGAAATCCGCCGCCGCAGGTTATGACAAGGTCAAACTTGCCTTCAAACTCGGCGGTAACCCATTCACCCACCTTTTCGCATCCCGCGAGATGCGCCTTTTCCAGATCGCCGCAAAATATTCCGGCTGGAGCGCGGTCGCGCGTTATGGCCACATTGAACAAAAAGTCCACGCCGACTGTTTTCGCCACTTCCAGCGCTATCTTATGACAAGGATTTCCGGCGAGCGTTCCGGTGTCCGCCAAAGGATTAGCCAGAGTTTCGTACCCGTGAAAGCGCTGGACTGTTCCGAGATCGACAAGAGCAGGACACACGCCTTTTCGTCCGCCGGAAAAGCCCGCCATAAAATGCGGCTCTATAAGCCCGGTCACTATATGAAAATCCGCTTCATAAAATCTTTTGCATACACTGACAGGCGGCGAGTCGCTTATCTTGACAAGTGTCTCGGTTTTGTCGGCTGAGTGGTCAACAACCTCCACGCGGCTCAATATGTCCTGCCCCAAAATTATGTCAAGCTCTTCGTCAGAGCTTGGGCTGTGCATGCCCGTGCCTATTACAATGACAATATTGCCGTCCGGCACGCCGCATTCATTGAGTATTTGCAGAATCTGCGGGATAAACTGCCTGTTCGGAACTGGACGCGTAATGTCGCTGACAGATATTGCGGCAGTGGCCGGGTTTTTCTTTTTCACAAGTTCTTTCAGGGAAGGACATCCTATGGGATTTGCCAAAGCCAGCATCACTTCGCTCTCAATATTTTGCACCTCCGGCATGGGCTTGCCTTCAAGTATTTCAGCCGTGTCCGGCAATTCAAGCTTCATCCCGTTTCTGCCGTAAAGCAATTCGATTGTCTTAGTCCCCATAACTATGCGTCCCTGTATATTTAGATTTCCAATAAAATGCCTCTTTAAATGAAATTTTCCATTTATGGTTTTGATTTAGTCGGGTTAAGATTATTGTCAGGCAAATCAAAGGGAGAATTTTTTCATGAGTTTTAAACCGAAAACATATGTCATTGGAGCGTCAAACTTTGACCTTGTAAGCTATATAAGCTAAACACTCTGGGTCAGACCCCAAGCGAAATCGGGTGGGCGAATAGCTATAATATTGGATAACTAAAAAAAGGAGTTTTTAATAATGCAATCTAAAGTTATTCTTTCAGTTGTTACAATTGAAAAGGACGTTGAAAAAATATGTGAACTCACTAACCTTCCTTTAAAATCAACCGATAACATTAAACAGTACTATAATAGTGTCATGCAAGGAGGAGAGGCAACTATGCTTAATTTTTCCTCTTCAAAATTGGATTTTAACGAGCAACTTAAAGATGTATTATGCGCTCGTGACGCTATATCAAACATTCCTCTTGATGCCCATATAATTTGTTTTCTAAATCCTGGAGTACATTTGGTACTGAGTCCTATACTACTTAGGGTCTGTCCAGAAAAAAGTAAGTTTTTTAAATAGAGAGAGATACATTTTTTTATAACGGATTAAATTATGTAAATAAAGTGTTTTTTTCCCAAAAACACCCGTTATAATAT
>Ga0075121_1000780_pt1 | contig 21238 bp, 18 predicted proteins | sample AntAceMetag02UKG_FD_69793 | JGI IMG/M metagenome (GOLD analysis project Ga0075121, IMG submission 69793) | Saline lake microbial communities from Ace Lake, Antarctica - Antarctic Ace Lake Metagenome 02UKG | ecosystem: Environmental > Aquatic > Non-marine Saline and Alkaline > Saline | place... | reverse complement strand
TCCACAATTTTCATCCAAACGAGGCCATTTTAAAGTAATCAAGTAATACTGACGGGAAATGAGGGATAGTATGACTACCAAAAACTGTTGTCAGGCATGTCGCAAAAGAGCCGCACCCATTTCAAATCAAAATAGGTAATTATACCTACATTAATTTAGGTATATTAAGTCATTGCATTTTTGAATAATTATCTATAGGGTACTACTATCTGAACATCCGATTTAAAATACACCATATTATATTTTGAAGGCTTGCTAAACCGCCATGTTACACTAAAGGGGGTGATATAAAAAAGCTATTGTGTATTGAGTTCAGACAGCATTAAACAACAGGAGGAGTAGGAGTAGGAGGAAGAAGCAATGTATCGCAAAATTAATTTTTCTACGGCTATTATCCTTTTTATGAGTTTTTTCATATTATTTCCCCTATCCGGCAGTGCTCTTGCCGGGTGTGAAGATCCGGAAACAATTACATTTTCCATCATTCCCACCGAAGAAACCATTCAGGAATTGACCATATACAAACCGGTTATTGACTATCTTTCCAAAATGACCGGGAAAAAAGTCGAATTTTATATGCCCACATCTTATGCCACCGTCGTCGAAGCCATGATCGGGAAATGGGTGGATGTAGCGGTACATGGCCCTTATTCCTATGTTTTGGCCAATGCCAAGGATTCCGATATCCAAGTCTTTGCCACCTATGCCAAGAAGCCGGGGCATATTCAGGAAGAGGGACCGGGCTACAAGGCCTGTCTGATTACCCGCAAAGACAGCAAGTTTACCAGTGTCGAATCACTGAAAGGGGCAGTGATAGGGCTCACCGATCCGGCCAGCACATCAGGAAATCTGGTTCCCAGAGTGGTTTTCACAAAAGTCATCGATATGAGCCTGGAAAAATATTTCAAAAAAATCGTATATACCGGAGGACATGACCTTTCGATAATGGCGGTTTATGAAGGAAAAGTGGATGCCGCTTTTGTGGCCACCCATCGTTTTGATAATGTTATCGAACGCGAAATGGTGAAAAAAGAAGACTTCAATTACCTCTGGTTTTCTCCGGTAGTGCCGCAGGATCCTTTCTGTTATCGTGAATCCCTATGCACCGAGTTGAAGAAAAATATCGCACAGACGTTTCTGACACTGCACACACAGCCTTCCTGTGCGGCCTATCTAAAAAACGTCAATTCCAACAAATTCGTCAAGATGACTTCTGCCGACTATGATGTTATTCGTGCTCTTAAGAAGGCCAAGGATGAAATGAAGAAGAAAAAACAATAACACCGGATGGCTGAATAAACAAGAACGGTGCAAGCCTCTCTTTAACATTTGAACGGATTCAAGATTTACTGACATACCACCATTGATTTTCATGGCTGTATATTATTGAAGATTATTTTCGATACACATTGATTAACGTTGATAAGTTTTACATGGTGAAAAAAAATCCGACACATGAACCAGCGGTGTCAAATTTTATTTAGCTTTTTGAATTGTTTTTTCAATAAGTTATGTCTTATACAATGTCATTTTTTTTGGCATATATTTTGAATATTAACCTAACGGATGAACTAATTTTAACTGAAGGGCAATATTAAAAGGGAAGTTGCCGGTTGCAGGTGAATTTTATGTCTGCCGTTAGCAATAACGAATGGTCGAACAAAAGCAAGGATCGTTTCACGATTGGCTAATATAAAGACGGCAGCCTGATCACCAGGGGCGATGTGCGATGTTTTACCGGTATTATACGAAATAAGCTTTTTCTCGAATAATTGTGTTTTCATAACAGGTTAAAGACTAACAACAAGAAATGATAAAATGATATGAGCTGAGAAATGGCACGATCGCTAAAAATACCTGGAACGGCATGCTGTTCCGCCAAACCAATATCCGGGGGTGAGTTGTTTCTTTCACAATCATATCAAACACCAAAAGAAAGGAGGTCAGAAAGAGAAATAAAAGGTAGTGTGTAACCGGCGTTTTTAGTTTTCAAATTAACGTAATTGCTAACATAATAAAAAGGAGAAACGCTATGAAAAGAAATTGTTTTGTTGTTTCGTTAACGATGGTTATTACTTTCGCATTGACGTTGAGCCTTTCCGGCTTTACAGCACCGTCTGCGCATGCGGCAGAGTTTAACTGGAAGTTGCAGAGCGCGAACCCCGCAGGGGCCCCCCAAATTGTGCTGTTGAAAAGACTGGCCGACAACATCGAGAAGATGTCGGCAGGGAGGCTTCATATCGAGATCCTCGCGAGCGGCGCCATCGTGAAACCCTTTCAAATTTTGGAGGGCGTCAACGGTGGGATCATCGAGTGTGGTCAGTGGTGGACCCATTACTCAATGGGGAAAAACCCGGCCGGCAGTCTTTTCAGCTCTCCGCTCGGTGGCTCCGGAAGCGGTCTGGATCTGATGAACCATCTTTCCTGGTATTTTCAGGGAGGAGGCCGGGATCTCTACGTGGAATATTACCAGAAGATCGTCAAGGCGGACGTCATGCCCTTCCTGATCGCGCCGGACGGCCCTGAGGCCTTCGGGTGGAGCAAGGTGCAGCCCAAGACGCTCGATGATTATTTGAAAGAAAGGTACCGCATGTCTTCGGGTCTGTCGTCGGATGTTCTGAAGGACATGGGCGGCATCCCGGTGAATATGAGTGGAGCGGAGGTCATCCCTGCGCTGGAGAGGGGCCTGCTCGACGGCGGCGAGTGGATTAATACGGCCAGTGACCTGAAGCTGGGACTCTACGACGTTGCCAAGAACTACTCCCTGCAGGGGCTCCACCAGGCGATCGGCATCATGGATGTCATCATCAACGGCGAGGCATGGCGTGCACTGCCCCCGGATATCCAGAAGATCATTGAATGCGCAACCACACAGTCGATTCTCGAGGGCATGATGTACTTTGTGGAACAAAACGCCAAGGCCCTGCAAATACTGGTCAATGAAAAGGGCGTCAATGTGTTCGACGCGCCTCCCGGCTACTCGGAGGCCTTCATTAAATCGTCGAAGAAGGTGCTGGCCGAAATCGAGAAGAAGGATCCGTTCTTCAAGAAAGTTCTTGATTCACAGCGCGCGTATGCCAAGTTGGTGGTTCCCTTCACCAGAGAGACCAATAAGCTGATGCAGTTGATCTCCGGGGCTGCGGAAATAGAATAAGTACATGCGGAATCGATAGACCCGATAGTCATCAACGCTTGCCTGAACCGGCCCTACGGGAGCCTTTCGGAAAAGGCCGGCCGGGTAAGCCGTTGGGCATGAAAATATCAAAGGAGAGCTGGAAAAACGATCATTTCAACTAATAGGATGATTCAGGGCGAACCATCCAGAAATTTTGGAGCATGATACTATGAACTACATAGATCGGTTCATCAAGGTGATCGACCAGATTAGCATATGGTCAGGGAAAGCCGTTTCATGGCTGATTATCCCGATGGCGGCCGTGCTGGTTTGGGAAGTCTTCATTCGCTACACCTACCGCCCAACACTTTGGGCTATTGATATATCTACCATGTGCTATGGCACTCATTATTGGCTTGCCGGCGCCATGACCCTGTATGCGGGAAAGCATATTCGGACGGACTTTCTTTACCAAGGTTGGAAACCACGGACCCAATGCTGGATTGACGTTTGTTGCTATCTCTTACTCTTCCTTCCCGGGATAGTGATGTTCATCTGGTTGAGCTGGGGCTACGCTGCCGATTCTTGGGCTCTGAGGGAAGAACTGATGACGACCTGGAGGCCCCCGGCATACTGGTACAAATCGACCATTCCCTTAGGTGGAGTCCTGCTGCTGCTCCAGGGGATCTCGGAGCTTCTCAAATCGATTAAGTTGTTATTGACGGGGGTGGATATTCGTCACAGGGAGGAGTTTACTGAAATTACGTAAATCCGTTATCCCACCTGTTGCGGTATTGCCGTCGGGGATGCCCTTAATTGAGGGGGTTGTGGGAATTCTGGAATGTATAGAAGCTATATAGGAGAAAGTAATGAGCTTGGAAATATATGGATTAATACTTTTGGGGGGCCTCTTCCTGTTTATCTGTCTTGGGTTTCCTATTTCCTTCACGCTGATCACGCTTGGCATGATATTCGGTTATATCGGGCTAGGCACCAAAGTATTCTACCTTATGTCCCTTACGTTTTTCGACACGATGCTGGATACGGTTCTTGCAGCTGTGGCCCTTTTTACGTTCATGGGCTATATCCTTGAGAAGGCCGGTCTGATGGAACGTCTCTTCAGGGCGCTTCTTCTCCTTTCCGGCCGGCTCAAGGGTTCATTGTATATGGGGACTATCTTCTCGGCGACACTGTTCGCAGCGGCAACCGGGATTGTGGGCGCCGCCGTCACGATCATCGGACTGATGGCCGCTCCGGTCATGAAAAAGTCCAATTACGACCCGGCTCTCAGCGCCGGAGCTATCACCGCCGGCGGAACGCTGGGTATCCTGATACCTCCCAGCATTATGCTGGTGGTCATGGGGCCGGTGATGCAGGTTTCTGTTGCGCGGCTGTTTGCCGCAGCGATCCTGCCTGGACTCATGCTCGCCAGCATGTACGTCATTTACACGATGATCCGGGTCATGATCAATCCGGATCTGGGTCCACCTCTGACTGATGAGGAACTCGATGTATCCACAGGCTACAAGATGCGCGAGTTTTTTTTGGGGCTCCTGCCGCCGGCAGTCCTTGTCTTGGCAACGCTGGGCAGCATCATAACGGGACTTGCCACACCCACGGAAGGAGCGGCCCTCGGGTGTCTTGGGGCCTTGATAGTGACAGCGCTGAATGGGAAACTGTCCTTCAAGCTCGTGAAGGAAGCCGTCTTCCGCACGGCCGAAACGACGAGCATGGTAATGATTCTTCTTGCCGCTTCCACATTCATGGGAGTGGTTTTTTCCTCAATGGGGACCCCGGCCTTCATCGCCAAAACTTTGCTTTCCTGGGACTTGCCCAACTGGACTTTTTTGGTCGGCATCCTAACGGTCTGTTTTATCCTTGGCTGGCCCCTGGAGTGGGTTCCAATCGTGGTGGTCATTATGCCTATTTTCCTCCCGGTTCTCATGGAAATGAATATAAACATGATATGGTTTTGTATGTTGTTAGCCGTCGTGCTGCAGACTTGCTGGCTCTCTCCTCCGGTGGCTTTATCAGCCTACTATATCAAGGGGATTATGCCTGAGTGGGAACTGCTGGATATCTATAAGGGGATGATGCCGTTCATGGCTCTGCAGGTTGTGGGTGTGGCCGTGATTTATTTTTTTCCGCAGATTGTGCTTTGGCTTCCCTCCATTCTGTTCGATTAAATACGGTATAATTCAATACCGAGGGAATGCTTTTTTCCAAGACAGCAAAACAACAAGATACAAGATAGGCATTTGTTGTTTTTCGTAACCAAGGATTTCTACTTTGTCACTCTGACCAATTCACCGTGAAATGATCAAGATATTGTCGATCAAGTCGCCGGTGATAGCAACAGTCTCATTGGTGGCAAAAACGATAGCTGTTTGCTTATTGACGAAACAGCTTCCCTGAAAAAGGGAACAAGTTGGTCGGTGTCTCTATGCAATTTTGGATCAGATGCATGAGATTTTCATGGTGGATTGAACGTACGTTCCAGGATGCCCTGAATGATATTATCATTTTTTCTATCCGTCCCGCTCCTTTTGTATCAGAGCGGGTTTTTTATTTCAACTGTTTGTATGGCATGCATGTATAACTTTGCTTTATGGTTTGAATAAATATTATTCCATTGACGCGGTAACAGGTTGGCTTCATTATTGATAAAAAGAGGCAGGCAAATGTATGGAATATACTCCAATTTTTTTTGTAATAATTTAAACTCTGCGAAAGACAGGATTTTTTTCAGACAATTTCCCGGATTAATGATTAAAACAGGTTTTGTTAAATAGTATTATAAAATGAAAGGATGTTTAAAATGATACGAACAGCCAGGGCTGCAGTCATGACAGCCCCGAAACAGGATCTGGAATTCATTGAATACCCTCTGCCGCAGGTGGAAAAAGGCTGTATTTTGGTTAAAATCACCTGCTGTACCATCTGCGGATCGGACCTTCATTCATGGCTCGGAAAGCGAAAATCGCCCGTTCCGATCATTTTAGGCCATGAGATCATTGGCACGATTGAGGCGCTTGGAGAGGGTGTTACCCATGATTCCGGTGACCTGCCCCTGAATTTGGGTGACAGGATTACCTGGACCATCATGGATAACTGCGGCAAATGTTATTACTGCCGTGAGAAAGGGTTGATGATGAAATGCCGTAATTTGAAAAAATACGGCCATGACAGTTGTGAAAATCCGCCCCATTTTGAGGGCGGATTTGCTGAATACTGCTACATCAGTCCGGGAACCTGTGTGATAAAAGTTCCCGATAATCTGACTGATGAAGAAGCCGCTCCAGCCAACTGTGCCCTTGCAACTACAATGGCCGGCTGGGAGGCTGCTGATCTCAAACCCTTTGAAAATGTTTTGATTCAGGGGGCCGGCGCTTTAGGATTTTATGCTGCGGCTCTGGCAAAGCATCATGGCTGCCGAAGGGTAATTGTCACCGATATTCTGGATCATCGGCTTGAATTCATAAAACAATTCGGCGCTACGGATGTAATTAATACAAAAAATATGACCGATGGTGAGATCGTTCAGGCGATAAAGGATCTTACCGGTGGATTCGGAGCCGATTGTGCCATGGAAGTTGCCGGTTTTCCGCCGTTGATTCCCCTGGGGCTGAAATGTCTGAGGATAGGGGGACGCTATATTGAGATCGGCTGTGTTTTCACGGGTGCCGATTTTACCTGTGATGCCGGTGAAATCGCTATCAGGCGTCTTGTTATTAAAGGTATTCATAATTATGATGCCAGGCATCTGCAGATGGGGATCGATTTTCTATCCATGACACATGAGATTTTTCCTTTCAGGGATATTGTCACTCACCGTGTAAGCCTGGACAACATCAATGAGGGATTGCGTATTGCCGAATCGGGTAAAGCAGTGAGAGTGGCGGTTTTACCATAACTGTCTGATGTGTAAAATCTATGCAAAAATGCTTTTTTGTGAGATCATCAATACCACTCTGAGTGATATGACTTTTTGTTATCAAAATTATAATTATTATTAGTTTGACTTATAGTTGAATTTTTTTTTATTAGTCTATTTACTAATTTTACTGTTTGCGTGTTATTTTTCTATCGGCGCTGTCAGCCGGGTGAAAACAAGTTTATTATTTCATTAATAGATCTAACTATGTGCGTTGGTAGTAATTAAAAAATTAATCGGAGGTAGAAGCATGAGTCGAGAACCATTGTTTCGCAGAAAAACCGCCATATCCTATAAAACCGAAGAAAAAACGGTCTTGCGTGGGTTTGATTTGAGCGATATGGCAGAAGAGGGGTATACCTTTTGTGATGCCCTGTTCGTACTGTATCAGGGCAGAATTCCAACTGAAAACGAGGCTAAAATGCTCAATTATGAAACCGGAGAGTTTCTGGAGCATTCCATGTCCCCGTCGGCCGCATCCGCCTTTGCGGTGATAAGCGGCCGGCCGAACCTGCCTGCGGCTGTTGCTGCGGCCGTCATGACCTTTGGCAGTGCCCACGGGCCCGGAGCTGCCCACGGATATATGATGCACAAATATATTGAACGCGCCCGGGTCGAGGAAAAGTCCTTAGAGGAGATAGGCAAAGTCCTGGTGGACGAATATATGGATGCCGGCCTGGCCGTCATGGGACTGGGTCAGCCCCAGCATCTGGACGGTGACCCGCGGGCGGAACCCACACATCTCAAACATGAAGAACTCCTGGGCACCGATAACGTATACATCAAACTGCAGCGCAGCATTGAAAATTATTTTAATGCACGCCGCAAGAAAGAGGGCCGCTCTTATGTAGCGGTAAATATGATTGGCGCCGGCAATACGGCCTTGTGCGAGCTTGGGTTTTCTCCTAATGCTGCCTGGTGTATCGGCTGTGTCTGCCGCGGCTGGAGTTGTGCAGCCCATGCGCTTTACAATATGAAGAAGGGACGTGCGTGGGCCGCCTCCAAGCGTGAACCCATGGTGCAAATGCTGGATCTTTCTATGATTAAATACCTTGGTCCCGATGATCGAGAAGTCCCCTCCCTGTCTGAAAGGCAGGAATATGCCAAAAAACAGAAAGAGGAAGGAGAATATAAAAAATGGGCATTATAGGAAATTTAGACGATCCGAGACTTCCGTACGATTATTCCAACCGGGAAAAGGGCACGGTCCCGCCGGATGAAAAACGCGCCCGGTTTCAGTGGGCCTCCGAAGTGGCATATAAAAATGTTCACAGCATTGTGACCCGCGGCTATGACACTACCGAACTGGTGGAGCAGGGCTATGGGGTTTGTGATATAATTTTTATCGATTTTCAGGCCCGAATTCCACTGGAAGAAGAGCTTAAAATGCTTAATTACTGCATGATCATGGCTCTGGAAGACGGGCTTTCTTCGCCGGCCAATATGGCCAGAATCGTTGCCGGCTCCAAGACAATTTTGACTCAGGCTGCAGGGGCTTCTATCTTGGCTTTCGGGCATGCATTCGGCGCTTATGACGCGTTCGGCAAGATGCTTAACAAGGGTTTGGCACTAGTGGAAGACGGCAAGACAATGGCTGAGGCCGCCAAAATTATTGCTAAAGAAAATATAGGGCAGCCGCACTTGGGCGTATCCGAGTTGATGCTCAAGGATCCAGCCGCCGGGCGCATGATTGCCCGGGTCGAGAAGCTCGGTCTTGTTGAAAAATATATTCCTCTTATGAAAGAAGTTATCAAAGCCGTTCAGGAACTGAGTGATGAACCGGTGGATATCGATATGCTGGGTGCCATGGGCAGCGCCATGTTTGATATCGGTTTTTCACCGGAAGCTACCTGGGCTATTCTGGCGGTGACGCGGGCTTTTGCTGCGGGCTGCCATTTCATGGAAGAGATGGAATGTGAGCCGCCGGTACGTCTGGGCGAACAATTGACGCCCAGGGAATTGTATATCGGGCCCGAGGATAAGCCGGTACCGTCTCTGAAGGAGCGGGATACGACCGTTCATTCCGGTCAGTTTGCCACCCCGGAGGATTGGAAAAAAGGATTTGACGCTAAGCAGAAGATGCGGGGTACAGGTTGGGCCATTGTTGAGGACATTGCAGATCCGCGCAAGATGCAGTAAATAAAAATGGGTTAAACCGGTATTGTTAATTAGTACAATGGAGGATTAAAAATATTATGGAAGATACTGTTCAACATCTATATAAAAGGGCGCACAAGGCCTTTAAGGAAGTTGAGTTTTGGCCTCAGGAAAAGGTCGACATGATGTGTCAGGCCTGTGCTTGGGAATGGGACAAAGAGGAAAACCGGAAACTTTTGGCAAAAATGGCTGTCGAAGAATCCGGTATCGGCCGTTATGAAGACAAGGTTCACAAGATTTCAGACAAGGCCCGTGGTTCACTTTACGATCAACTGGGTGCCAAAACTTGCGGCATCGTCGAAGATATCCCGGAAAAAGGGTTGAAAATTCTGGCCAAACCTATTGGTGTGGTGGCCAATGTGGTGCCCTGTACCAATCCCGAATCAACCGTGGTGGCCATGGGGCTCAGTCTGCTGAAAACCAGAAATGCAATGATCGTATCACCCCACCCCCGAACCCAGGCGGTTTCTTACGAAGCCGTGGAAATCGGGCGCAGGGCCTTGAAAAAAATAGGCGCTCCTGAAGATTTGATGCTGTGTATCCGCCATACCAGCCATGAAAAAACATCCGAATTGATGAATGCCTGCGATTATGCCGTTGCCACCGGCGGTGCCGCCCTTGTCAAGGTTGTATATGCAGCCGGCAAACCGGCCCAGACCGTGGGCGCTGGAAATGTTGTTTCGATTATTGATTCGACTGCCGATCTGGCCGGAGCGGCCAACAAGATCATGAAATCAAAAATCGGCAACAACTCGGCCTCCTGCTCATCGGAAAACGCGGTGGCCATCGAGGAGTGTATTTATGACGAAATGATGGGCAATCTCAAGTCTGAAGGCGGCTATCTGTGCAGCACGGAAGAACGGGAACAGCTGCGGGAAGTCATGTGGCCCGATGGGGTTCATCTGAACCGGGATATTGTGGCCAAACCGGTCAAGTATATTGCCGATCTGGCTAAAATTAAAATTCCGGAAGACACAAAGTTTCTCATGGTCATGGGTGAAAAAATCGGCCCTGAAGATATGTTCTCCGGTGAAAAAATATCCCTGACCATGACCGTATGGAAATGGACGGATTTTGACGATATGCTCGATCGTCTGGAAAAAATACTGAAATTTTCCGGCGAAGGTCATTCCGCTTCGATTCACAGCACCCGGGAAGATCGTCAGCTTCAACTGGCCATCCGGGCCAATGTGGGCCGGGTGAACTGCAATATGCCCCATGGCGCGGCCAACAGCGGCAGCTGGTTTTCCGGCAATCCGTTCACCGATACCCTGGGCTGCGGCACATGGGCCGGAAACATCAGCAGCCGGAATATCAACTGGCGTCAGTTTCTCAATTATACCAACCTTTCGGTTCCGATCCCCGAATTTCATCCCAATGAAGAGGAACTTTTTGGTGATTACCTGAAAAAGTACGGGAAAGAGTAAATCCTGTCAGTAAAAACATTTGCTGATTTTGAAAAGAGGTTAAATAACGCGTGGTGATCCTTACCAAAAAGGATTGCCGCGCGTTATTTGTTTTTACTTCTGTAAGGACATATGTTATTTTTTTTAAAATCTGATGATGTGATATTATTTTTGTGCAGACTGCGGATAGATTTACTGAAAAAAGCGAGATTTGATTATGATAAAAGCGGTTATTTTTGATTTTGGCCAGACCCTGGTTGACTCGGCCGATGGATTTCGAGCGGCTGAAAAAGAGGCTCAGGCCAGGATTTACCCTGATTTTAATAATAAATCCTGGACAACTTTTTTAAACACCTATCGAAAGGTGCGCAGGGAATATCAGGAAAAATCAATTTTTTCGCGCAAAACTATCTGGCAGGAGATTTATAATCGATTGAATCGTAGACCTGTTTCAGGTTTTCTGGAAAAATTCGAGAATGATTACTGGGAGACGGTTAATACTATGAGCCGTATATTTCCTGAAGCTGAAGCCGCATTAACAAATCTGGCCCGTGAATACCAGTTGGCCCTGATAACCAACACACAGGGGCAGAAAACGGTTGGAACCCACAGGATCAGCCAGTTTCCGAAGCTGGAGCAATATTTTGAGGTGATTGTCGTGGCAGGTGAGCAGGGAGTGCCGCCCAAACCCGACCCCACACCTTTTCAACTTTGTCTGGAAAAACTGGGGATAAAACCGGATGAATCCGTGTATGTCGGTGATGACTGGCGGATCGATATATGCGGCGCGGCAGATATGGGAATGCATCCTATCTGGCTTAAGCATGAAACGGTCCGGCGAAATTGGCCGTCTGTGGAAACAAAGGTGCCGGTGATCCATCGGCTGGATCAACTGCTTGATTTGGACCGGTTGCTTGAGGCTGTTGAAAACAGGGAGGAAAATTCGGAAAAATGAAAACTGCGGCAAAAATTCGAGAAGTGTATGAGCTGTATAAAGGAAACGCTTTTTCTTTTGTAAAAGAAGCGATCACCCTGCCCAATGGCCGGGATACGGAGATGGCCATGATTCGTCACCCCGGGTCGACGGCCATTGTGCCGCTTTTAGGCGACAACACCGTGGTGATGGCGCTTCAGTATCGTCATGCCATAAGAGATTATATCCTGGAGATTCCAGCCGGGACCCTGGATCCGGGAGAAACGCCCGTGGAATGCGCCCAGCGGGAACTTGAAGAGGAAACCGGCTACAGGGCCGGAAAAATGACGGCTCTCTCGCAGATCCATATTCTACCCGCATATACGGATGAAAAAATTCATCTTTATCTTGCCGAAGATCTTATTCCATCGGAACAGCATCTGGATGCCGACGAAATTATTCAGGTAAAAAAATATCCTTTGTCGGAGCTTATTCGAATGATTGAAAATGGAACGATCACGGACGGGCTCACCATCATATCAATTTTAACGGCGGCAAGGCATGTCAAGGCTTTTAACAACACAGGGGGCTGGTATGGGTACTCGGGAACATAAAAAAAATGCTCCCCGGCAGGTCACGATAGGAATTTTATCGATTTCAAGCACACGCACACTGTCGGATGACGAAAGTGGACAGTGGATCGGTAAAACAGCGATTAAAGAGGGACATAAAGTGGTGTTTCACCAGGTCCTTCAAGATGACAGCGTTATCATTGCCGACGGCGTGCAAAAACTGATTCGGCAGCATGCCCCCCAGGCGGTTCTGCTTACCGGGGGCACCGGTATCACCCCTAAAGATGTTACCATCGAAGCGGTTCGTCCCCTGTTTAATAAGGAATTGGCCGCATTCGGGCCTCTTTTTTCGCAGTTAAGCTATGAAGAGATTGATTCTGCGGCGATGCTGTCCCGGGCCACTGCGGGCGTCATCGGCGAAACCGTAGTCTTTTGCATGCCCGGGAGTCTAAAGGCATGTAAACTGGCATGTAACGCATTGATTTTTCCTGAGCTGGGACATCTTGTAAGCCATGTCCAATCAGCGTAAATTTTTTACACGAGAGCGGATTGCGGAAACATCAATGCCGAATTTTTTAACCTTGTAATGAATTGCCCGGCGACTGATGCCCAACAGGTCGGCCGCAGCTTTCTGGACCCCGCCTGTTTTTTCCAGCGCCCTTATGATTGCATTTTGCTCATTGCTTTCCAGTGAATAGGGGTCGTCATCCGCCAATATTTTTTCGGGGTTTTGCGGGAGACCCGCGAGTTGCAGATCCCGAACCCGCAGCTTGCCTTCCCGGCACAATACAGTACCGGCCTCTATGGCGTTTTTAAGTTCCCGAACATTACCCGGCCAGGGATAGTTGCAAAGCCAGTCCATGGTTTCCGGTAAGATTTCGACTATGGCAATACCCTGGTTTCTGGAATGAAGCTCCACAAAGGTCCGGACCAGATCCGGAATATCTTCTTTGCGGTCCTGCAGACGGGGCACATCCAGGGAAACCACCCGCAGCCTGTAATAAAGATCTTCACGAAACCGGCCGCCTTCGATATCGGCGGTCAAATCTGAATTGGTGGCCGCAATAATGCGACAGTTGACCGTGATTTGACGGAGGCTGCCGACTCTTCTGATTTTCCGGTCTTCCAGAAACCGGAGCAGCCGCATCTGCATTTCAAGCGAAATATTACCGATTTCGTCTAAAAAGAGAGTGCCGTTGTCGGATGCTTCAATTAGTCCTTTTTTGTCGCTGACCGCATGAGTGAAGGCACCGCGTTTATGGCCGAACAGTTCGCTCTCCAGCAGCCCCGGCGGTGTTGCACCACAATCCACAACGATAAAGGGACCTTTGCTGCGCGGGCTGTGGCGATGAATAAGTTTGGCAACATGCTCCTTGCCGACACCGCTTTCTCCAAGGAGTAAAATATTTACATCGCTCCGGGCAACGCGGGCAACGATACTGTAAAGCTGGTTCATAACAGGGCTTTTCCCGGTATATAATGACTGTGGCGGTAACTGCGGACCGGTCTGTGGCGGTGTTGACGTTTGCCTGTGCATGATTTCGTTGATTTTATCAAGCAATTCGTGCCCGTCAAACGGCTTGGTCAGATAATCATAAGCACCGGCTTTTACAGCATTGACCGCATCAGGAATCGTCCCGTAGGCGGTCAGGAAAATGACCGGCAGGTCCGGATGGATTGAGTGGATTTTTTCAAATAATTCCAACCCATTCATGCCGGGCATCTTGATGTCGGACACGATAAGATCGACCATGGTCTCCTTTATCCTATCGAGAGCCTCCACGGCGCTGGCAGCTTTAATCGTTTTATAACCGGCAAAGATCAGCCGTGCTTCCAGGACTTCCAGCACGTTCAAATCGTCATCCACGATCAGAATCGTACGTTGCAAGGCGGTATTTTTTTTCTTGGTATGGTTCATGGGGTTGAAATTTCTTCTTTTTTCTTCTGTATTTTCTGGTCAATGGTTTTCATGGCATTGATCTGGTGTTCCAGGGTCTGAATTCGGATTCTCAGATCATGGAGTTTTTGTTCCAGTTTGCTGATTTCCAGATTTTTAATTTCAAGCTTTGTGTTGAGTGCCTCAATGTCTTGATCTTTTGCTTGAAGGTTTTTGTTATTTTTTTCCTGCATTTGTGACTTTAAAGCTTGCAACCTGGCGTTAAACGCCTTTTTTCCATTTAACCGGGATACCAGCAGCGGGTAAATCAGGTGCGGGTCACCGCCTTCCCTGCCGGGCGGGATCTGTTTGATCCATTGATCCCACAGTTTAATGGCCGTTTTGAATTCAGTGGCATTGGATGCCAGGGCAAGGTCGGCACAGGCCAGTCCGTATAAGGATCTTTGCTGAATAACAGGGTCCGTGGCCTGTTGCCGGAGGTCTTGAAAAATACTTCGAGCTTTTTTTATATCACCCGCTTTCATGGCCTGGTTGCCTTTTTTAATCGTTTTTAAATCTTTGCCATGCAATGTTTCCCATGGAAAAACAGCCTTTGAAAATATATGACCGCATCCTGCCATAAAAAATGATCCGCAGCAGATTACTATGAGGGGAATCAAAAACAGTTCAATTTTTTTGGATTTTTTCATTAAATTCATTTTGCTGTTTCCGTCCGGGCCACCGGTATCGTAAAATAAAAGGTGCTGCCTTTTCCAACCAGGCTTGAGACCATAATATCTCCCTTATGCGCTTTAACGATCTGCCTTGAAATGCTCAAACCGAGTCCCACACCGTCTGCCTGCTTCCTCATTCCCCGTGCCTGGTAATATTTGTTGAATATCAGTGACTGTTCTGTTTCCGGGATACCCGGGCCGTTATCTGAGATAGAAAAGATGACATTCCGGTCGTTTTTATCAAGCGCGGCGGTCACTTTGATTTTGCCGCCACTGTCTGAAAACTTGACAGCATTTCTCAGGAGATTTGAAAGTACCCGTTGCAGTTGATCGGGGTCTGCCATCACATTCGGCAGGTTCGGTGGTGCGTCTGTTTCGATTGCAATATTTTTTGACCTGGCCGGCAAAGACACATGTAGAATGCATTCTGATATAAAATCGGGCACTTCTATCCGACGGGGCTCCAGAGCAAGCCCGCCTGATTCAAGACGTGATACAAACATCAGACGGTTCAGCAAGTCACTCATTCGAACAATTTCCGTACCGGCGATGGCAAGAAATTTTTTCTGTTGCTGATTGACGGGCCCCAGTACCTCTTCCGTAAGCATGTTTACTGATTCCCGGATGGATGTCAATGGTGTTCTTATTTCGTGGCTCAGCATGGCGATAAAATCCGAGCGCATTTCTTCTTCTTCCTTTAACAGTGCGGTCATTTCATTAAAGGTATCGGCCAGTTCGCCGAATTCGTCTTTTGATCTGATCCGAATCGGCAGGTTGGGCCCCTCTTTTGAGACGGCCCGGATGCCCTTTCGCAATTCACGCAGGGGACGAATCATGGAATACGCCAGAAAAAATATGCCGATTAAACCCGCTGCACTGGCAATTCCAAGTCCGACAAGCCCGTTTCTGGCGGTCATCAGGCCTCGACGATTCAGCTCCAGGGTGGCATCCTGAACCGCCTGCTCATTTTGATTTCTGGCCAGGGAGATTTTCCGCATCCAGCCGTTTATCACGGATTCGGGAATCCACAAGGCGTCAGAGGGCGTTTTGTCCCGGGAAATTTCAAGTGTACCCGTAACGCTTTTGTAGTCGATATAAATATTTTGCCATTGTTTGGAAACCGGCATCCCTTTTGATTTCAGATCCAGAATGCCGGCCAGATTTTTTTCAAATTTTTTTTGAGCCGAAATAAAGAAATCAAAATACTCCTTTTTATAAAGCAGGTGATACTTTGTATCGTTTTCCTCCAGAGAAAGAAGATTCTCGGTCATTTTTTTTGAGTAGGCGGTAATTGGATAATTTGTGTTTACGATCTGTTCCGACAAGCCTACTATTTGCTGGGCATTAACATAGAGGAGCAGAATCGTTCCGTAAAATATAAGCACGATACTTAAAAACCAGGTAAACAGTTTACTGGTAATGCCGAATTTTGATCTGATTTTTACGTGCTTCATTATGGATTCGTAAACCGAAAATTTTATATTGCTGAATTTTTAAACCTTATCCCCGAGCCCTTACCGGTCGTTATGTTAAGCCCTTACCCGCCAATGTGCAACGTCTTTTTGTGGGAAAAAATGTGCGTGGGTGCGCAATATTTGTAACACTTGGTAAGTCTGAACTGATATCAATGAACTTTAATACCATGTTTTATAATAAAACAAGATAGATAACTATATGGCATGAAAAATGCTGTACTGATTAAGGTGTAGAATGGAGACCAGTTGATATGCGAATATACTAAATAAAAATAAGGCGGCAGGATGAACAAACAGGATGCAAATGAACTTTTTTCAGTGCAGTGTCTGCAGGATAAATTTATACAGTATTTTTGTTTTTTTAATATCGGGCTAAAAAAATCACAATGTCTGTATCATCCATTTGTCCGGATGTTCCGGTTGATCATTTTGATGGTTTTTTTCAGCTCTACGGCTTTAGCGGCTCAGATTCAGTTGGCCTGGGATTCGAATACGGAGTCTGATCTGGTCGGATATCGGGTTTTTTCTCATAAATCCGGTGACAGCTACGACTACTCTTCCCCGACCTGGTCAGGCCCTGAAAATAGATGTACCATTGAGAATCTCGATGAGGAAAGCGCCTATTATTTTGTAGTGCGCGCCTTTAACAGTTCCGGAGCTGAAAGCGGAGATTCCAATGAGGTGTATTATTCAACAGCGCAGAGTCAAAACAACCCGCCTGCTGCAAATGCCGGTTCCGACCGGATCATTGCCGAAGGAGACCCGGTGGTTCTTGACGGTTCAGGTTCTGCTGACGGGGACGGGACCATTGTGACATATCACTGGCACCAGACAGCCGGCCCGTCGGTTACACTGTCTGACCCGGCGGTTGTCAAACCCGGTTTTGTCGCCCCCCAGGTATCCAGCTCCGGGACGATTTTGACATTTCAATTGACCGTAACCGACAATGGCGGATTAACAGACTCGGATACGGTATCAATCCGCGTCAATGATCTTGTGTCAGCAGACAGCGACGGGGACGGTGCGGCCAATGAGCAGGATGCCTTCCCCGATGATCCGGATGAATGGATTGACAGCGACAACGACGGCATCGGCAACAACAGTGACACGGATGACGACAACGATCAAATGCCTGATACCTGGGAGATTGAATATGGCCTTGATCCTTTGAACGATGATGCCGGGCAGGATGCCGACAGTGACGGTTTCAGTAATATCATGGAATACCAGTATCAAACCAGCCCGACAGATGAAAATTCAAGTCCCCCCCAGACCCCGGTGGCAAAAGCCGGGTTTGACCAGACGGTGACGGAAGGCAGCACCGTTACCCTGGACGGATCCGCCAGTTATGATCCGAACGGCGGCAGTTGTGTTTACCAATGGTCGCAGACCGGCGGGCCCCAAATCGTCCTTTCCGATGAGACAGCTGCGGTTCCAACCTTTGTGCCCGGGCCTGTTTCGGATAATGACATGGTGCTGACATTCAACCTGATGGTAACGGATGAAGATGGTTTCGAGGATAATGATCGGATCGATGTGCTTGTCCGGGATAATGGTATCACCGGGTTCCCGGCCGATGCCGTTACCTTTTATTCCATTGATGATCAGCCCCTGGCCGTTCAGGTTCATGACGGCGGACACCTGGTCCGTCTGGAAGCGGTGGACCCTGACTTTACAGACGACACCGGGGATCGACCCCGAGTGTTACCCTACGGACTCATCGATATGAATGTCAGGGCATTGAACCCCGGCGGTTCGGTTGTCCTGACCGTTTACCTGCCGGAGGGCGCATCAGAAGATACTACATGGTATAATTACAGCGATGCATCCGGCTGGCAGGATTACAGCACCAACATTGATTTTAACGAGACCCGGGATCAGGTGACCATCGTGCTCACGGACGGCGGTGCCGGTGACAACGACCGCCAGGTCAATTCCATGATTCTCGATCCCTCCGGACTTGGCAGCATCAGCCGGGAACCTGCTGCCGATCCTGTTGAATCCACCACCACCAGCGGTGGTGGCGGCGGTGGATGTTTTATCGGCGCGGCCGGTACGGAATCCGCATCGATCCCGGGGTACCCCACCTGCCGGGTACTGACGGCTGTCGCTGCCGTCTTTGCCTCCGTCGGTTTTTTGCTGTTTGGTGCCTGGTCGCGGTTTATTAAATCTGATTTCTGAAACCAATAAGAGCCTGTTCCCTATTTCCTGTAAACGTTCGGATGACCGGTGGGGGCCAGCCCCAGTTTCCTGAATTCCAGGGTTTCACCGTCGCCGATGATGAGCATCCCCCGCAAGACCAGCAGGCCTGTAATGGCTTCCATGGTCTTTTCTTTGAGCGCACCCCGGTAATAGGTCAACACATTGTTACGCAAAAAAATGATATGAAATTTTTTTTCCGGCAATGCGCCCGAAAGATTACGTTGCTCCCATTGGATCCCCTCTTTGAGTATGGGCCTGACACGATAGCGCCGCCCTCCTTTAAAAGGGGTGAAGTATGCATGGCGCATGGATACCGGCACTTCCTTTAAACTGCTTAAGGGATATTCACCTACAGCAGCCCTTTCAAGATTTTCCGAATTGATATCCGTAGCCAGCACCTTAAGTCCAGGTGCATTCGCATGCTGCTTCATGAACAGGTGCCAGATCATCTTGAAGCTGTAAACCTCCTCTCCGCAGGCGCATCCGGCAGACCAGAGGTGAAGGGTTTCCGGGAACAGACGCGCCAGTTCAGGCAAAAAGGCGTGCTGTAATTCCAGCCACAGGGGAAGGTCGCGCATAAAGCGGCTGATGGAAACGGCCATCAGGAGCCGGCAGCGGCGGCAGTGCTCCGAAGATGCGGTAAGGATCTCCAGGTATGCGTCCATGCTGCTGCACCCCAGGTCCTGCATATGGCGGCGAATTCGTTTCTTGACCCCTTTTCTGACTTTTCGGTATCCACGCCATGAGAACTGGTAAAAATCCAGCAGTTGACGGAAATGACGGTCATCCATGGGCAATCCAATTGTTGTAACTAAATAGATCGCTAAAATGAAACCACTATCTGTGATTTAAAACACCTGGTGCGTCAAGACGGGCTGATCCCGTCGCCGTTTGAAAATGAGCCCCTTTTGAAAGATATAAGCGGCGGGCGTTGGTACTTTCACTGTCACAGCCAACGGTGCCGGGGCGTTCATCAAATCAGTATCATCAATGGTCAAGGCCAATATGTTTTCGACGAGCAGAGAAACATATCTGAGTGCTTCGGCATGAAGGCCTTCCTGAACCTCGAGTACAGCGTCCGGCTTAGAACCGGTTTGATCGGTTAAAAATTCAATTTCAACATCGCTTCCCTCTATGGTGCCCTCATAATGGATAACCGGAGGATTCTCCCTGCTCTTAAATTTCGCCCTTAAACCTGCTTCCACCAGAAGTTGATCCACAGTCTTTTGGCCTATAAGGGGGATTGTTGGTTTGACCATGAAATCAATATCCCGCGTGAAAACAGGTTCATGTTGCCGATTCCTAAAAAGGTAACGGTCGTATAGAAACGGTGCCCAGCCACCGCCCACGACGATTTCGGGCAGGTAGTCACTGAGTATGATCAGGGTCTTGTAGAGCCCTGACATAAAACGCTCATTCATTTTTTGTCTCAGCCTCAAGCATTTTTTTCAGCCGCCTGTCGAACAAATGATCCGCCTGTTCGCGCCCCCGAATCGGGTATCCATGGAGATCGATATAGAGCTGGATATCCGAAACAATGGGCAGGCCCTGGACAATCCGTCTGTCATAAAAAACGGAATATCTGTAGTGAGGGATCATGAGCACCACATTCGTGCCTTGATCCACGTCTTTAAGATCCAATTTTTTTTTGAAAAATTTAAGCTCTTTTTTGTTTTCAACGTAGACGTGTACCTCTTTGTACACAGACCAGGGCGCGATCAGGCTGGCACCGGCCTGGACGCTGAGGGCGTATTGCACACTGTCTGGAATGTTCAATTCTCGAAGCTTCCGGAGAATCTCCTCTGGCCGGGTCGCTATACAGAAATAACTGTACAATTCGTTCTTTTTCAAATTGTAGGCCCTGGCCCAGTCATCCAAAATGCCCTCGGGTGATCGAACCCGCAGCTTGTTTTTGAAGCGGGCAACATAATTGAGATCTTCGAGCGCCCTTGCCATCCTCGACACATAGCCCGGATTGAGGCCCGTTTGATCGGCCAGTTCCCGAACCCCCCATTGGTAACCGGAATTTTTCAAAAGTACCCGGAGAATGAGAGATGCCTTGTCTGAAAACGGGTTCCGCCCTTTTCGTTTTTCGGGATATTTATTGGGGAACCCGATTTTTTCGACATAGAAGCTGTCGTGCGCCAGATAAACGTTACCGGAAAGATCGATAAAACAGATACCATTTTCCCGGCACAGGGACTGACGTCGAGGACTCAGGTAGGGTGCAGCTATCGCAGGCACGATATCATTCTCGATGGCAGCAGCTTTCAGCACGGCGATTTTGTTTTGCAATAAGGGCAGGCTGCTGGATGACACAATCGCAAAAATAACATCAAAACTAAGCCCGCGAAAATCAAGTCGGGCAACAAGATCAATGTTACCAAGGCGATCTGAAGCAATTTTGGAAGGCACGTCAATTTTGAGACCCTCAATTGGAAGCAGATCGCGACTGGCTCTTCTCAACTCATTTATGATATCTTTTTCATGCATTTCGTTGCCTTAATATCAGTTGTTGTCCAATTGGGCAACAATATATAAATAGGCAACAACAATGTCAAGCAAAATGGGTGAGATATTTTTCAGCAATTTATCCTGACATACCGGAAAGAAAACCTTAGATGTTTAATTTTACCCCTGAAAACATCGTTCTAAGCCCGAAAAAAGGTCTTGTTTAAGATGTTTTAGCTGAAATAACGGTGTGTTGTCTTGGTCCGACCGTGAATTGGAGTTATAATATCATAAACGGGCTATCCACTTCGCTCTTGTTATGATATAGAATAATGCATGAGCGAAAATATTTCATACCCAGTTGGAGGGATCGACTATCCACGAAATCTTCAGGAATTTGACG
>Ga0075121_1000777_pt1 | contig 21348 bp, 22 predicted proteins | sample AntAceMetag02UKG_FD_69793 | JGI IMG/M metagenome (GOLD analysis project Ga0075121, IMG submission 69793) | Saline lake microbial communities from Ace Lake, Antarctica - Antarctic Ace Lake Metagenome 02UKG | ecosystem: Environmental > Aquatic > Non-marine Saline and Alkaline > Saline | place... | reverse complement strand
AATTTTTGGGATATTTGCTCAAAGTGGTTTGAATAAGCTGTATCACCTGCAAAATAAATTTTAAAACCATTAAACTCTATCATCCAACTTCCCCATAAAGATTTATTCACAGTAAATGGAGATCGTCCTGTCCAATGGATTGCAGGCAAGAAAGATATCTTAAAATCACCAAAACTTTCAGCTTGCCACCACTCTTTTTCATAAACTTTTTTAAATTTATTTTTTACAAACCATTTCTTATTTCCATCTCCAACCAAGACAACAGGATCATGAGGCTTTAAATATAAAAGACTCTTTTTTTCCATATGATCTTTATGGTCATGAGATATAAGAATATAATCAATTTTAGGCAAATCTTTTAATTCAATACCAGGCCTAAAATTTCTTGGATATAGTTTCATAAGGTCAGAAAAAATAGGATCTGTTAAAATATTAACACCACCTATTTGAATCAAAAATGTAGACTGGCCTATCCATGTAATTCTTGGCTCAAAACTATTCTGTTCAGGCTTTGAATACACACCCCAATCTTTTAAATTTTTTTCAGAGAAATATGCTTTTAATTTTTTGTTTTTTAACTTGAATAAAGAAGCTACAAAAGTTCTTCCAACTTCTGATATACGATATATAGAACTTGGATCTGTACCATTATGAATATGATTTTTCTTAAAAAACTTTTTCTTAAACATAGTACTTTCGTCTTAGCATATAACACCGCATCCCAAACATATATCTTTGTCATAAAATATTGCAAACTGGCCTTGAGCCAGACCTTGATCTTTACGATCAATTTTTACAACGGCTTTAGTAGCATCTATAAAATTGAGTTTACAATTATACACTTCTTGACCATGCCTGACCTTTACAGTTAAACCGGTTTTTTTAGGCTTTTGACCACTAATCCAGTTAAACTCTGCAACTGTAAATTCATCTCGTTTTTTTTCTGGAGCAAAGTATTTATTAGAAACATGAACTATATTCTTTTTTACATCTGTTGAAACAACATACCAAGGCCCATCTGAAAGCCTTATACCTCTCCTTTGGCCAACAGTATAATACCAAAAACCGTCATGCTGTCCTAATTTTTTACCAGTTTCAAAATCTATAATATCACCTGTTTGAGTTCCCAAATGATGCTTTATAAAATCACTAAATTTTATTTTGCCTAAAAAGCATATTCCTTGGCTATCTTTTCTATCTTTATTGGCTAGATCATATTTTGCAGCCAACTCTCTAACCTCAGATTTTAATAGCCCACCAACTGGAAACATCGCTCTTTTAAGCTGTTCCTGACTTAAATGAGATAAAAAGTAGGTTTGATCTTTAAATAAATCTTTTGCTTTTTTTAGTATAAACAGACCATCTTTTTCTTCGATTTGTGCATAATGTCCTGTTGCTACTTTTTCAAAAGAGTCATCAATTTTTGAATAGAAAGAACCGAATTTAATTCTTTGGTTACAGAATATATCTGGACTTGGCGTTCTGCCAGCTTTGACCTCAGAGATTGTATAACTTACTATCTGGTCCCAATATTCTTGTTGCAAACTAAGAATTTTTAAGGGAACATCCAGCTTTTTGCATACTTTTTCTACATAAGCAAGATCTTCCTCCCATGGGCAGTCCCCCAGGAAGGCAAGTTCGTCTTCTAACCAGATTTTTAGGTAATATGCGGTGATATCATGCCCCTGTTCTTTTAGCAAGGCTAAGGCCACAGAGCTGTCTACACCACCTGATACTAATGCTACTATCTTCATAACACCCATTATACCTGATCTAGGAACATCTCACAATCGCTTTCATCATCATCAAAATCATCATCAAGATCCATATCACATTTATTACATGCTATATCTACAGCCAATCCTACAAACAGATCTTCAAGCTCTTGTTTAAATCTATTTAATTTCTCAGGTTCAAGATCCAAATATTTATAAATTTTAACGCCACTATCTGGATTAAGCATAATATCATTTGTGAATAAAATTCTTGCTTGAATATTATCATTATGCATAAGATCAAGTCGCTTAAAATAATTATTGATAAATCTTGAAGTATCTGCATATCTATTCTTTTCTTTATCAAATAAACCAGGTACAATATTTTGATCCCTTAAAGGAACTCCCAACCTTTGGGACATATATACACACTGATTAACTTTATCTTTTGGTATAAAGATCTGAACCAAACAACCTTGCTGAAAACCAACAAGCAATTCAAGTAATTTATTTTTATAACTATCTCTTATTTTTGCTTCTATCGTTAAATGAAACTCTTTCTCAAAAAAATCAAAAACTTCATTCAAAATATCTGTAGGCCTAGAATTAAAGCTGTCGTTTTGCATAAAGTATGAAAAAGCAGAACAAGATAAATCACTTGAACTACCTGCAAAAGATAAATTCACAGACATAAGCTGTTCACCTAATCTTGAATTAGTATCGTCAATAGGACTATGTGAAAACAAAAAATCATCTATATTATTAAATTCAAAAACCTCCCCAGGGGATCTTAAAAAAGAAAACGCTGAATCATCAAGTTTTAAATTTTTATAATATTTTTGAAAACGGGTAATCAAATCTTGAAGAACATAAAAAAATATATTTTGACCATGATAAAAAACATGATGTGTATCATGCAATTCTTTTTCTTTAGCTACAACCGACTGAAATATACCATCATACTTAGAAATCCAACATTTAAATAAAATATTGTTCGACGATTTTGAATACGCAGGACTTTCTAAGTGGGATGCACTTGGAGACCTTTCGATCTCTTCTCTGTCCGGTTTTATAAACTCCATAGAAAACAAAGAACTACTTAAACATGTAAATATCGAAAATAAAAATAATTTTTTTAAATTTTTCATAATTTGTCCTAACTAACCTTATTACAAAGCTGTAAATGCCCCTTTAATCCAGCCAATGAGTTATAACTTTTGCCACATAAATTTGGACACGGCATAGTTTTAACTTTGCAAGGATGAACAAACCGACAAGATTTTTTAAGATGTTTTTCTAAACTGATTCGAGAAGCTAAAACAAGTTCGCAATATGGACAAGTAAAGTCGTTAAAGCTCTCATGAGTAGATTTTATATGTGCATCTAAATCATTATTAGACTTATACCCCTTAAAGCAATCCTTATATCGACAAACAAAAGGAGTTTCATGAGTCTCTTGAATATGCTTAATTAAACTATCTTCTAATAAAAATGACTTATGACAACCTCGCACACTACATCTTATCGCCGAAACTCTTAACTCTTTGCAATTTTTACAATGCCTTATAAAATCGGCTTCATCTTTAGTCCCATACAAACAACCTATACAACAAAAAGTTCCCTCTTGATATACACAAACATGTTCTTCATAAGTATGGTTATCTAATATATCCGTTTGATAAGTTTCATAGTCACATTCTTCAAAAGGACAGTAAATTTTTTGGGGACCCACAAATACCCACCTCTGGGGTTCTGAGTCATATCTAAGTCTTTTGTGCCTTGAGTCATCACCATTAAGACCTTCATCTTCTTCAACAATATTTTTTGCTACTTCGTTAGAAGTGTGAGTATCATCAGCACCCGTTTGATCTAGAAACGCTAAATAATCCTCATACTCACTGCAACAGCTCACCTTTTCATATAAGAAATCCAAATCACCTTCTTCCATACTAAAAACATTGGATGAATTTACATTCAAAAATAAAAAGATAAAGAAAAATAATTTTCTAAAAATACTCATAATCAAACCTCCTATAAAACCAAATTTAAAGCTTATTTTTTTGCTATATTAAATTACTTACCATCACAAAGTCTTTTATCTCTTACTCTGCCATACTTACGATAAATATATCTCTTTCTAGGTAATGCAGACTTGATCCCTCTAAGCTTCTTGGGCATAACAGGAGAACTTGGTGAACCTAGAGTAAAAACTGTTTGGCCTAAATCAAGTGCGTGAAAACCCTCAATACGTTCTAAACTATTTGGGGTAGGAAGACTTTTGGCCCTTCTCTTAGAATCTGTATGTTTTTTATTTTCACATGAAACACTAAGTGATCGCTCACAACTCTTAGCTAATGCTGCAATCTCAGAATCCCAATTTTCATATTCATTTTGATCATTAGCTTCTTGCCCTGCTAAGTGGCTATCAAGAGCAAAACCTTGTGTAATGGCAGAAAAAATACTTTCTTCTTTGGGTTGCTCCATGCTAAAAATATTAAAAAAACTAATGCCCAAAAGACAAAGAATTAATCCCAAAAATTTAATTTTTAAATAATTCATAATAACCTCTTTGATATATAAAGTGTTAACCCTTACAAGTTTCTAAATGTTTTTTTAGGTAAGGCTCTCCAGAGAAACTCTTGCCACATGATTTTAGACAGACAAAAGGTTTTTGTAGTCTAGGATGAGTTACAGGACATTTATCTTTACAATGTACTCGCAAACCATATGAATAAGCAAAACTCTTTTTACAATCGGGACAACGGTAGGGATTTTCTTCCGAATGACTAGACCGTGTATGCTCATTCAAATTATGGCGAGTACAAAAGGCCTTAAAACAACCCTTGAAATAGCAAAAAAAGCTCTTTTCATGAGTATCCTTTAAATGCTCCACAAGCTCACTCCTTAGAAAAAAGGCTTCACGGCATCCCTTTCCCGAACATTTGAAAAACTTCTTCTTTATAGGATTTTGAGGATTTTCTCCCTTGCTTTCGGAATACGTAACAAAATCCTCTTCACTTGGTGTACCATACTGACCATCTATATGACAAAAAAATAATTCGTCTTGGTTATTTTTCTGACATATACATTTGTGCCAATTAAAGGTATGGAGATCCAATAAATCTTTCTCATCAGCTTTAAAACCACAAGTCGAAAATGGACACTCAAAAGTCTCTTCTTTTGGCCCAATCCAATCTTCATTTTCAACCCAATCTTCATCTGGATTTACTGCAGGCTCGTTAAAAATAGAATCACATAAATCCCCAAAACATTCCCCTTGGAGATTACCCTGATCATCGTTGTAACGAGTCACTTCTTGGTCTAAAATCTCCAAACCATCTTCTTCTTCCATAGGAAAAACATTGGATGAATTTACATTCAAAAATAAAAATATTAACAATAAAAATTTTCTAAAAATGCTCATAATAAAACCTATCTTTTTTTATTTCGAACATGGTTATCCTTGATATGCCTATCTAAACTTGATTTACATACATAATAATAACGACAACCTTCCTGCAAGCAATACCACAGCACACCATCTGCAGTGAGCCTTTTTTCACAAAGAACACCTTTGTAATAGTAACGTTCAGTTTGCCCTTGACTCATTTGTTGTTGACAGAAAGCTTGCCACTGTCTTATTCGGTTAAATGCCGGCTTAATTTGCTGATCTGCCTGCCAAATTTTCTGTATCTTCGTTTTAAACTTTTTTTCTTGATGAATTCCTAATAAACCCATTTTCGCCTGCCTTATTTGCTCTCGTGCAGACCCAACCTCTCGATGCATTCTTTGATTTAGAGTCTCTACCGGTTGGCAGTTTACTGACGCCTGAAGTCTTGCTACCTCTTCTTGCGCTTCTCGTAAAAGATTGTCTAAAAGAACATTTGCTGGACTTCGCCCATCAAAACTAGGACCGCCAGAGCCTTGCATTGCAAAAAGACCAGACGAAGACAAAGTAGCGAGTAATAACACTAATCTAAAATAATTCCAAGTTTTCATAATAAAACCTCCTATAAAATAAAACTTTAGCTAAGCCTCTAATAGGCTCTATATTTCTTAATTGTAATTAATTTTCATATAAAATCAAAAAAAGCGATAAATACAGGCTTTTTATCGCTTTTTAGGCTATAAACACCTTAAAACTATGTGGGTTTCGTTCTTACAATAAAAAAGTTAGGCAAAGAACGAATATGATCTACTACATCATGCTTACTATTAAATACCTCATCACAACAATGACACGCAAAACGCTCTTGAGCAGACAAGCCTAGTGCTTGTTGAATATTCAAACAATTTTTATGATCATACATATGTTTATTAAAATTTGATCTATAATAACTAGAAAAATTACATCCAAGCCGCGAACATCTAAATAATTCATTAAATATATGCTGTGATTTTATATGAGACTTCAATCCTGGCTTAGAACGACAAGAATAATCACATCCAGGCCATGGGCAAATAAAACTATCATTATTTTTTTTCAAATAAAACAAATGTCTATTTAAGTGATTAAAAAAACTTTCTTTATCCGTTAAAATATAATTACAATCTCTCCAAAAACAAACATTATTGGCTACTTCTTTCTTATCTATATTTTCTAAACTATTCTTTGTAATATTACCTTCATTCAAAACTATCTGATGATATTCCATATGCTCAATCATAATTTTTTCATCTAGATTAACAAACCCACATCCAGGAAACTCACAAATAAATAATTTTTGACTATACCGTAAAGGACATACGAGATGAGTACCACACGGATCTAAGAAAGGGGATATTATTCTAGGATACTCAGAACCTAAATTCAAATCACACGGCTTAAAAGGATCACTTAAGTCTGGTTCGAAAACTTTAAATTCTTGAGTTGAACAAAAACAATCTTCGTCCTCCATTCCACTAAGCCCCAAACCTCCCAGACTCAACAAAACAAAAAGTAACAATAAAAATTTTGGCATCCTAAAAATACTCACTTATAAGAGCTCAAAATTTTTTCTAACTTAGGAGATAATTGAAATTTCCCTTTATCACTATGATCAACATTCTTCAAATGCGTAGCAAGTACACCAGCATAAGCATAAGAACGATTACAGCCTCTATATGGACACTTAAAATCACTAGCCTTTTCCTTATGAAAACCTTTTAGATGATTGGTTAAGACATTAATCTGTGAAAACTTACTTGAACAAGATTTATGTGGACACCCAAAAGGTTTTTCATAGGTATGAGACCTAACATGTATTAATAACTCCCCTCTAGTACGTAATAAACGACCACAACTATCCCACTTGCATTTACTAGACGGATCTTTTAACTCTTTAATATGCTCTGCAACATGAGAATAAAAATCCTCTTCATTATCAAAAGAACAATTACAACCATCCCATTTACAAGTTAAACTTCTGAGGCCATTCGATCTAAACTTACACATTGCCATATGCCTTATTAAAGCTCTATTAGTTAGGAGTACTTTTGAACAACCTGTATGCAAGCATTTATGACCGTCATCATTCTGATCTTGTTCTACTGACTGCCTATGTGAACGACAACACTCAACCTTAAGTTCTTCATCTGAATGAATAAACCCACATCTACACATAAAAAGAAGATCTTTGATTCCAGAATGCTCAGGTCCCTCATTAACACCTAAAAAGCAGACACCAATAGGATCTTTACGTAATCCATCTAAAACACCCTCAGACAAAACCTCAGTGACAATCTGATCTTGGGATGTGTCAGAATCCCCCAGCCCAAAAGGATCGCTTAAGCGTGGTGTAAAAACTGAAAAATCTATAGAATCATCTTCTTCATCAAGCGGAATACTCAAAAGATTTACACAATTAAAACCCAAACAAATAAATACGAATAAAAATAATTTGCCTCTAAAGCCCATGAAAATCCTTCTATTGCAAAAACAAAAAACCTTCCCAAATTGGAATTGAATTCTACAAGAAATAAATAAAAAAGGCGAGAAAAAATTCCTCGCCTTTTTTATAAAAATAATTATTATTTTTTAGATTAATAAACTTGCGATTGCAGCATTAAGTAAGTTAACTAAAGTTCCACCTAAAAGAGCCTTTAAACCAAATTTAGAAAGCACAGATCTTTTATTAGGAGCAAGTGCACTAACACCGCCAATAAGAATACCGATAACAGAAAAGTTAGAAAAACCACAAAGAGCATAGGTCAAAATAATACGAGCTCTATCAGTTAAAGTAGCTTTTACAAGACCAGCGTAAGCAACAAACTCATTGATAACTATTTTTTGGCCTAACAAAGCACCAGCAACATTTCTATCCTCTTTGCAAATCCCTAAAAAAGCTGCAAACTGATAAAATATTTTTGCAAAAATAAAATTCAAACCATAACCAATAGTGTGAACCAAGATATAATCAGCCATCGCCATCAAACTGACAAACGCTAAAAGCATAGCAGCAACATTAGCAGCAAGTTTTAAACCATCAGAGGTACCACCTGCAATTGCGTCAAGCATGTTAGCACTATCTTTAGGCATATCAATACTACTACCGGCTGCAGTTTGAGGAACCTTAGTCTCTGGCATTAAAATTTTTGAAATAAGTATTGCACCAGGAATAGCCATCACAGAACTTGTAAGCATATGAAGCATTGGCACACCCATGGAACCGTAAACAGCAATTGTTGAAGCATTAATTGTAGCCATACCACTTATCATCAAAAGTAACATCTCTGAGTCTGTCATAGTTTTAATATATTTTTTAATAAGCAATGGTGCTTCCGTAGGCCCGAGCATACTATTTGCAGCGGCACACAAAGTCTCTGCACCGGAAGTTCCAAGAATAGGTCTGATCAGATAAGAAATAATTCTTACTAAAAATTGTATCACACCCCAGTGAAATAAAAGTGACATTAAAGCACTTAAAAATATTATGATAGGAACAACTTTAACCGCAAAGATAAAGCCCCAAGAACCACTGGCATCAACAAGGTTGCCAAAAATAAATCTTATGCCTTCATCAGCAAACATATAAAGCTGTCTGAAACCATCAGCTAAAAGCATAAACATACGATGACCTATTTGTGTTTTCAAAACAAAGAAGGCCATAATAATCTGCATTAAAAATGCACCTACAATTCTTCTTGGATTAATTTTCTTTTTATTGTTAGAAAAAACAAATGCAATTAATAGAAATACTAGAATTCCTATCATACTCATATAGTGATTATCTTTTAGAAAGTAATTAGCAATAATCGAAAACACTTTAAAGCCCTCTAAGTTAAAAAAATTGTTATAAAATTTTGAGACGACGTTGAAGAATATAACTTATTTTTTCGAAAAAAGAACTCTTGTATTTTTTATTTTTTTATGAACAATGAATCTTGTTTGCGACGTTGTTCGCGATCCCAATTAAGCAAAGGATTTAGAAGATCATCCATATAACCCTGCAAAATCATATCTAATTTTTTTAAGGTTAAATTTATACGATGATCTGAAATTCGATTTTGTGGATAATTATATGTACGGATCTTTTCAGAACGTTGCCCCATGCCAACCTGCTGTTTACGGTCCGCACTTCTTTCAGCCGCGAGACGTTCTTGCTCCGCTTGATACAATCTTGCCTGCAAAACCTTCATAGCACGAGCTTTATTTTTTAATTGAGAACGTTCATCTTGGCAAGAAACAACAACCCCTGTTGGAATATGAGTTATGCGCACAGCAGAGTCTGTTGTATTAACGTGCTGGCCACCAGCACCACTAGCTCTGAAAACATCTATTCTTAGATCTTGAGGACTAATTGAAATATCAACTTCATCAGCCTCTGGCAATACAGCAATAGTTACAGTTGATGTATGAATTCTTCCAGAAGCTTCTGTAGCAGGAACTCTTTGAACTCTATGAACTCCAGATTCAAACTTAAAATACTTATAAACATTTTTACCCTTAACGTAAAACACTAGCTCCTTATATCCACCAATGTCTGTTTTATTTGTATCTATTATGGATACTGTCCAGTTTCTTGCAAGAGCATAATTGCTATACATCTTAAAAAGATCGGCTACAAAAAGAGCTGCTTCTTGACCACCGGCACCAGCTCGAATTTCTAGATACACAGATCGCTCATCACGCGGATCCGTAGGATAAAGCTTATCTTCAAGTTCAGAATTGAGTTCGTCTAATTTAGATTGCGATTGCTCTATCTCTTCCTGATAAAGCAATCGCATTTGATCATCATCTTCTTTGGACACCAAATCCTGTGATTCATCTACAGTTTTTTTTAGATCACAGATTTGTTTATGAGCAGAAAGCAGTCCGTCATATTGTGTATTTTTTCTTTGTAACTCTGCTCTCTTTTTCTTATCAAGAGAAAAATCAGATAATTGCTCGGCAATATCCTTACTATCTTTCTCTATTTGTTCCCAGTCCAAATTCAACATATGTTAAATTATTTCTTGTTAGTTTTAGCGTATCTGCGTTGGAATTTTTCAATTCTACCAGCTGTATCAACAAATTTTTGTGTTCCGGTATAAAATGGGTGACAAGCAGAACAGATATCTATTCTCATATCTTTTGATGTAGAACTAGTTTTTATACTGTTTCCACATACACATGTCATTGTCACTTCATTAATCCTAGGATGGATTTCTTTTTTCATAAGTTTAACTCCTATTTGATGCCCTTTTGTGCATGCTTTGCTTTTAATTTATCAATTAATTTTACAGGAGCAATATCGACTCCCCGCTTTTGTCCCAAATAATAAGATGCAAAATCGGACCATAGAATCATATAGAATAACTGCTCTTCCCAATTATCGCCCAAAACAGGCGGTTTGTAAAGCACAACCCCTTGTTCTTTTAATATCTCACAAGTTGATTGTATCGCTATATTGAGGTGAGCAGATAAAAAGTCTGAATAAAAAAAGATTATAAAAGGCTTAAGCTTACAATCAGTAAATCCTAACAGTAAGTTGTGGCAACATTCAGGGAAAGCTGATGTTACAGCCTGTATTTTGCTATTTTCATTAAATTGGGTCTGAGCCCTGTATGCAAAGGCAGCGCTATCACCACTTACACCCCAAACATGAACAAATTCATAACTTTTTATAGCTTCTATAAACTCATTGAAGTAGGCCTGGTCCTCTAGCTTTGGAATATGAAGATCAGCCATATGAGCAAAACTTTTTACTAGATCCTGCCCGTCTGGCATTATATCAAGTAACCCGAAGACACCTAAGATTATTCCCAAAAAGCTCCCTAAGGCAGCTCTTGGTTGGCTTGATTCTGGAGCCAGAATAAATGGTATATTTTTATGTTCTGCAAGCTCTATGGCCTTGCCGCCATGGGCTATTACAATTGTAGGTATAAATTTTTCTGATAATGCTTTTAGGGCATCTAAAGTTTCCCAGGTGTTACCTGAATAAGAAATCACTATGGCCAGAGTATCTGTATCTACATACTCTGGAATATCTGGAGAGTCTATAATAAAAGATGGGATATCATATTTTTTGTCTAAAATACTTTTGATTATTCGTCCTGCAATACCTGAACCACCCATTCCAACAAAGGCTATTTTTTTTATGTTTTTTGGCAACTGCCCTTTATTTGTGTGAACAAAGTCATGTGCTATTTGCAAGCCATCTTTTAATTTATGTGACCACATTGCTAAATCTTTTAACATATTAAAACTCCTTCTCAATTTTAAAAAATCAACATCAACCAAAAATTAAATTTCCTACAAACCTAGCATGTATATACTAACACCGTTCCCCTTGAGGAGCGAAGCATTTTTAATGCGAAGCGTATCGAAAGGTTTTATCGAACTATTTGCTATCTAGCTTTTAACTTAGCAGAAAAAAAAAGGCAACTATTATTTTGACAAATAGAGAGATTTTTTATATAAACAACAAAACTATTTACCAACAATTATAAAAAACAAAGAAAGTATTCATGAGAAAATTATTACTCTTACCATTTATATTTACACTTGTTTTTAGCTGTTCATTAAATGCAGGTAAAACTTTAAGCGATAGAAAAATTCGTGCAATTACACGAGAAGCCATAAAGCAAACTTATTATCAAGAAGATTCAACTTTCGATTTTGATTCATGGAGAGATAAACCTCATCCAAACACAAAAAAATTAATTAAACCTATCTTAGAAAAATGGGCTAGGAATTTCATAGCTGATAAAACAGAAGACGAGCTTAATATTTTTTTAAACACCATAAAAGAAAAACGTCCATTTAATTATATTGAAGAAGTAGTTCTTAACAAAGTTTTTTGTGAAAGAGAGTTTGAACAAACAAAAGAATTAAAATTCTTGATCTCTGCGCCAGAGCTGGACTTTAAAGACTCTTGTCCCTGGCTCCAACACCGAAATAAAAAAATATCATTTAACGTTTTTATATCCAATAAAATTAAAGCCATACAGGAACACAAAGAATTCACTTTGGATATCAAAAAATATTCCCAACTTCGTCATTATTTTACGAAAAATTCTTTGGAACTAGTTTTTGAAATCCTTAAAATCACAGACTCTACCAAACTTATAGAAACTATAGATATACGAAGAGACAAAACATTAACCGAAATACCCTCAAACATTGATTTTTGCGTCAACACCACAAAATTAACAATAGGTGACAACGAAAAGCTTAGACATTTACCACAAAGTTTGGGTAACTTGGAAAAATTAAGCGAATTTTTTATGTTTAAATGCGAAGGCATTGAAGAAATTCCCAATAGCATATGTTATCTTCAAAAAATCACGGAATTATCCTTGACAGAGATAAGAAAATTTCCTAGAAATATCTCGGCTTTAATAAACAACTTGCCAAATAGTAAGATAAGCTTACATGCAAGCAAAAGGTGGTATAGATGAAAAAATTATTCTTGTTCGCATTCATGTTTACATTTATTTTGAACCATTCACTAAATGCTCAAGTAGGCAACCGCAAAATTCAAACAATCACAATTAAGGCTATAAACAACACTTATCATAAAGATGATCAATTTGATTTTGATTTATGGAGAAATGATCTCAATCCAAGACTAAAAGAAGAAATCAAACCTGTGTTAGAAAAATGGGCTAGAAATTTTATAGCTAAAAAAACTAAAGCCGAACTAAATGCTTTTCTAAGTAAAACACGAGAAAAGCGTTCGTTTAATTATATTGAAGAAGTTATGTTCAACAAAATTTTTTGTAAAAGAGAGTTTGAACAAACGGGTGAACCAAAGTTTTTAATTTCTGCTCCAGAAATTAAATTAAAAAATAATAAGTGGTCTACAAGAAACCCACCCAATCCTATGTCTTTTGAAAATTTTATAAACAAAAACCTTGAAGAAGCAAAAGCCCTCCGCGAGAATCAGTTTCATTTAAGTCGCGAATATGGAGACACAAACCCTCAATTCAGTTCTAATGCCCTGGAGTTAATTTTTGATGTTCTTCAGATAACAGATAATGCAAAGTTTATAAAAACTATATTGATATGTGAAGATGATATAATGACCGAAATCCCTGAGAATATTCGATACTGTTACAATACCGAAAATCTAGTACTATACGACAACAAGAAACTTAGAAGGCTTCCAACAAATATAGGAAGCCTTAAAGAATTAAACGATATTCAAATCTCCAAATGTCAAAATCTTGAAGGACTCCCTGATAGCATTTGCTATCTTAAAAAAATTACATATCTGGCTTTAAACGATATTAGAACTTTACCAAAAGATTTCCCTTTTTTGGTAAATAGTTTACCGAATTACAACTTAAGCCTACGAAGCTTCAAACTAAAAAGTTAGTACAATGAGAAAATTATTACTCTTACCATTTATATTCACTTTTATTTTTAACTGTTCATTAAACGCTCTTGATTGTTTGATATTCTAGAACAAGCTCCCGAAGCGTTTCTTGCATGTCGATTTTGACACATGTATAAATCAATTTCATCCAAATACAAAGGAATTAATAAAATATGAAAAACAAGAAAAATACAACTTTAGCCATAATTTTTGCGACCTTAGGAATGGCTTCCAATATCTATAGTATGGAAAAACAAATAAATATTTCATTAGTTGAAAATCAATTAGTTCCTCAAGGCTGTAAAATTCAAACCCATGATACTTGGCACATGCTAAAAAACATTAAAGCAAATCTCAAAAAAAACATACATCAAGATCTACATTTCAAGATATACTTGCTCGGCTTAATAACAGATATGGAAAGAGTAAGATACGTATCACCTCAATGCACAATGCTTGCAGGCCAATACTTATTAGTAAACGAACAATCTACTAAAAATAAAAAAATATTCATGACATATGTAGAAACAGTTATAGGATTTCGACACCTAGAAAAATATAAGAAATACGAACAACTACTGGAAAAATATAGAACCCAGGGGCTATCTATAAAAGAAGTTAACGAGTTTAAAAATCAAACAGACTGGTTTTCATATGAACGACTTTATGTAGCAAATAAATTGGCAAAAGAAATTCTAGGAGAATCTGGGCTATCACTTTAAAACGACAATAGTGGCCCGGTGACCAACCCGGCCGCCATCCCTACGAAAAGAAAAGAAAGAGTTTATCATGAAAAAGCTACTGCTCTTACCACTTATATTTACACTTGTTTTTAGCTATTCATTAAACGCTCAAGAACGAGAAAACTATTTTAACCAACTCCCCGATGAGATATTATATAAAATTATTAAAACAACTATCGTACAAAACCCTCAAAGCTATATCTCTATATTTTTTACATGCTCCCATTTTTATAAAATCTTAAAGCAAGTGATTCGAACTATTACAATCGAAGCAATAGATAAAACTTATCATCCAGAAAACCCAGCTCTAAATTTTGACTTTGACTCATGGAGAAATAGCCTCCACCCCATAACAAGAGAAGCAACAAAACCCGTATTAGAAAGGTGCGTTAGAAAACTCATCAGAAATAAAACAGAAGATCAACTAAATGATTTTCTATATAAAATACATGAAAAACGTGATTTTAATTACATAGAAGAAGTAATCTTTAACAAAGTTTTTTGTGAAAGAGAGTTTAAACGAACAGATAAAAAAAACTATTCATCATCAATAGATGAAAAATTAAGATTCCTAATCTCTACGCCAGAAACCAAAGCATGCGATAATCGTGGGTTCCCCAAAACTTTTATGCACTATATCATTAAAAATATTAGAGTAATAGAAGAACAGGAACTATTAGAGTTTGTTCCCCTCTGTTTTAGATCAAACCTCGAATATACTGAAAATGCTATAGAACTAACTTTTGATGTACTTAAAATAATTAACATGGCAAAAGAAATAAAACATATAAGTATACGTCATAACAAAATAATAACCCAAATCCCTGAAAACATTAGATACTGCTATAATACTGAAAAGCTTTATATAGAAGAAAATCCGCAACTACGAAGTATACCACAAAATACGGCACAACTAACAAAAATAAAAAGCATTACTATAATGGGGTGCGAAAACATTAAGGATATTAGCCCTATTTGCAAACTTAGAAGCTTAAAAAATATAGACGTACAAGGACTAGCAAGCCTACCTGAAAGTTTCATACAATTAGCAAGCTCAATAAGAAATAGAAAGTTCTACTTCTTTACTACAAAACCAAATGTGCGTCGGACTGATATACAAATAACTCGTCCAATAAAACTAAAGTATTGTCCATGTGATGATTTTGATTTTTAGAAAAATATAAACAATACGAACAACTACTTGAAAAATCTAGGGAAATCTGGGCTATCACTTTAGAACGACAATAGTGGCCTGGTGACCAACTAGGCTGCCATCCCTACGAAAAGAAAAGAAACGATCGCCACATATAGTGCAATCATTATAGTTTTGATTGATATTATTCTCTTTAATCCCCAACCCCAAAAGTTGTAACTTTGCAAACCGAGGTAAATTAAAAAAGGTTCCATTCTCTTTTTTAAAAATGGTTTGTTCAAAAAAAGAATACTTTTCTAAATTCTTAGAAAAATCATCAGCAACTTGATAACAACAAACTTTAGCACTGGGGCCAAAATATATAACAATATCAGATGGCTTCGAGTTAAAATTATCCTGAAAATCTTGAATCACATTAGAAATAATGCCGGCAACCAAACCCTTCCATCCACCATGAGCTATTCCAACAACATTCTTTACAGGATCATAAAAAACAATTGATAAACAATCTGCAGTAAAGACTCCAATTGCCACATGACGCAAACTAGTAATAAGATAATCACCAGTTGTTTTAAATAAAGTTAAATTATCAGGAATCTCAGATTCGTCTTTAAGGCATAAGCCATGATTTGAGTGCTCTTGTTTCGAGAAAACAAGCTTATCAGCTCTAGAAGTTTTTAGAATATCTTCAAAGACCTCTTTAGGCGCATCAACAAGTTTGAACTTATGATATGACTTTACACAACAATCCTTTTTATCCCCAAAACAAATTTTATACGAAGGTTCATTGTGTAAAATCATATTTCCATTTCTTATTGATTATTAATTTGAATTATTAGCTTCTTGCTTCTCCTCTTGTCGTCTTCTCAAAAACGTTGGTGTATCTAAATCATTTAAGCCAAAAGAAGCAGATGCTGTTTTTAGAATTTCGCTCTTTTTATCGGTTGTGTCAACCGTTATCTTTTGATGAAAAACTTCTTTTGCAAAAGCGAGCTTTTCATCCTTGACTGCACCAATAATATTTTCCTTGGACTTTTGATCAGGAAACCCTGTTGCAATCACTGTTACCTTAATTTGATCGCCAATATTCGAATCTATAACAGAACCCAATATAATCTGAGCATCAGGACTTACCATATCATGAACAAGGCTAGCAGCCTCATTAATCTCATGCAAACCAAGATCAGTATTACCAGTAATATTTATAAGAACTCCCCTTGCGCCTTGAATATTAATCTCTTCAAGTAACGGAGAAGTTATAGCACTCATTGCAGCCTGCTTTGCTCTATCAGGACCTTCGGCTACACCGGTACCCATAATGGCCATACCCATGTCTTTCATTATCTCTCTGACGTCTGCAAAATCAACATTAATATGACCGGCTCTGGTAATGATATCAGAAATACCTTTAATCGCTTGTTTTAAAACATCATCAGACATGGCAAAAGCATCAAGCATTGATATCTTTGGATCGGACATTTCTAACAACTTTTGATTAGGCACAACAATAATGGTGTCAACACTTTCTTTAAGATTATCAATGGCCTCTTGTGCATGCTGCATCCTCCGTTTACCTTCGAATGCAAATGGTTTTGTTACTATTGCTACCGTCAAAATCCCTAAATCTTTAGCCGCTTTTGCAAGAACTGGAATAGCTCCAGAACCTGTTCCTCCTCCCAACCCTGCCGTCAAGAATAGAATATCTGTATCTGCAATTTTTTCCAAAACCGGATCCAAATCTTCCTGAGCAGCTCTTCGTCCGATATCGGGATTAGAGCCAGCGCCAAGACCCTTTGTAAACTTTGCACCAAGCTGCATCTTACATTCAGCCTTAGAAAGGCTTAAAGCCTGAGCATCGGTATTTGCAACTATAAAACCAACCTGATCCAGATCCCCGCCGTCAATCATACTGTTAACAGCATTCCCCCCACCTCCACCTATCCCAATTATTTTTAAGCAGGCTCCCAGCCGCTGTTGCTCCTCTTCCTGCAGATTGAGCTCAATCATAAAACTCTCCTTTCTCCTTTTGGTTAACTATAAAAAATCATATAACCATGATCTCATTTTTTTAAAAACTTTTGTAAAAGTACAAAGTTCTTGATTACCTTTAAAATCTAAATTATTTTGTCCACCAGAATAAAGTAATAAGCCATATCCGGTAGAATATATAGGACTCTTAAGTAAATCCGGCACTTCAAGCTTTATATTTTCCTCTGCTTGCTCAAAACAACCGGGAAGGCCAACTCGCACATTAAGATTTAATGTTTTTTGAGTTAACTCTGGCATACCAGCAAGCAAGGAACCACCACCGGTTAACACTATACCAGAAGGCATAAAGGACATGAGTTTATATTTTATAAATTCATCAGAAAGAAGATCTATTACCTCTTGGGCTCTAGGATTTAAAACCTCAAAGAGTGAATAGGAATCTATAATCCTTCTTCCATCTTGATAACCAAGATCTACTTCTAATGTATCTTTATTTAAATCAAAATATTTATCTTCCCAAACAAACCCGTGACTTTTTTTTATAAGTTCCGCTTTGTTTAAGGGAATCCCAAAAGCTATTGCCAAGTCATTTGTAAAATGATTACCTGCAACCGGTATAACTTTGGAGTGTAATATTCTGCCATCTTTGTAGATAGCAAAATCAGACGTACCTCCGCCAATATCAAGAATGCCTACGCCAAGCTCCCGCTCAGATGGCGTAAGAACAGCATCTGCTGATGCTATTTGTTCCAAGACTATGTCTGAAACCTGAACACCCGCAAGCTGACAAGATCTTACAATATTTTGAGCAGAAGTTACGGCACCAGTTATAATATGAACTTGAGCTTCTAAACGAACTCCATGCATCCCAACGGAATCTAAAATATTTTCTTGCCCATCAACCTTAAAATATTGTGGTAAAACATGCAATATTTCCTGGTCCGGACCTATTGGCACAGCCCTTGCAGCATCTATAACTCTGTCAACATCATCTTGAGTTATATCATGACTTTTTACAGCAACAACACCGGTAGAATTTAAAGACTTAATATGGCCACCCGAAATACCAACACATGCTGTATCAATCTTTACTCCAGCCATTGCCTCGGCTTTTACTAGTGCTTTTTTTATTGACTCAACTGTCTTGGCAACATTAACAACAACCCCTTTTTTCAAACCATCTGAAGGATGATGTCCTATGCCAATCAGTTCTATTTTTCCCAAAGAATCTTGCAATGCCACTAAAACACAAATCTTTGTTGTTCCTATATCTATGGCTGCAATCATCTTGCTAGATATTTTCATTCCCATTGCTCTCTCCCCCAAAAATCTGCATCCACAAATTTTGCTACGATGCAATTATCATACCTTAAATCAAACAATTCCTTTCTTCTCACAGACTTATTAACTTCCCGAAGACTTAAAACCTTTTCTAGGTAATCAAATTTTCCAGACTTAATAAAATTATTATCAGTCAAAACAAAATAATTTAAATCTTTAGGTTTTAATAGTATTTTTGAGTTTTTCACATAATTCAGATCATATTTTTTGAAAAATTTTTTTGGAATATTTTGAACAAAACAATAAACATCTTTGTTTAGTTTCTCTTTGATAAAACAAGAACCAATTTTAATAGCACTTAATTTTTTTAGATCAAAATCTTTAAAAAGTCCAGGCTCAAATAACCTTTTTTTATTTGCCAGTACGAACTTATCATTAACGAAATAGCTTGGCACAGCCCCTAATATTTTGATTTTCATGCAAGCTGGGTTAATAAAATCCAGCTCTACTTTTTTTATAATTTTATATTTTTGTTTTAAATCAGAACAAACAAAACCTAAATTTTTTTTCGAAAAATCCAGCCCTGAAAGTTTGTCTTTTATGAATGATGAAATATTATTTTTCAGATCATTTGAATAAATATGATCAGTATCTATTAAGATATCTTTAGAAGCTAAGCTTGTAACAACAAGAAAAAGTATTAATATTTTTTTAATATACTTATTCATCATTAGCACCACTTTTTTTAATTACTTATATTAACCTGCAATACAAGCTTAGAAAAAACGGCACTAATTGTGCAATATCTCTAAATTTTAGGTCTGGAATTAGCTACCGACCTGGCTAGACTTTAGAGTTCAGATACCTTCTGTGAAACCAAAAATAGCAATATACCTGCGGCAACAGAAGCATTATAAGAAATATCAGGAGTCCTTTGGGGCAACATAACAATGGTGCCTTCTTTTAAAAGCCTCTTTGAAATCCCAATAGACTCATTACCGATAACAAGACATAATGGCTTTTCATATGTCACCTTAGTTGCATCCTTGGCATTCTTATCAAGAGCTGCCATATAAAACTTATAGCCTGCCTTCTTAAGCTCAGTAACAGCCATTTGAGCCGTTGGCATAACACAAATATCTAAGTGTTCAGCAAGTCCGGCAGAAGACACTATTGCAGCGGCATTTAACGGGGCAGCATTTTTTCTACATAAAACAACTCCCGTTACACCGGTACAATAAGCTGAACGTAGAATTGCGCCCAAATTTCTTACATCTTGTATAGAATCTAATAACAAAATAAATGGTTTTTTATTGGGATCAAAAATTTTTGATTGATACTTAAAAGGAGAAACTAGAGCAACTATACCCATATGGTCTGGCGTTCCAGCCATCTGATCTAATCTGCTTCTTGATACATACTGAATATTTGCAATTCTTTCAGGTAAATACTTCTGTATTCTATCCCAAGCTTTAGGTAATGGCTTTGTGGTATAGATAGAGTAAAGCTTTCTTTTTTTAGCTTTCAACATCTCAATAACAGGATGTACCCCGCAGACAACGTCGTACATTAATTCTTTTTTATTCTTTTTTAAGTTTTTAGCCATATTATTCAATTATCAATAAAAATCAAGATTGACGAAATTCAAAAGTTACAATAACTTACAATTCACACAATACCATAAAAATCTTATAATTAAAAACGAGTATCCCTTAATAATCCGGTTTATTTTAAATAAAATAGGATAAATATGTATTTATTAGAAGGCAACATAGGAGTTGGAAAATCAACTTTCTTAAAGCTAATCAAAGATTATATACCTGAAATGGAAGTTTCAACGGAACCTGTAGAAAACTGGAACAACCAAATATATGGTCAATCCTTATTGGAAAATTTCTACAAACAGCCTAAGAGATGGGCTTATACCCTAGAAACATTGGCCATGATTTGCCGAGCACGAGACCACATAAAAGAACAAAAAAAAGATAGTGCCAATATTATTATGGAGCGATCAATCTACTCTGGCCATTATTGTTTCGCCCAAAACGGCTTAAAAAGTGGCTTTTTCACCAATTTAGAATGGACTATATATAATAAATGGGTAGATTTCCTACTTCATGAAAAATGTGCTCCACCTCGTGGATTTATATATCTACAAGCAAATCCAGAAAACTGTCTTGAAAGAATCCGAAAAAGAAACCGTATGAGCGAAAAAACAATGTCATTGGCATACGTAAAAGATATACATGATTGGCACGAAAAATTTTTAATTAAAAAAGAAGGTATTTCAGACGTATTAAAGAAGGTACCGGTACTGGTTTTAGATTGTAATGAGGATTTCGTAGAAAATTCTGCAAACATACAAAAACACATAGCTAAACTTGAGTTATTTAAAGAAAAAACTTTGACTTATTAGAGTTTTTTGTCTATTCTTCAAGTAATTCAGGCCATTTTAGGGGCGAATAGCTCAGCTGGTTAGAGCACCTGCCTTACAAGCAGGGGGTCACAGGTTCGAATCCTGTTTCGCCTACCATTAAAATTAACCTGAAATATTTTGTTGAAATATTTTTCAACTTTGATATCTTGATCTTAGTCTTATATGTTGTTCCTCGGTAGCTCAGTTGGTAGAGCAAACGACTGTTAATCGTTGGGTCGCAGGTTCGAGTCCTGCCCGGGGAGCCATTTTC
>Ga0075121_1000775_pt1 | contig 21353 bp, 19 predicted proteins | sample AntAceMetag02UKG_FD_69793 | JGI IMG/M metagenome (GOLD analysis project Ga0075121, IMG submission 69793) | Saline lake microbial communities from Ace Lake, Antarctica - Antarctic Ace Lake Metagenome 02UKG | ecosystem: Environmental > Aquatic > Non-marine Saline and Alkaline > Saline | place... | reverse complement strand
CAATGGTTGATCAGGGAATAAAAGCGTATAATCCTCTACCTGTAAGCCAGTTAGCAATGTACATATCGTTTTGGTTAAATTATCTTTGAAAGAGATTAGTGATATTAGCAAAAGGGGATCACTCAGGTTAGGAAACCCGGTAAAAATTTGCTTTGCCAGTTATCTGACAGGAGACCGCAGTTTTAGAAATAAAGGCTGATTGCCCCTGCTCCAGCGCCAGTGCAGCACCCACCTCTGGTGTGATAATCAAGCTGCCTTCCGTAACCAGGATGATCTGAGCAGAATCAAGCTGATTAAAGCGGATCGAGCTGCTTAAATTGAATCTTGAAAGCAGAAATTCCGGTGCCGGGGTTATAAATACCTCTTCCATGCCGTGCATTTCCGGTCTGATGTAATGCGGATATACCGGCATAAAGCTGGCTATCTTCATCAATTCCGGCACGTCTATATGCTTGCCTGTGAGTGCACAGCGCAGCACGTTATCAGAATTTGCCATGATCTCCAGTCCGGAGCCCTGCAGATAGGCATGCAAAATCCCTGCATCCATAAAGATCGCCTCTCCCGGCTGCAGCCTGATAGTGTTCATCACCAGTGGAGCAAAAATCCCGATATCTTCCGGATAATAATGATCCAGCCGGCAGATCCATTCAATTGCCAGTGCTGATGGATGATCGCATCCCCGCCGCAGCATCGCTGCCCTGATGATATTGCCCCTCACTTTATCCCTGGTTCGTCTCTTAAGACCCAGTATCCACTTAAAAAATATTCTCAGCTTTGTTTCAGATATATCAGTTATCAATTCCTTAAATTCCTCTATCTTATCATCCAAACGCAGCAAAGTGATAAGCTCCACAATCTCAGCAAAGGGACGTATCCCGGATAATGCCTCAAAAGGCGTTAGCGCCAGCAGCATTTCCGGTTTATGATTTTTATCTTTATAATTACGAATGGCAGCATCCAGTGGTAATAATTTTTCTTCTTCAACTTTAAATCCTGCCCTTGCTTGCTCTTTATTCGGATGCACCTGCACAGATAAAGGTTGAGCAGCCGATAGCACTTTAAATAAAAATGGCAGCTCCCCATATTCAGTTGCTGTACCATTTCCCAGGATATTACGCGGATCGTGAGTTATATATTGATCCAGGGGCATCTCATTTTGTCCTTCGATTATCATTGATGGTGCTTTGGTATGTGCTCCCAGCCATAATTCTGCCTGGGGTAATTCACTGGGTACTTTCTCCCCGCATAACCTGGCAATAAAATCGCGTGATCCCCAACTGTAATGCATTATCTGATTTTCCATCAGAAATACCGTATTTTGTACTGACATATATAAATCCTCATGCCGAGTTGATTCCACATTATTTCGCTGTCAAGGGGAATAAATCCGTGAGACGAGGTGTGCTTCGCACCGTGAGTCGTGAGTCGATGTTCGTGAGACGAAAAGAAAAACAGTGAAGAGTGACTGGTGATCAGTGATTGGAAATTTTAAAAACCAGCCAAGTTAACCGATCACCGTTCACTGGTCACCAATCACCTGATAGTTAGTTTTATTCGTTGCTACATTATCTTCACTTATCCATTAATTCCTTAACCAGTCTATCAAAATCACTTTCTATTTCTTGCGTCTTATTAAATTCATCATATTCCTCTACTGCTTTCTGTTCTGCTTGCCTATGTGATACCTTTCCTTTATCATCAAGTATTTTGTATTCATTAAATTCCAAAAATCTGTTCACACTGTCTGCCAGATCCTCCATCCTCATCAATGTCCTTTTCTCAATCAATCTTTCTATATAATCAAAATAACCGGATACTGTCCTCTCGAGTTGCTTGATCTCATTCTCATCAAGATAGTTCTTTGCGATCTTCACATCAGATTTTAAAATCCTTCCATCCGGTGAATGTTGCCATGTCGTCAACCCCATATTCCGCTTTTTCCGGTCAGCACTTTTATAGACTATCTCCGCTGCTGTCATGCCTGTTATCGCAAAATGAAATTTGTTCTGTACCATTGCATAAAATCCCTTGGTTATCTCACTGCTCTTGTCATAATCAATGCTGCATTCAGCAAATATATCTGTTATCTTCTGATATATCCGCCGTTCACTTGTCCGTATCGATCTTACTCGTTCTAATAATTCTCTAAAATAGTCCTTCCCAAAATATCTGCCGTTCTTCAACCGCTCATCATCAAGTACAAATCCCTTAATTATATATTCCCGCAATACCTTTGTCGCCCATATTCTGAATTGTGTTGCCTTACTGCTATTCACCCTATATCCAACTGCAATTATTGCATCCAGATTATAGTACTCAACATTGCGTTTAACTTTTCTATCACCTTCCTCACGAACTGTTTCCAAAATGGAAACAGTTGACAACCGTACCAGTTCTCTCTCGGCATATATATTATTCAGGTGCTTTGAAATCGCAGGCACTTTCACTCCAAAAAGTTCCCCCATCCTCTTCTGTGTCAGCCAGATCGTTTCATTCCACAAAAATACTTCCACTTTGATCTCACCATCAGGTGATTTGTACAATAAAAAATCACTCTTATCAACACCTTTCAGCAAATTCTTTTCCATAATCAATTACTCCATTTACTCCGCCCATTTAGGCATCTAAGTCTATTTGTTCGTTATGTTTACAAAATTTCAACTGTCGTCAATTTGTCGACAGTTCAATTCCTGTTCAACTTTTTACCTTCAAATACCGCTAATCTCGATTCCATCTTTATTCCTCCTAATAACTGAATAACTCATAAAAGCTCATCCTCGTTTTCTATAAATATAATCACTCATTATTCACTTTCACGTTAGCCGACCTATCCTTAAATCAATATTTTATAATTCTCATCTATCTCCCGTTTATCTCATCAATTGTCAATAATAAAAATAATTCCACCCCTCCCAGATGTGCACCGCCCGGCAGGCGGATTATGCGGATTCCGCTGATTAACGCTGATAATGCTTCGCCCAGTGATTGGTGATTTGTGATTAGTGATTGGAAATGTGCTTTGCAGCATGAAAAGTGAGAAGTGAGACTAGGCTCGTGAGTCGAAAAATATAAACTGCCAAGTTCCCAATCACCGTTCACTGCTTTTATCAGCCTATGGCTGACACTAATCACCTGATAGTCCGAATAGTATTAAATTGTTCAGTTAAGATTTTTGGCTTTTTTTTAACATGAGCAGGCATTCATGTTAAATTTTCCCGATTTTCTTAACATGAAAAAATGTTCATGTAAGAATTCCTGGTTTACGAATCACTAATCAGATAATTCAGAGCTGGAAGCTCTGTATACGCAAAACCAAAGCAGGGATGCTTTGGCGACATCTTTTTGTTCGCGCTTGTTCGGTTTGTTCGCGGCTAAATAGAATTGAGGGATTGAAGGTTTGAAGGATAGAGGGTTTGAGGAGAAATTAACAAGTAATTAAGAAATAGCTCGTCTTGTTCGTCTTGTTCGTTGCTAATAAATCTTACATTGATCCGTGTTCATCCGTGTAATCCGTGGCTAAAACACATTACATTAAAAAAAAGGGGGGGGGGATCTGCAGCTCCCCCCCGGTTTCACATTACACAGTCTCGATTGAGCTGTCCAGTGTGCTCAGGTCAAGTCCGCAGGCAGGCATACCTGCTGCCTCAACCAGGTTTCCCACGTTTGGTAACTCGGTGCCCAGAAGATCACCGATCACGCCTCCGAAATTATCCACTGTTAAGGTGCTCAGATCAAACGAAGTCACCTCAGCAGCAGCGAAACAGCCCTGCACAAACAGGTTTAAACCACTCAGATCACGCATGGGCTCGCGTCCAGCCTGCTGAGTGACATTCCAGGCATCTGCATAAGTCTGCAGATTGGTCTTAAAACCCTCGGCAGCAGCATTCCAGGTAGTACTTGTAACTGCCTTGCTCTGTGCTCCGAACTCTACATTGTGAACAGTGATCTCGGGATAGACATAATCTCTGGCATAGCAAAGTCCATATCTCTGACGGTAGCCGTAAAAAACCAGGCCCTGATCATAATTCTCAAGGCAACTGATCCAGTTTGGTAAACGTATTCTCATGATAAACTCCTTTGCAAAGCATCTCTTTAGCTTCGCTTCACTTATTTTGTTGAGCCGCTCAAGAGAGAAAATAATTATATAGCCCCATTATGCAAGCACATATTTCCTTATTTTATATGGTTTTAGACATACTGATTATTTGTATTGTAATATGCCATAAGCATAAACCCCTACCCTTTAGAAAGAAACAGCATACATTATAAATCCCCTAATATTCGCTATGGATAAAAAAGTTTATTTAAAGTCGTGAGTTGAAACTCGGAACTTGTGAATCGGAAAACATAAATAGAACACAGATTTTGCGGATACCGCGGATGAACGCAGATTATGATTGCTATGCATCGTGAGACGTGAGTCGTAAATCGTGAGTCGAAAAGAAAACAGTGAAGAGTGATGGTGACTTGTGACTGAAAATGTGCTTTGCAGCGTGAGATGTGAGTCGAGGTTCGTGAGTCGGAATATAATTCAGAGCTGGAAGCTCTGGATACGCAAATTCATTTCCCGCGAAAATTCGATTTTCAGTTGGCATTGGCGATATGACAACGAAACTGAATTATGAAAATTCTCTTGGTATGGATGGACCGGCATTTCACATTGCACGTAATGGTCTAAAAGAAATGAAGAGTATTGATTACTCACTAATTCAGGTTTTTAATGATATATCTCAAGATGTAAAATTCATTAATACAACACTTAGGTTATCAATGGCTATGATGTCTGACTGGAAAAAAAATACCTGGTGATCTTCAATGAACTGCTTAATGATAAATCTGTTAATGAAATGCTACCATCTCTCGATATTACTGAGCGAGCTATATACAAGATAATTAAGTCCAATAACTTACGGGAATACGTAGAATACTTCTCATCTCTTACAAAGAAGATATAAGCCTGAGGCATTTTATGTACTTTGAATATTTCTATTTCCTTTTCTGCCTTTTGATTACCAGATTATTTTACCAGTGGAATAAAGAAATTAATTCTTTAAGAGTCGAAATACTAATCTGTGCATTAGAAATAGTCTTACTACTACCACTGTTTAGTCAATCAGGTGGAAGTATCAAACTCATCTGCTTCCTGATAGTATTCCATTTATTCATCTTTTTATTCGAAAAGAATGAAATGAGCATATATTTGCAAAGATTTATCGAATTTGCTCTTATCATTATTATCGGTGGATTTATCTTTGGCATATTCGGTCAAAGTCTCAGATTCAATTCCATTTCAATTAAAATCGCTGAGTACGTAGTTAACCATCACCCAATATTGACAGCTTTTGATATTAGCAAGTTAAAGATTGTATTAATTTACATTAGCGGCATATTGATAATGGCAAACGAAATCAACAACCTGATCAGGTATATTTTGCTATCAATAGATATAAGAGAAAGGGTAGAAGGAGAAAGTAATAATATTGCCTCTACAGAAATTAAAAGAGGAAAAATAATTGGTATTATCGAGAGAATTATGTTCTTCTTTTTTGTAATCACAGGAAACTACACTTCAATTGCTTTTGTTTTAACTGCCAAAGGAATTACTCGATATAAAGCATTAGATAAAAAAAACTTTGCTGAATATGTACTTATTGGAACTCTGCTATCAAGTGCTTTAGCAATTATGGTAGCTTATTTCGTTAAAAGTATGATAACGACAATTAGATAGAGAGCAACCTTATCCTGTAAAATAATTCTCAATAAACTGAACCCTTTTGGTTCAGTTTCTACTTATTGAACCTTTTTAGTTCAATGACAAAACCCGGCTGAATATTGCAAGCCTGCTGATCATACTATCCTTGGTCTGGATTAAGCGTAAACAGAGCATTTAACAATCCTCCGAAGCGTTGAGATTTTCATGCTAAACATTGAGCTATATCCAAACGCATGGAACACGTATGATAGTTATGGTGAATGCCTTTTAAAATTAGGAGATGAGGAAAATGGAATAATCGCCTATAAAAAGTCTTTAGAGCTCAATCCCAATAACGTAACTGCTGCAACTATAATTTTAAATCATAAATAATATTTTTAAAAGTGATCAGTGAATCGTGATTTGTGATTAGGGATTGGAAATACAAAAAACCAGTCAAGTTTACAGATCACAGTTCACTGCTTTTATCAGCCTATGGCTGACACCAATCACCTGATAGTAAATTCCTTTCGTGCTATTTAGTGGTCTTAGTGGTTGAGAAAATTACTATTATTTTAAATCAATATCCATTTCTTCTATGTAAAATTCTAACAATAATTTAGCTCCAATATATATTAAATAATCAGCATCTCTATCATCTCCATAATAATTGAGTACATCGTACATGAAAACCACTTTAAGTACCTCAAAATATTTCTCTCTCTTAGCCATTTCATTCCAATTTATACCATTTGTTTCTAAGTCATGTTTCAGTTTTTCAAAAATCATAGATGCGATTTCCTGCTTATCATTGCTGAATTGATATGATTTTAACTTATGAGATCTTATTCTTGAATATATTAGCCTTATCAATTTATTATCAAAAGATTCTTCAGAATACTTTCCCAATATTAACTTAAAGGTTGATTCCATCGAAAAATGCACTCCTAAGAAAACTGATAACCTATAAGTTGAGATTTTTCTTGGATAAATATTACTGATTCCTAATCGGTTTTCTCTTTCCAAATTAGTTATAAAGCTATCAATCTCCACCTTTCGTCTCTTAATAATGTTACTAGTTTTCATTTTCTTTCTCCTCTATTTTCACCTGATTAACTTCAGTACCCTAATCGCGTCAATCCTCTCTTGAATTACCATAGCCTCTTTTATTGTATGATAATTTTTGCACTGGGATTCTTATTTTGTCCACTTCATTATTGAGCTCTTTAGATAACAGTAAAACCTATCCCCTTTAAATATCTAAACGTCTCATTATAAAATTCCGGTGGTCTGGTATGATCTTTTTCATCACCTGCTGGCACTACAATTATCATCCCCTGCCTTGCCCTTGTTAACAAAACCCTATATGCATTTTTCAAATACAATTTTCTTTCTTCTTTATTTATATGCTGCCATTTATTACCTTTAAATGACCAATGTTGCCACTCTCCATTAACCAGCCTAAAATCTGCATCCCACGCCATACATACCCAATCCAATTCTAATCCTTGCACCAGAAATTCAGTTGCCACATCTTCCAGATAATAAGATGATCTCACATCTTCTTTATCATTCAGAAAATAATGAACTGGATCAACATTCGCTCTTACGTCAATTGCATAAGGTTTCATTCTCAAGGCTTGTGAAGATACTACCATTCCATAGCGTTCAGTGCCACTTGCCTTACTTTTTACCCATTCTTTACCCTTTTTAAAGCTCCTGGTCAAATAAATCGGGTATTTATCCGATACCTGCTTCTTAGTCTGCTTTGCTTGCTCAATTTCTAAATCTAATATCTGCTTAACCAATAAAGATACGTTCTCTGCCCGATATGATCGCATTGAAACTGCCAAATGTAATTTATCATCAAATATTACTTTATCTCGTTGTTTTAGTTTCTCTTCTGATTCTTCCAAAGCATATTCACTATCAGTCAATTGCGGTGAAATATATACTTTCCATTCTGGATAATACTCCAAAATTGAATCAATCCAAATCTTTATCCCTGCTTCTCCACTATGAATTTCCTGTCCCCCACCCACTAAACAAATGATAACAGACCAATCCTCATGCCTTTCTAAGCATTCAATCAGAAATGCAGCTTCCGATTTATTAAAATCAGGTTTACCCTTTTTCCGTTTCATAAAATCAGTTGTCTTTTCCTGATTCCATGCTCTTTGAGCTTCATCAAATATCGCCACATGTTCAACTGGTGGTTTATCATTTATAAGACAATCATCCCTAAAATGATGCACATTCTGGATAAAAACCTTAACTTCTGAATTTATAGAACCTTTGGTTATCTTCTCACCCTTCTTTCTCCGTTTATTCTTCTCTTTTTCTATTTCAAACCTATCACGCGTCAAAGCCTCTATCAATACCTTTACCAAAGGTCCATTACCAGATAAAAACACAGAATACAATTCACTATTTTTATCAAAATGTCGTGTAGCAATATTGAGCCCAACCAATGTTTTCCCTGCTCCTGGAACTCCAGTAACAAAACAAATTGCCTTTTCTTTCTTATCTTTTGACTGCAATATAATCTCTGAAATTGTATCTGTCGTAGTATTCAAGTTCTTTGCACTCGCATCATTCCTGGATATCTCAGCTACGTTATGTCCATTGTAAAGAGCCATTGCAGCCTCAATAATCGTGGGAGTCGGACAATATCTTCCATTCTCCCAATCCTTATAATCAATGCAATCACCCTTCGCAAATGCCAAAACATCATTGATTACATCACCCAACATCTCAGCATTACAACAAATCGGAAATATTATCCCCTCATGCTGAATTGTATTACTTAATTCAATTTCTCTAAATTCTGCTTTAGTAGCAATCAATATTGGGGCAATAATCTTATCATGACTCGGTTCATGAAAATTATGCAAATCCAAAGCATAATCCCAAACCTGCTCAATATCTGCTCTATTTATATGCTTTTCACCAACTTTAAATTCCAAAACAAATATCACTGAATTTATAAGTAATACCACATCTATTCGTTTCCCCATCCGTGGTATTGAATATTCAAAATAGATAGTGCCCTCATAAGGTTGCAATACATCCTGTAATAACTTTATCTCATATATCCAGGCATCCTGCTGTAATCGAACTATATCAAATTCATCATTACTGACAATATTGCCAAAAATTGAGTTAGGATTATCTTGATTAAAATCTTTTAGTTTGGAGCTATATTGATGCCTTTTCATTTTTATTATTTACTGTGACCATCTTTTAATCCAATTACTCCATAATAATTTAAAACACTGATTAGTATTTTTACTCATTAATTTTGTTGATAACTCTAAGTTTCTACGTTTACGTGCTGCTTCTGCACATATGAGTAATAAGATATTTTTATAAGAAATTGGTCCCGAAAATGACTCATAGATTTCGGAAATTTTTGAATCTTCATTCTGTAATCTAATTGCATTATTGTAAAGAATACTAAATATTTTCTTTGAATTTTCATAATCTAATTTTAAAGAATCTGAATTCTTAACATAATCAGATTTCTCTGTTTTCTTTATTTTTCCATAATTATCATCATAAACATGTAAGCTGTCACTATATTGATTATATGATCCAAGTTCAAGATTTAACCAACCTGCCATTATCTCTTGTAATGTGGTAAATTGATTGAAGTTGTATGGTACACCCAAGAAAATATCGTTACTTCTTATTATTTGCGACCATTCCAGTTTGCCATGATCAACTTTTAATAAAGAAATCACATTACAAGGTATATCAGGATTTCTGCTTTGCCCATCATTATTTGGTAAATCAAAATTTGCATCCCAGATTTGTAGAACTACTTGTCTGGTATCTGGATTATTTTTTAATATATGGTATGCTCTATCGAGCTGATCAAATCCTAAATGACTTCTTAGCCTAAAACCATAAGCACCATAATAAGTGTCATCTGTTCCAGCATACTTAGGTAAGTCTCTATTCCAGTAGTTTAAAAATTCAGCATCATTACTACCTGATATAATCCAAATTACTTCTAGAAGCGCAAATATTGGATTAATTGCTGGATTTCTATCTTGTATCCATCTTTGTTTAGGGTCTTCTATAGAAAACGCACAATGTAGTAATTCAAAGGTTTTGCCCTTATTACTCTCTTTTTCTTTAACATCATCCTTACAAATAAACTTCTCGATAGCATTTAACCACACTTCGTTTCCAGCTTTACCTTGAAAAAGATGAATCATATTATTACCTATAGGTTTTCATTTAAATGCCATTTTGGAGGAAACCATAAATTAAATGTCTTTTGTTTTGGAAGGTATTTTTGCTTTATTCTTGTTCTATTGCTCTTTGTTGTTCTGTGTGGAAATTTTACTCTTGCATATTTACCGATTTCACAAAAAAGATTCTGACAATCTATTAATTTTAATTTTCTTCCAAATAAATTAACTGGATCTCTATTTATCTCTTTAAAATACTGATCTTGATTTTCACATACCATTCTAATGATGTCTTCATATGAATAATTCCCAATATCTTCAAAGCATTTTATAATACCATCCTTAGCACCTGGACCAGCAATAACAAAATCATTTTCATCAAAATCGCTAATATTACTATAATTAATATCTATTGTATATTGGAAGGCAAGGAAATTTCCTAATGAAGGATAAGACAACAGCAAATTATAGACTTCTTCCATAGATTTACTTTCAGATATCTTGCTGGGTAATTTTTCTGCCATCATCATCTCAATTAATTTTAAATGATTACTATGTTTCCTTTTCTTATTAAAAACCCTATTGGCTGAAGGCATTAAATAGGCCGCAGAATAAATCGTTTTTTTGTTATAAAATAATTCATCTAGTATGGAATTATATGTATTGTAATCATATTCACTCCATTTTATCTGTCTGATATTTTCTTTTAATGATTCCCAAGTAAATATCTTATTAAAAATTTTAAATAAAATTATTCGAAAAAAAACTTCTTCTACCTTTTGATCACCTTCATAAATTACATTCTTAATTAAATATTGACTTACTCTATCTTCAACTCTAAATACATTTGTGAACCTGTGTTGCTGAATTATTTTATCATAAGTCCAAGGTTGCCTCTCATTGTTGATTCTTTTCCACATTACTTTTTGTCTTTCAAATGCAAATTCCCAATATGATCTAAATACTTCTGTAGAGATTATATTGCCAGCCAAATTTGATAGTACAGGTTTTTCTTCTTTTTCTCTTCTTTGATAATAAAAATCCATGCCATCATTATTTAGGTTTTCTTCTCTCATTATAATTCAAGTCCCCTTATTTTTTCTAAAATATCTGCCGAAGTTTTCTTTGCTGTATCGGCACATTCAATATTAAGGACAACTGAATTCTTTGACTCTCTCGCAGCAAGCTTTTTATAAAGGTTAGCAATTTGTGACCAATTATCTCCATGCTCGTGTTTAGAAAACGGAGCTGATGATACAAGATTAATTATTACTGGTTTGGGTATTTTATTCCATTTATAATTTTCTACATCAATAATTCTTTCTAAAAATTCAAGTGATACCCCATTTAGTTGGCCATATACCCATAATGACCACCAGTATCTATCAAGTAGTATATATTCAAATTCTTTCAGAGCAGGTATAATTTCTCTTTCTAATAAATCGATATGTGCAGCAAGATGTAATATTTGAAGACTTGCTGGATTTATTTCTTGAATATTATAACTATGCATATTATGATGAATGTCATATACAAACTTACCTAGACTACCATCCTTTTGCCCAGGAAAACTAAAGCATCTTGTAGAAAAATTAGATTCTTCAAAGTAATTATTAAGCAATCGTAATTGAGTACTTTTACCGACCCCATCAGGTCCTTCAAAAATAATAATACTTTTCATAAATTATTTAACCCCCAAAAAAATAGGCACCATTGTAATAATTAGGCCAATAATTAATGTTATCAATATAGGCATCCATATTTCATATTTATTAATTCTCTTATCTAAACTTTTTAAAGAAATTGTTTCATCGTGAATGTTGTTAAGGTCTTTAGATCCTATTTCGAAGTTTTCCGATTTCTCCCCATAAGGTATATTTTCTTTATCAAACTTCGCAAACCATATTAAAAATGTTTTTTCACCCTGTTGAAAAGTAACTGACTTGCCTCCAGCATTGAAAAGTGAGAATTTCAAACGACCTCTGTATCCAGGGTCAACATGAAAGCCTGATACATTGACAATTCCTTGAGATTTAAATTTATTGCGAAATGAAATCAATCCTAAGCAATCATTTGGCATATTTATAATCTCTTCAGTTATAAAAAGGGCAAATTGACCAGCATTAATTGTTACTTGTCCATTTTCCTTCAAACTCTTCTTATTTTTTCTTTTTCCTCCAGTAATGTAATACTCATTACCCAAGCATAGCTCATATGCTCCATGCTTTAATTTGTTAACGTCACCATTTTCAATACACTTCCCATTTCTTATCAAACAATCTAAGGTATTTGTAGATAAAAAAGGCATACTATTCTCCTTTATTTAGGATATTTTGTAATGAACCCGATAATTCTCTCGGTGTTCCTGATTCAACCAAAGCTCTTCCTATTATGCAGGTCAATTTATTTAACCTGTAACTTTGACCGATACATTCATTCCCAAGTTCATAAGCGAAAAATCTTCCCAATCTTGCAAGACCTAAATAATTACCATATGCTCTTTGAAATAAGTATTGAGTCGGGTAATATGCAATTATATTAATTCCAAATTTATCATTAATATCATAGTCAAGTGCAATTTGGTGTAAACATGGAAAGTTTCTACTTCTACTATTTATTCCTAAATCAATATTTGGATCCACTATACTTATCTGCATAAACCGTCTATATGGTCTTCTATGATATTTACTACTTTTGTATACTTTACACCAACAATCAATAAGTTTTTCAATTTGGTTGATTTCGTTATTACCTGAATGGTAACTGATCATTCTTTCAAAATATAGACCATAATTATTTAATCTAATACTTCTAAGTTTATCTAATATTTTTAAATATTTACTATAAAACTCTTCTCTTGTTTCGCTTCTAAGCCAAAAATTGTATGGAAATATTGTATTTGCGACTGTATGAATATAGTTCTTATTAGCTGTTTTCTTTTCTCTTTCATGAAATTCTCCCAATAATTCAACAATATCACTATTTTCATAAGGATTGTTATCTTCATCAAATTTATTTACGCAAACTATTAGTGGTGAAAGGCACTTTCCTTTTATGTTACATGACATTATAAATGTTTTAGCCCATGCTTCAGATAAATTTTCTTCTTCAATTATACACATTTTTGAATTTCCTCTATTATTCCTACACATTTGTACTCCAATATTTATTAGAAAAGACTCCTTGATATTCTTTCTCTCTAATTCTAATTTTATATTCATTTTCATTAACATATACAGTATTACATCCTGGAGAAACTGCTTTATACAGAATATAATTATCTATTTCTTGTAACATATTCAAATTATGTTGCGTTACTTTAATATCATTTTGAACTAATAAATATTCAGTAGTTAATAAATCTATTGGTCTACTATACCAATGTTGATCAATTAAATATATATGTGCATCAAGATTCATATTCATAATTGAATTCCGATATTCAGATGCCTTTATATTTTTAAATTTATAATAGTTTTCTGTAGTAATCATCCTATAATTTCTCATTTGAGTTAGTAGTGCCAGATTAGAAACTCCAATCCAGCCTGATATACTCATGATTGAATGTAATGAAGGATATCTGTAATCCAAACCTCTTGAACGGAATCCTTTTAAAATCACTTGCTTGGGTGATAGTAACTCTCCTGCAAATATGTCAGCAGCACATTCTTCATCCTCTTGGTTATCAGACACAAATCTATTTTTATTAAAAATATAATGAGCATACTCATGAGCACACGAAAATCGCTGACGCAAAAAAGGTCTTAACATACTTATTTTGAACATAGTTTGTTTACCAGTTATTGTTATGCCATCATCTGCCGATATCGGATCAAATTTTATAATTATTCCCTTACTATTAATGAAATTAAAAATATCAATAGGTTGATCTAAAGTCAAACAAGCTCGTTTCCTTTCTAATTGTGCAAATTTAATAATCTCTGATACTTTGTTTTTATTAATCATCTTAGTTTTGTATCTCATCTATTTTACTAACTAACTCCTCGATAGAACCGTTAACAATATCTTGAATAGTAGTACAAATTTTACTTTTTTGTACATTTTTTAATAAATCACAAGACAATTCAATTTCTATATCAGTTATAATTGATAGAATATCGTAACTATCTGCCCCTAAACTTGTTAATGTTGTAGTTGGTTTGGCATTATCAATATCTTCCTCTTCCAAACAAAGGTTTTCTTTCACCTTTTCCAAGACAAAATCATATAAGTCTGCGCTATCCATAGTTTATCCCCTCAATTACTTTCTTATTAAATTGATACACCTTATTTACTTTGTCATATTCTGCCCCTGCTTTATGTATTATCCGATGATGATTCGGGCAGAGGATCAAGATATTTTCAGGATTATTGTTCATGGATTGCACGAAAGGGATGATATGATGCGCTTCGGCGTAATCTACTCCGTATTTTTCTCGGAAGCCGTAACCGCAGATTTGGCAACGGTAGTTGTATATCTCTTTCAGTCTTTGGCAGATTTTTCTGTCCATTTTGCGGATTTTTACATTCATTTGCTTTTGAATGATAGTGGCATTATCATCTTTCATATTATTGATCTCATTCTCATAATCATTTTCATTTATCTGGCTGGTTTCCTGTTTAAATTCCTGTGTATCTTCCAGCGAAATAGCTTCTGCCAGAAACATATCTTCCATTGTTGTGGTATAAAGCACCAGATATTCTTTAATTTCTTCCGGTACTACTGTTTTTCCCTTATTTCCGGGTTTTGTTTTTCTTTCATTCAGGCAGTACTGATAAGTATTATAAAATAGTCCCTGAAGTTTCTCTGCCAGTTTACCGTTTTTGGGATACTGAATTCTTACAATATCGCAATGATCAGGATATATACTGGTATCTATGATCATATTAGTTATTCTGGCATCAAATTCATCGCCTTCCAGAATGATCTTAATTTTTCTTTTCTCTCCCTGCTTCAATTCAAATTGCAAGGTTGAAAAGAATATCTGCTGCTGACTATGCACTACAGAAAATCCTTCTGTGAGCATTGCCCAGTTAACGTCTTTTTTAAGTAAATAATTCATTGTGTGTGCTTCGCACTTTCATACAGTCCTGTAGCCTTGCAGTCATGTTTTCGAGTTTTCATGAAATCCTGTCTTCACCGCTGCCATAATTTATCCTTAATCATATAATGTTCATATCACCATTTATGATATTATTTTATATTTTGTAGTCCGTTACGTCAAGTAATATGTTTACTATCTAAAAAGTGATTGGTGATTGGTGAACAGTGAACTGAAATGTGCTGCGCAGCGTGAATCGAATTTCGTGAGACGTGAGTCGAAAAAAAAGACTATTTACCACTAATGCTCCGAAATGACACGAAATAATGTAAGAGAAAGAAATGTAATATTGCTTTACTAAATATAACCTTTTTGCCGGTTTTTCTTCCTTTCGTGTCAATTCGTGGTTTTCGTGGTTTATAAAATTCTTACATCTTGTCAGCCTATGGCTGATTACATTGATCCGTGTTAATCCGTAATATAAGAAAAAGACTATTTACCACTAATGCTCCGAAATGACACGAAATAATGTAAGAGAAATCAAGACAAAACTAACTATCAGGTGATTAGTTTCAGCCATAGGCTGATAAAAGCAGTGAACGGTGATCGGAAGACGGGAGGCGGGAGACGGGAGACGGAATAGTGATTGGTGTCAGCCATAGGCTGATAAAAGCAGTGAACGGGGAATCGGAAACTTGACTGGTTCTTAAAATATCCAATCACAAATCACTGTTTTTCTTTTCGACTCACGATTTACGACTCACGTCTCACGATGCGAAGCATTATCAGTGTAAATCAGCGTAATCAGCTCAATCAGCGTTCTATGCTTTTTTTATCGTGAAGTCATTCAGTCCCGCAGTCGTGTTTTCGTTCCCTCGTGTTTTCCTGAAGTCCTGTAGTCCTGCAGTCATGTTTTCAAGTTTCTACGTCTTGTATATTTTCTTGACAAATCAATTATCAATTTGATTTTATGCCTGTATCATAATCATGGAGGAAAGATATGAATAATTTAACTAAAGCAGCAATCATTCTATTAGTATTTTTGGCTCTTTTTGCTTGTACTACAAAAAGCACGTCACCAGTCATACACACTTTCAATCTTCCGGACACTCTTTTTATTGATGAAGATTCCTACTTTCAACTTTATCTCGGAGAATATATCAATTTTGATTATGGAGATAATTTCGAAATTTCCTGGCTGGGTAACGAAAATATTCATATATCTCTTTACCATTTTACTTTATCTTTTTATACTGAATTCGATGACTGGTATGGTCAGGAAGATGTGGTTTTTCAAATAGAGGACACTGAAACCGGTGAAATTTTACAAGATTTTGTCTGTGTGGTCTTTGTTCCGGATAATTTTGTGGAAATCGTAGTACAAAATCTATCTACACATCCAGCAAGTTATGCGATTTATGCTCCTGGTGCGCCTCATATCCATTTTAAAGATATTGACGCTGAAGGTTCTATACATATGGTAATTTCTGACGGTGTGCATGACATTCAAGTGCATGGCGGTGCTGCTATTTTGGAATACACACATATTCTTGGTGGCTGTGAAGTTACTCATCCCTATTTTGTCGATCTCACTCTTAATAATAATTATACGATGTATGTCCATCTCATCAATAACTGGGGCTGCCTTAATATGATCAATAACAGCCAGAATTCCGAGGTGTGGGTGGATATTGTGAATGATTCTACGGTAACTATTTCCCCGGAATCTAACTTTGCTGAATTCTATGAACCTGCCGGACTTTATATCTCAAAAGAACTGCATTACGCTGGATATACTGTTTTTCCCGACTCGGTATCTATCACTGTCTGGGAAGACGAATATGATTCATTGAGCATCGAACCGGATGGCGCCTGCTTCTGGCTGGAAAATAACTCTTCAGCAAATATTTCTGAAATTTACTTCTCACCTTCCAGTGATTCAACCTGGGGTGATAGTTATATATCTTCCAGCATCTTACCAGGCGAGACAATAACCTGGACCTGTACCTCTGAAATGGAATGGGATATTTTGCTTGTAGATGAATCCGGAAATCAGGAAGCACTATATAATAATTTGCTTCACACTGATGATATTTTCACCTACTCATATACTGGTTTACGCACCGGTGAAATTTCCCAATCACCAGACCTGAAAACCCTGAATTCAAACAATAAAACCACCACAACATGGCATCCCCGAGTTGAACGAATATGGGGGCATTAGGCGAGGAACGTAAGGTGAAGTTCGATTAGTTAATCGTGAGTAGTTAGTTGTTAGTTGTTAGTTGTATAAAACAAGAGCTGGGATGCATTTTAATAGTGATTGGTGACGTGTGGTTTTTAACAGTGAACAGTTATTTTTTAACAGTGAACAGTGAACAGTGAACGGTGATCGGAAATTAGGATAATCCAGACCAGGCTGCCCTGATTACGCAGCATGCGAATTTTCCTGAAGTCGAGTTTTCTTGAAGTCTAGTAGTCTTGCAGTCATGTTTTCATGTTTTCCTGTAGTCTTGCAGTCATGTTTTCATTGTGCTTCGCATCGTGAATCGTGAGTCGATGTCTGTGAGTCGAAAAATTAATAGTTAATCGTCAGTCGGATAATCCAGAGCAGGGATGCTCTGGCTACAACAATTTTTCAGTGAATTCTGCGTCTCTACTGGTAATAAAAATTAATATTATTCTAATTCACCTTTTCAGACTTTTTTTCTGTTAAGTTGTACTTCTCATCCAATTCATCAAAAATTTTGAATGATAATCTCCTGTTCCATCTTTTTATCCAAATCCACACGCTGAACGTAATAACATAAAAGAAGAAACCAATAGTGATCAGCGAATCTGGTTCCATATTCAGCATCTCACTAATGATGGACTTCAAATCAGTAAAATTTATTATATTAATAATCATCAATACAAAAAAACCATAGAAAAATCTGATCTTCTGCCAATTACCAGCTAAGTAGTCTTGTAGTATTATCTGATATTCTATGTTGAAATTGCCTTTTAGTAACTCATCTCCCTGCTTGAAAGTAGGATTGAGGAATGTAACCAGATACCTCCAGGATATGACGTTAAATATCAGGAAAATATCTAAAGAAATTATAAATTTTGAAATAGAATCCACCCAGCACAAAACACCAAATAATATTGCAAGTAATATGATTATACCTACTGCTGCCGGAGTTATCTTATCATCATTCGGAATTACTTTTAAGGAATATTCCTCATCTTTAAGATCATAAGTACTGCCAGCTACCCAGGATAAATAATATATTGCAAGTGTTACTCTAAAAAGTATATTCGCCCCCACTTGTGTATTTAGAAGACTGATCGTAGATGTATCAAATTGTAGCCAGGTAAATAATGAAACCAGTAAAACAGCAATTGTATTTATTAAATAATATACTACTTTATAAATTCTCTTTTTTCTCATTATAGCTCCTTCCTTCTAATTTTCAGTACAATAAGTAACTATTATACTTTTTTAATTTTATTATCCGTTACGTCAAGTAATATGTTTACTATCTAAAAAGTGATTGGTGATTGGTGAACAGTGAACTGAAATGTGCTGCGCAGCGTGAAGAGTGATTTTTTAACAGTGAACAGTGAACAGTGAACTGTGATTGGAATGTGCTGCGTACCGTGAAGAGTGATTTTTTAACAGTGAACAGTGAACTGTGAACTGTGATTGGAAAATCCAAAGCAGCGAGGCATTTTTAATAGTGATTAGAAATTTTAAAAATCCAGCCAAGTTTACTATTCACTGTTCACCGATCACCGTTCACTTGTTATCAATTTTGAGCAATTTTCAGGTTTTTTATTTACATTTTCAGGTTCGTAAGTGTGAAACAAGTGGAACAACAAAGCACAATATAACGAAAAAACGTCACTATGTGCTTTGTTGTTCGACCTTGATACCTGGAGATAGGTTATTTTTTTTGTTTTTATATATAATATATAGACTTTTGGATATTATTTATTACCATAGTATAAATTTTGGACACTTTTACTATTAAAATGCCTGAAAACTTTTTGATACTGGTGATACGTTTATTATTTACCTAATGATTAGACGATTTATGCATTTGGGAATTTTTAGAGTGATCTCTTTTGAGAATTTTTGATGAGGGATTATTGTTGATTTATCAATGTAATGACAGTATCATAATTTATCATTAGATAATATTTATCGAGAGTATTATAATGAATAAATGGGTGCATTTGGGGTCAATTGATATTGAACTAATATTCATATTAATATCTTTTAACTCATATTATATTAGTATTTAACAATGTTATGTTAAAGTTATTTATAGATAATAGCAGATAAGTATAATGGAATAAACAAATTAGCTATTCCCTGTTAAAAAAGTTTTATTTTTATGTTAAAATATGTTGCATTATGATAGTGATTTATTATTTTGTTATTAGACCTGATCACCAGGTCATAAACCAGAGAGGTAACTTATGAGGATCAAACTTGAGCTGATTTTTAAGAAATTTAAAGTACCGGTGAGTGATGATTAGCCTGATATGGCTAAATGGAATAAATTCATGAAAAGCAGAGGTATGAAATGGAAGAAATGGTATATCACACAGAAACAAAGCCTGAAATAGAAAAGCCAGGAGGTGAATGTGGCACAAATTGATAAGTCAAGGATCAAGGAAGCGCGATTTCGGAAGGGGTTCACATTGCGTGAAGCCGGGGCAAACGCTGAGCGTTCAGCGAGCTGGATATCCGAATTGGAGCGGAACGATGAACCAGCCTGGCGAGATGTAAGGAAGCTGGCGGCAGTATATAAACTGCCGATGAGCTACTTTATATGCGAAGAGCCACTCATGGGCGAGAGAATACTTCCAGAGATCCTGCCGCAACGGAGCAATATACGGTTAAGCGAAACAATTCAAAAGAGAGTTTTAATAAGATTACGTGATAATCTGGAATTAATAGAGGAATTAGAGGAGCACACTGGAAATACGTGGGAAATTGAGATCTTTCCACTTTGGCAGGGTAGTGAAGATACTGCGGAAGCAATTCGCAGGCAGGTATGTCCGGAGGCGATCAATCTGGATAGTGTGGTGGAAATTTTAGAGGCACTGAAGGTGCTATTAGTGGATCTGGAATTTGGAATGGATTCAAATGGTGAAAGAGATGCAGGTTTGGAAAGCATGAGCGTCTGCTTAAATGGCAGATATGTGATTGGAATAAATAAACAGATAGATGGAGTGCGCAGGCGGAGAATACTGTGTGAAGAACTGGGCGTGATACTAGCGCATGCCAGCGGAATGGAGCTGGAAATATCGCAGGTTCAGGTATTTGCGAGGTATCTGCTTTTGCCGCGCCGGCTGCTGGAAAATTATTATCAACCAGGTAATGTGACCAGTATGAGCATCATTGATCTGCTTTGTTTATTTTTTGGGATGGAAAGGTCAAGCATCCTTGCGCATCTGGTGGAAGTGGAGCGACTTCATTATACTGGAGCCAGATACTGGCGAAATAAGCTGAAGAAATCCGGTAATGTGTATATCCCTTTTGAGTGTTCAGAGAGGAGCAGTTATCATCGTAAGCTGTTAAATGAGGCAGCCTTAAACCACAAAATATCTTATGCACGGACAGGAGAGATCTATACTCTTTTAAGAGAGTAAGAGGTAAATATTTTGATTGTGATCAATGATATTCTCGGTGATCAGAGTTATCGCTTCAGGCAGTTAGCCTTAACCTATGGTTTGCACCTGCCCTATTTCTATATCAAAGAAGGTGTGGTTAGTGAGTCTGAATTGACAGCCCTGAGACGGCGTTACAGGTTAGCAGTTTTACCAGAGATGAATGAAGCGGATCATCAGGCGGCAGACCTGCTCCACTATCGCTGCAGGAAACTGAGCGTTTATGAAGCCAGACTGCTGGTGCTGGCAAAAAAGCACAAAATCAGATATCTGCTGCATGATGCAGCTTTGCGCAAGGTATGCAGAGCAGAAGGAGTGGCAATTATTGATGATCATATCGATACTGATCTGACAGATTAAAAAGTGTCACCGGACACTGGGGAGTGTCCGATGACTTTAAATAAAGTGGAAGTTTATTAAATGAAACTTCCACAAAACTGTCAAATAAAAATCTGAATTCCCTACAAAATTTGGAGCTAAAATGAAAAAAACACAATGTGGGTCAGGGGAGTCAGGGGAAAAGAGGGTGAAGGCAAAAGAATTATTCAGGCAGCCGGTAATAAGCGATAAGGAGCTTGTAATGCGGTTTTGCTGGGGCTTTGGAAGATCTGAAAGAGACCGTTATTATTATTATGTGAGCCTGCTATTGATAGAAACGGGAATGCATTTGCAGGATCTGCTGAAAGTGACAATTACACATGTGAAAAATCGGGCTTTTATTAATCAGTATCCGCATCTGGACAGCAGATTGATCAA
>Ga0075121_1000770_pt1 | contig 21415 bp, 19 predicted proteins | sample AntAceMetag02UKG_FD_69793 | JGI IMG/M metagenome (GOLD analysis project Ga0075121, IMG submission 69793) | Saline lake microbial communities from Ace Lake, Antarctica - Antarctic Ace Lake Metagenome 02UKG | ecosystem: Environmental > Aquatic > Non-marine Saline and Alkaline > Saline | place... | reverse complement strand
ACCACGGGCGCCCAACTGCCGGCCGGGTCTGGATCGTGGGCGTCGTTGAGTGATCGAAACTCAAAAAGAGCACTGGAGCCGCTGGATGGCCGGAAGATTCTGGACTCTTTGTCGGGGATTCCGATGTATTCCTGGCAATATAAGGATCAGGCCGAGGCGATCCGACATGTCGGTCCCATGGCACAGGATCTGTATGAAGCCTTTGGCTACGGTGAGGATGAACGGCATATCAGCAGCATTGATGCGGATGGCCTCGCGCTTTCTGCCATTCAGGAGCTGTATCGTATCACCCGTGAGGAAAATGAAACCCTCCGCTCTACGGTTCAGGCGCAGGAGGCGCAGTTGGAGGCCATCCAGGCTCGTTTGAGCCAGATGGAAGATGCCCTCAAATAATCGGTTCCGAAAAGCGCCGGATTGCGAAGAGGCCTTTTGCTTCCAACGGGCTGTTTGACGGGGAAAATACGTCCGCTCAGCCCGTGCTGCATCAGGGTGATAGGAGCGGTCGGGAGCTGCTCGGGGACAAATGCGGTATTGAATCAACGGGTGAGCTAAGGTACATTGACACAGATTTTGTGCACCTGGAGAGCCTGTATGAGCGAAGCGAAAAAGAAACCTGAGCTGCCGTATCCGGTAATCGACCCGCTGGAGTGCAAGGCGTGCGGCCGCTGCATCGCGGCCTGCCCGAAAAAGGTGCTCCGGATGGGGACGGAATTGAACGCTCGCGGCTATACCTCCGCGGAATACGTCGGGGAGGGCTGCATCGGCTGTCTCAACTGCTTCTATGCCTGCCCCGAACCCCACACCTTTGAAATGCACCTGTTGGTCAAAGACGACGACACGGCGAAGTAAGGAAATCTGTCATGGCAACACAATTGGTCAAGGGCAACACCGCGGTCGTGATCGGCGCTCTCTACGCGGGATGCGACAGCTTTTTCGGATATCCCATCACCCCGGCGAACGAGGTGCTGGAAGAGGCCGCGAAGAAGTTCCCGATGGCGGGCCGCCGGATGGTCCAGGCCGAAAGCGAAGAGGCGGCGATCAATATGGTCTATGGAGCGGCGGGGACCGGGCGGCGCACGATGACGGCCTCCTCCGGGCCGGGCATCAGCCTGAAGCAGGAGGGGATTTCCTATCTGGCGGGTGCGGAACTGCCGGCCGTGATCATCGATATCATGCGGGCCGGACCGGGCCTGGGGAATATCGGCCCGGAGCAGGGCGATTACAACCAGGTCGTGAAGGGCGGGGGGCACGGCAACTACCGGAATCTGGTTTTTGCGCCCAACAGCGTGCAGGAAATGTGCGATTTCACAATACGGGCCTTCGAGCTGTCGCAGAAGTGGCGCATCACGGCCTTCGTGCTGGCCGACGGCGTTCTGGGCCAGATGATTGAACCCCTGCGCTTCCCGGACGTAAGCGCAGAACCCAAAACCGACACCAGCTGGGCGGTCGATGGCACTGCCGAGACGCGGTCGAACTGCATCACTTCAATCGTGCTGGATTTTGACATACTGGAAGCCTTCAATGTGAAGCTCCAGGAGAAATATGCGGCCATTGAGGCCTCTGAGCAGGACTCGGAAAACTATCGGATGGAGGATGCGGACATCGCGTTGGTGGCCTATGGCATTATCTCGCGCCTGGCGCAGGGCGCCGTGGATGCGGCCCGGGCCGAGGGCATCAAGGTGGGGCTGTTTCGGCCGAAGACACTCTTCCCGTTCCCGAAAGACGCGCTGAATGCGTTTGTGGACCAGGGCGGCAAGCAGCTGGTGAGCGTGGAGATGAGCAATGGCCAGATGCGCGACGACATTAAATTGTCCGTGGAGTGCCAATGCCCGGTTCATCTGGTGAGCCGGATGGGCGGCCACCTGGTGTCGCAGGATGCGATTTTAATGAAGCTTCGTGAGTTGGCGAAGGCGTAAGGCAGGAGAGAACGAGATGGAAAAGATCATCAAGTCCAAGGGCCTGTACAAAACATTTCCCCGCAAGGGCGGCTCGGCGCAGACCGCGACCCACTATTGCCCCGGCTGTGAGCATGGCGTCCTGCACAAGCTGATTGGCGAAGCGCTCGTCGATATGGAGCTGCAGGACCGCTCGATTGTCATCAGTCCGGTCGGCTGCGCGGTCTTCGCCTATTACTATTTTGACACCGGCAACATTCAGGCGGCTCATGGCCGGGCCGCGGCCGTGGCCACCGGTATTTCCCGCACCAAAAACGACGCGGTGGTCATTGCCTATCAGGGCGACGGCGACCTGGCCTCCATCGGACTGAATGAGACCATGCAGGCGGCCAACCGCGGAGAGAAGCTCGCGGTGTTCTTTGTGAACAACTCCGTCTATGGCATGACCGGCGGACAGATGGCTCCGACCACACTGGTCGGCGACAAGACGATCACCTGCCCGACGGGTCGTGCGACGGACAATCAGGGGTATCCTTTGCATATGTCTGAGCTGATCAACCAGCTCCAGGCCCCCGTGTATATCGCGAGAGTCTCCTTCTCTACAGTGGCAAAACTCCGCAAGGCGCGGCAGGCCATCCGCAAGGCGCTGGAAATCCAGCGCGACGGCAAGGGCTATGCGTTTGTGGAAGTGCTGATGGCCTGCCCCACCAATCAGAAAATGAATGTGGAGCAAGCCACCGAATTTGTAGCCGAGCGGATGGAAAAGGAATATCCCCTGGGCACCTTCCGGGACGACTCGGAAACGGCCAAGCCGATTGTGCGCGATGAGAGCGATTATCGAAAAGAGACGCTCGACAGCCTGCTCGGACTGGACAAGGAGCAGGAACCCGATGCCCTGCTCGATCCCGACGCCCCGACGTTCTATGTGAAAATGGCCGGTTTTGGCGGCCAGGGCGTCCTGAGCATGGGCGTGATTCTGGCGCGGGCGGCCTGCGGCGCCGGCAAGTTTGTCTCGTGGTATCCGTCCTACGGTCCGGAGCAGCGCGGCGGCACCGCCAACTGCGCCGTGGTGCTGTCGGGGCAGCCCATCGGTTCGCCGGTGGTGCACGAACCCGATGTGCTGATTGCCATGAACCGGCCCTCGTTCGAGAAGTTTGTCGGCGAGGTGAAGCCCGGTGGCCTGCTGCTGGTGAATGATGCCATCGGCGATTTTGATGCGCCTGAGGGCGTCCGGGTCCTGGCCGTTCCCGCCCAGGAACTGGCGAAGGAAGCCGGCGGCGACTGCGCCTTGAATACTGCCATGGTGGGCGTGATGGCGTCTGTGGCCGGGTTTGACCTCAGCATGGAACAGTTTGAACATGCCATTGCCACCAACTTTGCCAGCAAACCCTCGGTCATCGAACGGAATCACGCTGTTTTCCGGCTGGCAAAACAGTGGGGCGATCGCCAGAAGCTGTAGGCCCGCCGGTTCCTCTATTTTCGGAAGGGGCTTGGCTTGAATTTCAGGGGTGCGCCCCTGCAGATTTTTTTCTGCTGGAAGGAATGATGATGCAACGGAATATGATGAAATCAAAAATCCACCGCGCGACGGTGACCGGACTCGAGCTCGACTACGAGGGCAGTATCGCCATCGATCCGATCCTGCTGGAGGCGGCGGACATCCTTCCCGGCGAGCAGGTGCAGGTGTTGAATCTCAACAATGGTGAGCGGCTGATCACCTATGCCATTCTCGGGGAGCGGGACTCGGGCCAGATGATGCTGAATGGTCCTGCCGCCCGATTGGCAGTCAAAGGGGATGTCATCATTGTGATTACCTATGCGTCGATTGAAGACGCGGAATCCAGAACCTTCAAGCCGCGTGTCGTTCAAGTGGATGCGGAAAATCGGATTCTCTAGGGTTGGACAAAACAGAAAGGCGATCCAATGGCTCTCTTGATTCGCGGCGGAGAAGTGGTCACGGCGGAGGCCCGTTGTGTGGCCGACATCCTGTGCGAGGGGGACGTCATCAGCCGGGTGGCACCGGGTCTCGAGCCGCCCGATGGATGTGAAGTCATCGAGGCCAAAAGGAAACTGGTCTTTCCCGGATTCATTGACCCCCACGTTCATGCCTATCTGCCGCTGACCCACGTCACCGCCAAATCGGACTATGCCAACTGTACGCGCGCGGCCCTCATGGGCGGCACCACCTGCATCATGGATTTTGCCGGAGCGGGGCAGGAGAAGGATTTTGATACCGCCTGGGCGGCCTGGGAGGCGCAGGCCTCCGGCAAGGCCTCCTGCGATTACGGCTTCCACCTGATGATCAAGCAGTTTGATGCCGACTTGGAACGCCAACTGGAAGGGCTCGTGGAGAGAGGCCTCAAATCCATCAAGGTGTATCTGGCCTATAAACCCGCCCTGGCCATTGGCGAAGATGACCTATTCCGTGTCATGGAGTTTGCGGCCGCGCATGACCTGGTGGTGATGGCACACTGCGAAAATGCCGATCTGATCCCCTCCATGCAGCGGAAGCTGCTGGCCGAAGGCAAAACCGGCCCGGAATGGCATGAACCCAGCCGCCCGCCGATGGTCGAGGCCGAGGGCGTGAGCAAATTTCTAACGTTCGCGGCGGCCACGGGCGCCCGGGCCTATGTCGTGCACCTCAGCTGCGCGGAGGCGCTCTCGATGGCCGACCGGTTCCGCGACAAGGGGAATGACCTCTATATTGAAACGATGATTCAGTATCTAACGCTGGACAAGACCTACGCCGAAAGGCCGGACTTCGAAGGCGCCAAATGGGTGCTCTCGCCGCCGCTGCGTGAAAAGGCCAACCAGGAGGTCCTGTGGGCGGCGCTGGCGGATGGCCGCATCGACACGCTGGGTACGGATCACTGTCCTTTTGATTTCAAGGGGCAGAAGGAACTGGGACGAGGTGACTTTTCCAAGATTCCCAGCGGCCTGGCCGGGGTGGAGGAGCGCGTGGTGCTGGCTTACACGGCCGGTGTGCTGGGCGGCCACATCAGTCTGGAGCGCTTTGTGGAAGTGGCGGCCACCAACCCGGCCAAGATTTTCGGCCTGTGGCCGCAGAAAGGGGCCATTTTGCCGGGCTCGGATGCAGACATGGTGGTCTGGGACCCAACGGTCAAACGGACGATTTCTCAGAAAACCCAAAGTCTGGACACCGACTACAACCCATATGAAGGCTTCGAGGTACAGGGCGCACCAGTCGTGGTGACCGTTCGCGGTCAGGTCATGGTCCGCGACAGGAAATTTGTCGGAACTCCGGGACAGGGACGCCTCCTGTGAGCCTTCGATTGGGGTCAGCCCTTAAATATTAAATATTGACCAATCGAGTGCCTCGTGGTGCTATAAGGACATGGCAAGAAAACCCAGAGTCTTGATTGAAGGGGGCATCTATCACATCACCTGCCGTGGGAATGAGAGGCGGGCCATTTTTCGGGATGACCGGGATCGCAAACGATTTCTAAAGCGACTGGAGGAAAGCGCTTCCACGCAACAAGTCCGGATATATCTCTATTGCCTGATGCCGAATCACCTTCATCTACTGGTGGAGACACCGCTGGGTAATCTGGATCGGTTTATGGGGAGCCTATTGACAGGATACACCGTGTACTTCAACCATCGGCACCAGCGGGTGGGGCATCTAATGCAGGGGCGGTATGGTGCACAGGTGGTGGAGGGCAACGAGTATCTGCTGAAACTGAGCCGCTATATTCATCTCAATCCTGTGCAGGTGGAAGGAATGAAGGAGTTACCGCTGAAAGAGCGGTTGCGTCATTTACGGAAGTATCCCTGGAGCAGTTTTCGGGAATATGCGGGAAAGACCATGCCCAGTGGATGGCTTTCTGTTGGGCCCGTATTGGCCATGATTGAAGCGGGACGCACGACCGGGGAAGGCAAGGCCTACTCTCGTTATGTGGAAGCCGGATTGGCAAAAACGGATGAAGAGTTTGATCGTCTGATGCTGGAACGCAGTGTTGCCATCGGATCGGAAAGCTTTGTTGAAACCATCAGAAATCTGTATTGGCGGACGGCGACGGAGGACCGGAAACGGGAAGATGTATCATTTCGGCAAATCCGGAATTGGAAGACCGTGCAGGAAACCGAGGATGCCGTCCGGGAAGTTGTGGGAGATCGCTGGGAGCAATTTAATGTGTATAAGGCGGGACGTGTTGTGAGGGGATTCACCGCATGGGCACTACAGCAATACGCTGGGCTGACCCAGCGCGAGATCGCCTGCCGGGTGGGCGTGAGTACGGGTGCAGCGGTCAGCCTGATGATTCGGTCTGCCTTGAAAACGACCGAGGTGCGCCGATGGCAAAAGGCACTAGAATTAAGATTTAAGGGCTGACCCTAATGGGTGGTGGACAGGAAGTGCGGATGGGGTATAAGATTTTGAGTCGGAGGCATGACATGAAGTACTGGGTTGTTGTCGGGTTGGTTTTGGGTGTGTGTGCAGGGGCTTGGGGTAGCCCGATAGAAGTGGGACGAGAAAGTCTTTCAGAGGTTCGTTTGGATTGGAAGGCTATTCCGAATCAGACCTATCAGATTCTACTTTCCCAAAGCCTGACAGATCCGGTATGGACGAATGTCTCACCTGCCGGAGTGATCCCGTCCAATGTGCTGGGATCGGCCACGGCGCCCACCGGTGGAATTACGAACTTCTATCGGGTCAGGAAAGAGGATACCTCACCGCCGGAGATCGCCTCGATGATTCCGGCCGAGGGGGCGATTGCGGTGCAGTCCAATGCATCGGTGTATATCAGTCTGACGGATGAAACGGGAATCGATACCAACACGCTTGTCCTGTCAATCGGGAGCTGGACGAATATGACGCTGGTCGATCCGCTGCTGACCTATTCCAACACGACCGTGATTTTCACGCCGACTTCTGTACTGGGGGAGGCAGCCGCCGTTATCAGCAACGTCTTGACGGTTTCGGATACGCTTGGCCACACGCTGAGCAACCATACGTGGACCTTCGAGTTGGCGCGGGCGGCTTCGGTGACCAATTCGTTTCTTTCGCTGACCGCGCCAAGCAATGCTCCGCTGACCAAGAGCGGCCGGAGGCGGACGCTGCCGAATGTTAAGCCGAAGGACGGGTCGCCGGCGCTGGAAATTCAAAGCGTGACCAGCAACAGCGTGGTGTTTTCCTATACGGGAAGTCCGCCGGACATCACCAACGGGACCAAGCTGGTGAGTTTTGATGCCGCCCACCCATTTTATCGCAATGTGCTGTCGAACACCGTGGACGGCGTGGCACTCACGGTCACGGCTTGGACGGAGGATATTCCGCTGACGGACATCATGGAAGCCGGATCGATCAGTTCGGTGGACCTGACAGAGGCGGATCCCGGCGCATCCAGGAAGGCCGTCGTAAACCTGAATCTGTTGCATGTGGAATTTGGCGATGATCTGTCGGAAACCGTGCTGCTGGATGATTCCGGACTCAAGCTCTGGCTGCCGGAATGCGATTGGGCCTTTGTGGCGGACGTGGATGTTGCGGCGGATATCGGTTGGGGGGAGTTGAGATCATTCGATGCCTCTGCGGCAGGCGTTTTGACCATCCACGTCAAGCCGGAAGCTCTCTTTCATGCGGCAGTAAGTGGTGATGATGAAGTTCCATTAATTACGCCTGTTACCCATGTGTTCGGAGGGATGGCCGGCCCGGTCCCCGTCTGGGTGGAGGTGACGCTGGAGTTGAATGCGGGCTATGAATACAGTGCCACGGTGGACGGCAATGCCCACACCGTGGTGGATATGGAGAAGGAACTCACGTTCTATGTAAAACTGCGCGAGAATGAATGGACCTCAGGCGTGGACAACCCGCCCATCGTCCTGGAAGCTGAACCCATCACCTGGCAGATTGAAGGCGATGCGACCGCCAAGGTCTATATCCAGCCCAAGCTGACCATTCTGGCCTTCAGCCTGGCCGGACTCTGGGCGGACATCAAGCCCTACTCGGAATTCGAGGGCACCTATCAGTTGAATCCGTTGGAATACGACCTGGGCCTGTACTACGGACTTTCCTCCACCCTCGGGATTGAAAGCCGCATCTGGTATGCGGGCTGGGGCGACAAACCCGAATGGGAGCTGTTCAACCAGCGCTGGCCGCTGTGGGCGGATGTCTATCCTGACCCCAGCGCCATGCCGGTCTTTTCGCATTCGTTTCCGGACCAGAGTGTGTTGACGGGCGGCAACCTGACGCTGGAAGGCTGGGCCTCGGGCATTCCCGAGCCGAATTATCGCTGGTATTTCGATGGCTCGCGTATTGTCGGCGAAACGGATGCTGAACTCGACCTTTCTCCTGCCCAGACAAGCCATGCCGGAATCTGGTCCGTGCGGGCCTACAACGATGCCGGGAGCGTGGAAACCTCCTGCACTGTTACCGTCACAACCGGCGGTTCGGGCGCCCCCTCCGGTATGGTTCTGATACCCAGTGGTACAAACGCGGGGACGGATCCGGACTTCGGTGCATACAGCCTGAGTGTCGATTCCTTCTATATGGACAAATACGAAGTGACGAAAGCCAAATGGGATGAAGTGGCGAATTGGGCAGCAAGTCATGGGTATGACATTACCGCTGGCGGCGGTTCCGGCAAAGGGGCGAACCATCCTGTTCAAACTGTGACATGGTATGAATGTGTGAAGTGGTGCAACGCCCGTAGCCAGCAGGAAGGCCGCCCGGCGGTCTACACGGTCAACGGGGCCGTGTACAAGATCGGGCAGGCAGACAATGTCGTGCAGACATCTGCCGCGGGTTACCGGTTGCCGACAGATGTGGAATGGGAATACGCCGCCCGAGGCGGCTCCAGTGGACGCCGGTTCCTGTGGGGCGACACCATTCAGCATACGCGTGCGAATTACTACAGTTCCGACTCCTACAGCTATGACACGAGTTCAACAAGAGGGTATCATCCCGATTACGACAGCGATGGGTATCCGTACACAAGCCCGGTGGGGAGTTTTGCTGCGAACGCATACGGATTGTATGACATGACCGGAAATGTGTGGGAATGGTGCTTCGATTGGTATCCGGGATATGAGGGCTCGCACCGCGTGCATCGCGGCGGCGGTTGGCGCAGCTACGCCCACGCCTGCCGCGTGGCCTATCGCAACTACAACGGCCCGGACGGCAGCGGCTACTACTACGGGTTCCGGGCTGTCCTGCCCCCAGGTCAGTAAAGTGAGGTCAAGCAAGAAACAAGGGTGTTTGGTCGCGCCGCGGGTGCGGGACGCACCCCGACCGGAGGGAGAGGCCGAACGGACACCAGCTGGAAGGCCGACCTCCGTGTCGGCCATGACAGGATATTGAAAATGCAAATGAGTTTCTTTGCCATTCCGGCCCGAGGTGACAGTGGTTTGCAGGAGGATCTGAACCGTTTCCTGCGGTCGCATCGTGTGTTGACGGTGCATCGGGAATTCGTGGCACAGGGGGAGAATTCGTATTGGGCGCTGGCGGTGGAGATTCTGGAGGGGCCGGCTCCTTCGGTTCCGGGGTCGGCGCGCGGCGGCAAGCCGCGCGTGGATTACAAAGAGGTGCTCTCTCCGGAAGATTTTGCTTTGTTTGCGAAGCTGCGAGACTGGCGCAAGGCCACCGCCGAACAGGAAGGGATTCCTGTATACGCTGTTTTTACAAACGAACAGTTGGCCGCCATTGCCGCCCAGCGTCCATCCGACAACAGCGGGCTTCAGGAAATGGAAGGCATTGGTGAAGCCAAGGTTAAGAAATACGGGGTCAACGTGATGGCGGTGGTGCAATCGGCTGCCGGGTTGGGCCCTGTCCCGGACATTCCAGGCGATACGGAGGTCATATCTCCAGATAACACGGATAAATGAAGCGCGTGGGACATCTCTATGCGCGGATTGCCGACCCGGAGAATCTGCGTCTGGCATTCAGCAAGTCCATCCGTGGCAAGCGGGGCAAGGCCGATGTGATTGCCTACACGAAGCATCTCAACGAGAATCTGCTTCTTCTCCGCAACCAACTATTGTCTGGGTGTGTGGATGTGGGTCATTACCACTTTTTCACCGTCCATGAACCGAAGGAACGGCTGATTTGCGCGGCCTCATTTCCTGAACGGGTGCTGCATCACGCCATCATGAATGTTTGCGAGCCGGTTCTGGATCGATATGCCATCCATGATTCCTATGCCTGCCGCATGGGCAAAGGCATGCACGCCGCCGTGCTGCGTGCCCAGAAGTTTACGCGTCGGTATGCCTGGTATCTCAAACTCGACATCCGGCAGTATTTTGCGTCTATCGATCATGCCGTTGTGATGCGCCTGCTTGAACGGCGGATCAAAGACCGCGCCGTTCTCCGGCTCGTTCAACGCATACTCGACACGTACCACGTCGAGCCGGGTCGCGGTCTGCCCATCGGCAATCTGCTCTCGCAGCACCTGGCGAATTTGTATCTGGGCCACCTGGACCATTGGGTCAAGGAAACGCTGCGGGTGCGGGGCTATGTCCGCTATATGGATGACTTTGTCTTGTGGTCGGCGGATAAGAGCGCGTTGCAAGAGCATTTGAGGATGATTCGCGGGTTTCTGGAGGCGGAACTGAAGCTGGAACTGAAAAACAATATCCAGTTGAACCGCAATGCTAGAGGGCTGCCGTTTCTGGGGTTCCGGGTATTTTCGCATCGCTTGACACTTGGTCCGAAGGCCCGGCGGTGTTTTGCCCGGCGACTGCGGGGATACGAGCAGGAATACAGGCAGGGGAATTGGACTGAAGCTGAACTCCAGCGTCATGCTGGCGCCTTGCTTTCCTACGTGACCTTTGCGGATACCCGGCCACTTCGGAGGGGCATCATCGCCCACTTGAAGGGGGTGGCATAGAAGTCTATTTGGGGTTCTGTCCATAGGGCTCGAACCGCGTGAATCGCGGCGGCAGTTGGAACAACAACGCCAACAACTGCCGCGTGGCCAATCGCAACAACAACAACCCGGACAACAGCAACAACAACAACGGGTTCCGGGCTGTCCTGCCCCCAGCTCACCAGGCGAGACGGATGTCCTCCTGCTGACCCGGACAAAATCCTGTTCCCGCTTGTGCGGGACGAAAAGTGGAGAGCCGTCAGAGCTGGTAGCCGGCGCAGATGTCCGATGAATGTCCTGACGACTCCTTTTTGTTATATGCATTAGTTGTTCCATTAGGGTCAGCCCTTAAATCTTAAATATTGACGCATTGGAGGAGGTTTCTCGGTTCTTGAAGTTGCGGTCTGATTTACGATAGAATCTTTTCATGATAAAGCGGTTGATAATTTTAAGCGTGGGGGTGGCTGTTCTCCTGAGCGCAGAAATATTAGCTGCCGATGAGCTTCCGTCTCCTTTTCCGTGGTTTGTGGGGTACGACTGGGGGCCGGTGGCCTCGGAGATGGTCGATGCAGACGGCAACGAACGGTTCCGCGCGGCCGGCCCGTTCTGGGAGTCGGCCGAAAGTCCGGACGGCAAGCGCCTGCAGGCTTTCCCCCGTCCGTTGTTTGCCCGCGCCATGGATCCCGAGGCCAACCGGACCTCGTGGGATTGCATCTGGCCGCTCTCTTCCGGAAAGGTGTTTTACAACCAGCAGTCCTGGCGGGTGGTAAACAGCTACTTTTTCAATCGCGACCGGACGGATCCCACCTCGCAATATTACTACTGGTTTTTTCCGTTCTGGTTCCACGGGCGGGATGATGATGGGGTTCCCTACCGGGGGCTGTTTCCTATCGCTGGAGAGATTCGCGACGTTCTCTGGAAGGATCGGATCAGCTTTGCATTGTGGCCGTTGTGGATGCAGACCCAGGTCAATGATATGACCACCAGCGATGTCCTCTGGCCCATCCTTTCCTGGACGTCCACCCCGGACCATCACCAGGAACGGTTCCGGATCTTTCCGTTCTATGCGTTTTCCCGAAACACGCGGCAGTTTGAGAAGTATTCGGTACTGTGGCCGATCTGGACCCATGCGAATTACACCCACCCCAAGGCCACCGGGACGGCCTGGGTCCTCTTTCCGCTGGCCGGCCGGGTCAATCTGAACAGCCAGCAGGGCTGGATGTTCCTGCCGCCTTTCTTCCAGCATGTGAAAAGCGAGAAAATGACGCGCACCTATTTCCCCTGGCCGTTCTTTCAGCGGGAGACTGGATTCCGGGAGCGGCTGTATATCTGGCCGTTCTATGGCCGCCGGAAAGATGGCGTGCTGGAGCGCCGGTTCTGGATCTGGCCGCTGGTCATCAACGAAAAGAACCTGTGGGGAACGCGGCGGTCGGAGCGCTGGAGTGTTATACCTTTTTTTAACAATGTGACGTATTCTCGGATTCCTATGCCGGACCGGAAGAACCTGAAGGCTGCGGATGAAGCGGCGGAAGCCGCCGCCGCCGAAGGGAAGCTGCCGATTGTGGCCCGCCGCACCAAGCTCTGGCCGCTGGGTTCCCGCCAGTACGACCTGGAGACCGAGAGCTACCGGTTCCGATGCCTGGACCTGTGGCCTGGCGTGCATCCGCCGGCCGTGGAGCGAAGTTGGGCTCCGTTCTGGACCCTGTGGGACTACCGTGTCCACGGAGAGAAAAGCGACCTGGATGTGATGTGGGGAATTTATCGCGACACGCGCCGCCCCGAGGGTGCCCGCGCGTTTTCGCTGTTTCCGCTGTGGAAGCATGAACGGGCGGAGAAGGACACCGCCCGCCGCTGGTCTTTCCTGAAAGGGTTGATTGCCTACGACCGAACCGCTACAACTTGTCAGGTTCGCTTTCTTTGGCTGGGCCGTATGCGGATGAAGACAAAGAATCCGGTTCCAGAAGACCTGATGGAAGACAGCCCATGATTACGCGTGAGTCACAGAACTATGATCCGCCGGTCAACCCGGTTGCCGCGCTCGGCCGGCGAGTGATCGAAGCCTGCCAGGGGAGCGGGCGCGCCCTGCTCCTGCTGCTGGGGGCCATCACCCAGCTCCCCTATATGTTTTCCCGCAAGAACCGCGCGGATGTGATGCTCCAGCTGTATACGGTCGGGATCAAGAGCCTGGGCATTGTGAGCGTCGTGGGTATTTTCACCGGGATGATTTTGGCCATTCAGATGGGCCTGGCCCTGCGTATGGTGGGGCAGGAAGGGCAGATCGGGACGCTGGTGACGAACGGAATGTTGCGCGAGATGGGCCCGTTCATGACCGGGCTGGTTATTGCGGCGAGTGTCGGCTCGGCCATTGCCGCACAGATGGGCACGATGACCGTTTCTGAAGAAATCGCGGCTCTCGATGTCATGAATATCAGCGTCGAGCGCTATTTGGTGATGCCGCGTCTGGTGGCGCTGGCGATCATGACCCCCATGCTGACCATCTATATGGATCTGATTGGTATCGTGGGCGGCTGTGTGGTCGGTGCGACCATGCTGGGCGTCTCGCCGGAGGCCTACTGGGATAATGCCTTCCGCTACAGTTACAACAAAGATCTGTATGTCGGAGTGCTCAAGGCATTCATTTTCGGCCTCATTATTGTCAGTGTTTCCTGCTATCAGGGCTTCTCGACGAAAGAAGGGGCTGTCGGCGTGGGCCGGGCCACCCGCCGCACCGTGATTGTCTCCTTCCTGCTCATTCTGATGCTGGGCTATTTCGTAACGAGGTTGTGGTACCAATGATCCGTTTTGAACAAGTCACCAAACGCTTCGGCAGCAAGGTCGTTCTCGATCAGATTGATTTTGAGATCGAGAAGGGCGAGACCTTTGTCATCGTCGGTCTGTCCGGTGCCGGCAAGAGTGTCAGCCTGCGGCATATGATCCGACTGCTGACCCCGGAAGCAGGCCGGGTGTGGGTGGGGGAGGATTGCGTGAGCGAGGCCAGCGGGACCCGGCTTCAGCAGATTCTGAGCCGCTTCGGAGTGCTGTTCCAGAGTTCGGCCCTGCTGCAATGGCTGAATGTGGAGGACAATGTCTGCCTGCCTCTGCGCCAGACCACGAATCGCCCGGATGATGAAATCCGGCGGCTGGCCGTGGAAAATCTCAAACGGGTGGGTCTGGAAGGTGTCGGCGAAAAAATGCCGTCGGATATTTCCGGCGGGATGCGCAAACGCGTCGGGCTGGCCCGGGCCATTGTGACGCAGCCGGAAATCATTCTGTATGACGAACCCACGTCGGGCCTGGACCCGGTCATTTCACGGCAGATCGATCTGCTGATCGACAGCCTGCGGGCGCAGCTGGGCGTCACCAGTGTCGTGGTGACCCATGATTTATACAGTGCCCTGGGCATTGGGTCGCGGGTGGCCATGCTGCACGAAGGCAAGTTTGTCGTCTGCGGCACCCCAGAGGAATTCATTGCATCGGAACATCCGGTCGTGAGAGGCTTCCTGCAGGCTCAGGGGATCGATAGCCTGCAGGACATTCAGAAGGCATTTGGAAAATGAAATTCAAGAAACAAGTCGCAATTGAAGTGGTGGTCGGCGTTTTTGCTTTTGCCATCATTGCCGTCCTGCTGGCCCTGACCACTATCCTCAGCGAAGAGATGCTGTTCAAAAAATACGAGCGGATGGATATCGTGTTTAATTCGGTGAGCGGGCTGCGTGTCGGCGATGAGGTGAATGCCCGCGGTGTGACCGTCGGGAAAGTGAAGACCATCACATTGGCACCGGACGGAGTTCATGTGGGCGTCCGGCTGGATATCCCCATTACCCTGCGTGAGGACTATCGCATGGAGGTGCTGTCCGGTTCGGTGCTGGGCGGCCGCTATCTCAGTGTTTTTGAAGGGACCGCCGAGGCTCCGGAGATCTCGCTGGCCCAGCCATTGAAAGGCAGCCCATCGTCAGAACTCATGGATACGGCCACCCAGGCCGTAGAGGAGATCCGGAATGCGCTCCAGGACGGAATTCTCGATGACCTCAAGGCCTCGATGGCCCAGATACGGAAAATCACCACCGATCTCGGCGAGGGGGATGGCACCATCAACCGCCTGCTGGAAGATGATGAACTCTATGCGGAGATTCATCGAATCGCCGTGAACATCCGGGTCATCAGCGATGACATTGCCAACGGCGAAGGCACAATCGGCAAGCTGGTGAAGAATGATCAGGTGTATCAGGATCTTCAGGACGTCGTGGCCAATCTGCAGAACATCACCGATGGCCTCGCCAAGGGGGAAGGCACCATGGGACGTCTGCTGAGCGAGGACGACCAGATGTATGTGGATTTGGCTGCAACGATTGCGGCAATCCGCGGGGTATCGGAAGCGACCGCGCGCGGCGAGGGAACTGTCGGAAAGCTGTTTGCGGATGAAGCCCTCTATCTCGAGATTGAAGCCCTGCTGCGAGAAGGCCGTGCGGCGGTGGACGACATGCGGGAAACTTCACCCATCACCACGTTTACGAGTATTTTCTTTGGAGCCTTTTAGTCCGGTGCATCGGAAAGAGCGGAGACAGATTATGAAAAGACACGGATGGAGTTGGATTGCAACAGTGTTGATTGTCGCCTTGGTATGGGCGACCGTTCCTTCAACCTCGGTCGCTGCGGAGTCGGGAGATGATTCCACCGGCGCGGCCATTGCCATTGGCCTCATGGTGGCGGTGGTGGTGGTCTACGGGCTGGTTTCTCTTCGTTCCGATGTGGAGCGATACACAGAGGCCGACATCAACGAGGCGATCACCCATGCCGCCCAGGTGGCCGACTCCTCTCCGGTGGTCATCGAAACCATCACCGTGCCGATCGGACTCCAATCGCATGGGGCGGGGATGAAGACCGAGGTGGCCGGTGCCGGACTCGCGTGGCGCATGAGTTTCTAGTGCGGAGTCCGGGTCGACCTGTTCAGGAGGGGCGGCAAAACAGGCCTTGCCTGCAGTCTGACTCCATGGGTGCGACCCCCAATGGCCGTCGGGTTGGGGAACAGCGTATGGATCGGATGGATGAAGTCGGCACATGAGTGATTATAAGAATCCAAGTGCCCTGTGGGAGCATGCGGCATCGGGGGTGCTGCAGTTCCGTATCCCCATTCTGCTGGCCGCCTTTTTCCTGACGCTGATTTTTGCATGGCAGGCGCTCCATCTGCGGGCAGAGTGGAACGAGCAGAAAGAGCTGCCCGCTGGTGATTCGGATATCGTGTATTTCCAGCGTTTTGTGGACCGCTTTGGCGGCCAGGAGAACCTGGTCATCCTGTTGCAGGCGGATGAAATATTCACCCCTTCTGTTCTTCAGCACCTGGATAATCTGACCGAACAGTTCTGGGATGTGCCGCATGCCTCGGACGTGGTTTCACTGGCCTCGGTTTCAATCTGTCGCGGTTCAGGAGACGAGGCTCGGATCGAACCATTTCTTCCGGAGGGACAGCTGGGCTCTGCGGCGGCAGTAGCCTTGCGCGGAGAGGCCCTGGCCCATCCGCTCTGGTCCGGCAATCTGGTGTCGGCAGACGGGAAAATCGCCTGCATCAATGTGATGCTTCCTTCCTTGGCTGGGAACGTCAATGACCGGCGTGAAGCTGTGGATGCGGTTCAGGAGATTCTGGATGAAAATCCCCTCGATGGCGTGCGCTGGTGGGTGACGGGATATTCTCCGCTGGTTCGGGATATGCAGGTGTTCCTGAAACAGGACATTCAGCGTTTTCTTTGGCTGACGCCGCTGCTGATTATGGTCTGTCTGTTCCTGGCCTTTCGGACATGGCGCGGTGTGTTGGCCCCGGCCATAGTGATTGTTGCCTCCGCAGTCTGGTCCCTCGGCATCCTATCGCTTTTCGGGGGCACACTGAACATCGGCACCCTGCTGCTGCCGACTCTGGTGGCCGTGAATGGACTTTCCTATTCCATTCACCTGATGAATGAATATCATGAAGGCTGCGCCCGCGGAAACGATCCCCGCAAACTGCTGGTGCAAACCGTGGCCCGGCAGGCTCCACCACTCCTGATGGCCGGGGTCACAACGGCCATCGGATTCGGCTCGCTGTCTCTCTCCGAGCTTCACAGTCTACGCCAGTTGGGGGTCTTTTCGGCCATCGGTATTTTGCTTTCGGTTCTGCTGTGCCTGACCTTGATCCCCGCACTGCTGTCCTTCCTCCCACTGCCGGCAAAAGCATCGCATCGGCATGGCAGTGTTCGGCGTCTACGGCAGGGTTTGTGGAGCGTGGCCGAATTTGTTCAGCGTGATCGGTGGCGGATTCCAGCGGCGTTGATTCTGGTGGGAATCCTCTCGGTTATCGGAATGCGGCAAATGCAGGTCGAGGCGCAGGTCTCGCTCTATTTGCCGGAATCCGCCCCTTCGATCCAGGGGTTGAAAGTGGTGGAGGATCACCTTTCCGGCTTCTATGTGCTGGAATTGGAGCTGGATGGGGAGCCGGGTGCTTTCCACGAACCGTGGGCGCTTCGTGAGATGGATGACCTCCAGCAGCAGATTGAGGGTCTGGCTGGCGTGGCCCAGGTGGTTTCCGCGAACGATTTCTACAAAGAGATGCATCAGGCCCGGACCGCTCACTCCTCTCAATCGGATGGGCTGCCGCAGACCGCCGGTCTCCTCGCGGAATACCGCCTGTTGTTCTCCATGTCCGGCCACGGAGCGATGGTGGATTCGTTCCTGACGCCGGATGGCAGTGCGGCACGGCTTTCGGTGCACATCGACGGCATGTCAACGGCCGGCCACCTGAAGCTGATCTCCCGGATTGAGGAACTGGCTTCCACAGAACTCGATCCGCGCCTCGAACTGCATCCCACCGGCACGGTACAACTGTTCGCCGTCCGCATTCATGCCTTGGTCCGCAGTCTGTTGAAGTCCTTCGGGCTGTCCTTCCTTCTCATCGCCGTTGTGATGATGATTCAGCTCCGGTCGGCGCGGGCGGGCCTGTGCTCTATGATTCCGAACGTGTTGCCGGTTCTTCTCGGGTTTGGCCTCATGGGCTTTCTCGGCATCCCGCTGAGCGCTTCCACGGTCATGATTGCTTCCGTGGGAATTGGAATCGCGGTGGATGATACCATCCATGTTCTGATGCGCTATCGCCGTGAACTGGGGCCCGGCCGCTCGCCGGCCAGTTCGTTGCACCGCATGCTGCTGGGAACCGGCCGCGCGATGGTATTTTCTTCGTTGGCGCTGGCCGCGGGCTTCACCGTGCTGGCTTTTTCCCGCTTCCGCCCGAACCGGGAATTCGGTCTGCTGATTGCCTTTATCATGGTGGTGGCGCTCCTGTCTGATTTGTTTGTGACGCCGTGGTTGATCCGTTCATTTCGTCTGTTCCAAAAGGAGAGGCTATGACACCCGCAGGAAAATGGATTTGCATGGGGGTGCTTCTGGGGCTTTGCCAGGCCATGTCGGCTGCACCGGTCTCTCTCCGTATTGGCATTCCATGGTCCCCCGGGTCAAAGGGAATGCTGGAACTGAAAGCTGCGGCACGCCGACTGGCTCGCGAAACTGATGATCGAGTGCGGGTGAAATTTGTCGAGCAGCACGACTTGGACGACGGACCGGTTTCCTGTGACGGGGCTTTGTTTACGGGTCCGGTACTGGCCGGGTACAGCCCGTCTTCGCGTCTCTTTTCTCTGCCGCTGCTGTTTCGCTCCACACGGGAGGTGGTGGCCATCCGCGCCCGGATGCAGGAAACGGTTGCCGAAGAACTCGAGGCTCGGGAACTGGTGGTGCTGGCTCAGCTGGACCTCGGGTTTGCCTATCTGCATTCGGTGCGTCCCATCGAATCCGTGGCCGCCCTGAAAACAGTCCGGCTGTGGGCGCCTCCGGCGTCCCCGGAGTCCATTCAGGAGGCGGAAGGCTATGGAGTGACCCTGAGGGTGATGGATGCGGGCCGTGTGCGTGATGCCCTGCGCCAGGGGGAACTGGATGCCGTACTGGTTCCGCCTCTAGGAGCGATTGTCCTCCAGTGGGGGCCGGAACTGAAGGTGGTGGCGGAACCTCCGTTCCTGTGTGTGGAGGCCGTGCTGGGGGTCCGGAAGGAATCTCTGTCTGGAATGACTCCCGCGGATCAAACTCTGCTGCGCCAGGAACTGACCGCTGCCCTCACGCAGCTGGCGGAGGAGTTGCACCAGAAGGAGCAGGAGGCTCTGGAGGTCTTGGAGAAGAACGGGCTGGCCCGCCGCCCGCTTTGGAAAACCGCCTCGCAGCAAGAGGAGTGGCGCCGGTGGGCGGATGAGGTGGCTGACCGGATGTCGGAGGAAGGATGGCTTCCCGCAGGGGTATTGGATCGTACCCGGAGTGCACTGACCGAGCTCCGTGCCGCCTCCGCGGGGAAAGAGGCATTGACGGGCAGGGAGCGAGATGACTAGGCTGAACGCAATGAACACGGCATCGGAATGGATGGAGACCCTTCTCCCTCAGATCGATCAGGCTCTGGAAACAGGCTTTTCGGCCCGCTCTCCGACAGAACTGCTGAATGCGGCACGCTATGTCACGCTGGGCGGCGGTCATCGCTGGCGCGGACTGATGGCCGTAGCCGCGGGCGGAATCTATTCAGCAGAGGCGGAGCGAATGGTGTTGCCGTTGGCCGCCGCACTGGAAATGATGCATTCGGCGTCTTTGGTTCTGGATGATCTACCCTCCATGGATGATGCAGCCACCCGCAGGGGGAAACCCTGTGTACACCTTGTCTTTCCCACCTGGGTTGTGGATATGCTGCCGGCTTTTCTGGTGAATCAGGCCTATCAGATGGTTGCAGAAAATTCTGTGGCGAAGGAAGCATGCCGAATCCGTACCCTGATTCTGCTCGGGGAAATGGGGGCCGGGCTGGCGCAGGGTCAGGAGCAGGATTTGGGGTTGCTGACCTCGACCGTGTCCGAAGAGCAATTGCTGAAAAGCTATTCCCTGAAGAGCGGCTCCCTCTTTGCAGGTGCCCTGGCGGGCGGCGGCCTTCTGTGCGGGGCCGGTCCTGCGGATGCGCGCACCCTGCACGAAGCCGGGCTGAAGCTGGGGCAGGCCTATCAGATTCTGGATGACATCATGGATGGAGCAGACGCACCCGGCGGATCGGAAGATGCCGGGCGTTGCTCGGCCTTGACTCTGATGGGGCAGGAGAGAGCCCATGCCCGGGCTCACGGCCTGTTAGCGGAGACGCTGCAGAATCTGGAGCGGTTTGGACCGGCTTCCTTCCCCCTGCGTATGCTGCTGGATCAGATTCTTCTTGCGGCGTCCGCCTGAGCCGTTGGCAGAAGCGAAGCCCGCAGATAAGGGCCCGCGAACAGGAAGGTCAGTGCGGCCCAAACCCCCTCTTCAAGCGGAATGCCCCCTGGGCAGAGTCCGCAGGTATTTTCCAGTTTCCACCAGACCTCGAATGCACACGGGAACAGCGGAAGGAAAACCAGCTTCAGGAATAAAACATAGGCCAGAGCAAAGCCTGCAGACAGGCCCAGCAGCGGAAGCCACCAGCGGCGAAGCGGATATAGCATGACCGGACAGACCAGCAGGAGGGCGAGGAACAGGGCATAGATGGAATTCAGTCCCAATGCAACGACTGCCACCATCACCATCAATACCGATGTGGGCCACAGCGCCAATCGTCCGGCGCCTTTCCAGCTCAACCGGGGGAGGGGTGGGGACCCGTGCCGGGCGCAGAAGCGCTCGAAAAGTCCGGAGGCTAGGCCCGCCAAGGCAAACGTCAGAATGATATCTTCCGGCCCTCCGAGCCGCAGCGAACCGAGTTGAAACTCAAAAACAAAGGTGGGATGCCAGTAGTCCCGCAGACTCCAGATTTCGTCGATGGGGCCGGCGGGTGCCAGCCATAGCCCGGCCATCCACATCGCTCGCCGCTGAGTCGGCCAGATCGCAAACAGAATTCCCCAGAGTGCGAGCCAGAACAGACTGCCAATCAGATAGGCATGGGTTTCCGGCATTACAAGAAGTCCTGCTTCGCCATCAGCTGTTGCCGGCGAGGCGGGTGCCCCATTTGCGCGCGCGCTCGAGTTCGCCCTTTTTGAGCGGCCCCGTCATGCCGGTGACCCGGAATCCTTTCGGTCTGGCCATGGCGGTATAGCCCGCTTTCTCCAGACGCTTCCGGATGGCTCGCGCAGAGCTTCCCGGCGACCACCAGATGCGGGTTTCGAATGCGGCGCACCGGCCCTGTCCGGGGGGCAGACTTTCCAACCAGTCGCGCATCGATGGCGCGCTCAGGTCCGGCTTTGTGGGAAAGCTGTCGGCCTTCTTGCGGATATTCTCGCGCACGGCATCGGTCGGAAGCTGAAATGCAAACAGGGGAGAACCGCCCACAAGCAGCTCCACGCCCGCCAACGCCTCCGGTGTGGCCTCGGCGGTGGACAGCGCCTGCGCTCCGTCCCCGATGCCTTCCGCAATCGCCCGCGCGATGGCCGCCGTATTTCCCCATAATGACTCATAAACTACGACTGCCTTCATACCCGTTCTCCGTTTGTTGATCCCCTTCAGTCTACGACCCGTTCTTCCGCTGAGCCAGAAGTTTCCATACTATGGAAACATTTCTTCCATACTGTGGAAAAATCGCGAAAATGGTTTCCATACCATGGCGGGGCCGCCAAAAGGCAGATCTCGACAATGAGCTGGCTGTTGGGCTGCGGGCTTCTGCGAGCGAATACGAAACAGTCCCGAGTGGATAAGTGAAAAGCCGTT
>Ga0075121_1000755_pt1 | contig 21656 bp, 16 predicted proteins | sample AntAceMetag02UKG_FD_69793 | JGI IMG/M metagenome (GOLD analysis project Ga0075121, IMG submission 69793) | Saline lake microbial communities from Ace Lake, Antarctica - Antarctic Ace Lake Metagenome 02UKG | ecosystem: Environmental > Aquatic > Non-marine Saline and Alkaline > Saline | place... | reverse complement strand
CCCGTCTTCTACGTTGTGACAACAGGCACATAGCTCACTATGCACCTGCTATCACGCCTTGAATACGAACAAAAGTTCTGCACGATATGCGTATATTATTTTCTTCCAGCTCCCTAAGGACTTTCGAGCAATGAACAATCAGCCTCATGGGGAGGGAATATGAAATTTACGCATGTTGTCTGTACCGGACATCCAAGGTCAGGCACCCATTACATCACCGGGTTGATCAGCACCAATTTTTTGGGGGACGTAGATTACCTTAAGATTTATAGAAATCACGAATTTCCCCATACAGCGACGGACCCGGCCACCGCCTATTTCCATATATGGCGGAATTTTGAGGGCATCGCCAAGTCCGTGTATCTGTTAAAGGAAAGATTCGGACTTGAGGTGGACAGTTATGAGGACTTTCTAAAGAAACGCTATTGTGATATGTGGCACGGAAATGATTCTGATGCCGTGTTGACGAACGTCAGAACATTAAACGGGAGCGCGCAGTTTGGAGGCGTAAGCGATTTTTTTAAAGAAATGGATATGACGCCTGAAGAATTTTGGTCATACTACAACAGGCTTTGGAGGGACAGTGCCAGGGAGAATCAAAATATCATCAGCGTCAAGTATGACAACATCGTCACTTATTTTGAACGAACCATGATCTGGATCGCCGAACGGCTGGGCAGTCAGGTAGCTGAGTTTAAGAATATTAAAGGAAAGATCGGTTGGTGGAAATAGGCACAGGCTGCGCTTTTTCGCAAACAGCCCTCCCCCTTTTGGTGGGTAGGGAGGGCTTATGGACGATGTCCTAGGGTTCGGTTATGATTCTGGGCGGGATTGCTCAGGATCCAACGGCAGGGAAGTGAAAGATCATGCCTGAAGGCATCAGCATCATGATACCCACGCTAAACGGTGGAAAAACATTTTCAGAATGTCTTGATGCCATTGCTGAACAGGACTACGGAGGAATGGTTCAACTGATTGTCATTGACTCGGGGTCCACCGATGACACAGTGACACACGCTGAAAAAGCAGGCGCCCTCATAAGACGGATTGACCAAAAGCAGTTTCATCACGCGCAAACGAGAAACGAAGCGATTTCACTTGCGACCTTCGATCGGGTTGTTTTTATGGTTCAGGATGCTGTTCCCTGCTCAAACCGATGGCTTTCGAAGATGGCCCGGGCATTGGAGACAAAGGGGGTGGCTGCAGCCTATGCAGCTCAAATTCCCCACGCAGATGCAACGCCTTACGCCCGATTTGAAACCGAATCCATAGGGCATGCCAGACTTAATTCATCCTTCATAAAAAGAATTAATACTTTTGAATCATTTCAAAAAATGCCATACGATGAAGCCTATAGGAGCGTGGGGCTGGACAATGTGTGCGCAATCTATCGAAAAGAAGCACTTGAAAAAACCCCTTTTCCTGATGTAGAGTTTGCCGAAGATCTGGCCTGGGCACTGAAAATTTCCTTATTGGGCCATCGGATTTCATATTTGCCGCATATTCAAGTCCGACATTCGCACAATCGATCCCCGGATTATGGATTTCGTCGCCAGATCATCAATTCATACTGGGTAGCCCGGATTATGGGGCGGGTTAGAAAGGATGTCTCATGTCTATCATTTCAGGATTTGGCGTTTGTAACCCGGTCTGTTCGCGCGTTGGCTTTGCTGACGATAAAAGAACAATGGAAAGAGATCGGGGGGTTCCGAGAAAAAAACCTGTTTGTTGACCGTCTGTTGAAGCGATATCCTCTCATATACAGAATCAGGATGTGGTGGGTTTGTCTCTTTTTTCTAAAATGTCCGGAGCTCTTGTCTCCAGGGAAACAAAGGATTGTTCAGCGGCTGCATGCGGATATCGCATACCGGTTGAAATTGATTGAGGATGGATATTCGTTGCGGGATGGAAAAGAATGGATTGATGTGCTGGAACAGGTTACGGCGAATGTTCTGGGAAGAATTTACGGTGAAGTATATGCCGGTTACATGGTTAAAGGTCAGACACCCGAAAACCTGAAAAATTTTATTCAGCCGTTTTTGGCCGGGGTTTGATAATGTTTGTATTGAATCTGTAAATTACAACCGGGAAAAGGTATGGCACACTGATGAAAATTCTACAACTTAGCACTTATGATATCAGGGGCGGCGCAGCGAGGGCCACGTACCGATTACATCGGGGTCTGTGCAGCATTGGTCAGGATTGCCGTATGCTGGTCAGATATAAAGACACCGATGACAATTCCGTTTCAGCTGTTGCTCAGGAGCAGGAAACAGAAACGGATGCGAATGCGTTTTTTCTGGAAGTTCCCATTCAAGAGCAGTACATCAATGCGCATCGAACGGACATCAGCAATACATTGTTTTCGCTTCCGTATCCCGGCTACGACATTTCCCGGTCGCCGCTGGTGCAAAACGCCGACATCATTAACCTGCATTGGGTTGCCCAGTTCCAATCGCCCGTGACGCTGCAACATATTTTCGCCTTGGGTAAGCCTGTTGTCTGGACATTACACGATCAATGGGCCTTTACGGGAGGGTGCCATTATTCTGCCGGTTGTGAGGGATACCGCAGCAGTTGCAAAGAATGCCCGCAGCTTGCAAACGATCCATTTTCTTTGCCCGAAGCTATCCTGCACGATAAAAAAGACCTTTTCCAAGATGCCAACTTGACCATTGTTACGCCAAGCCGATGGATGGGCCGTTGCGCCAGGGAAAGCCGCCTGTTTAAATCTTTTCGGGTTGAAGTGATTGCCAATTCGCTGGAGACGGACCTCTATTCCCCATTGGCTAAGGCTCAGGCCAAAGAGCGCCTGGAAATTCCGGATGATGCGGTAACATTTCTTTTCGGTGCCATAGACGGGAGCGAAAAAAGGAAAGGGTTTGCCGAACTGACAGGTGCCATGAAGTCCTGCCTGGAAAATAAATTTTTTCAGGAGCTGCTACGGAAAGACCAGTTGAGGCTCCTTTGTTTTGGAAATCCCAATGACCAGCTGGAAAGCATGGGAATCCCCGTCGTCTCACTGGGACGGCTGGGTACGGATGAAGAGATCAGAAATGCCTATTCGGCCGCGGATATTTTTTTGCTGCCCTCGCTTGAGGATAATCTTCCCAACACCATACTGGAGTCCATGAGTTGCGCTACGCCGGTGGTGGCCTTTGATGTGGGTGGCGTTCCGGATATGGTTTCAGACGGTGTGAATGGCCTTCTTGTCAAAGCCTTTGACACCCAACAAATGGGCAAGGCAATTGTCTCCCTTGCAATGGATCCCGAAAAACGCTTATCCATGGGGAAAGCGTGCCGCGAAAGGGCCGTCAGAGATTATGCTCTGGATGTTCAGGCGGGAAATTATTTGAATTTGTATGATGATTTGTTACGTCAGGATCAACCTTCAAAGCCTGATGTGACAAACGGCGCGGGATCAACCGATGTAATGGAAAACAGCGTTGAAATTCCTTCGGCACCCACTCGGGCTTCTCTGGATACGACCCTGGGCTCCCGGTTCGGTGCTGTTTACGACAATGTGCTGTTTCAGGCTCTCAAGTCTTACGGCCCTCATGCGTACAAACAGTGGAACATGAGCGATCTGGACCGGGTTAAACGTCTGAAACAAGTCAAAAGGCTGACCCGTTTACTGGAATCCTGCGAGATTGATCGGAAAGCACGGTTGGAACAGTTGGACACCTGTGAGGCTGACCGCGAAGCACGCCTGCAACAGGTCAACGAACTGACCACAAGGCTGAAGGCCTGCGAAGTAGACCGAGTCGCCCGATTGGGTCTAATTGAAAGTCTTGTGGACAAACTCAACAGCAAGAAGATCAGAAATCAATTGGACGAATGCCTTTCTGAAGTAGAAGGGTTGAAACAACAATTGCTCCATGAGACACAAAAATTGCTCCATGAGACACAAAGGGCTCTGGTGGCGGAACAGGGTTGGCAGGCCCTTGAAAATACCCAGGTGGTGAGAAAAGCGAGAAAAGTGGGATTTATTAAATTAGAAAAAATGAATTTTTTGAAAAACGATGAAGATGAAATATAATTTCTTTTCCTTTAGGTTCCACGGTTTAAGGGGGTACAGCTAATTGGCTTTCATTGCAGTCGATATGACGCCTGTGCTTCCCGGTGGAAAGAACGGCGGCGCCAAGATTCTCGCCATTGAGCTCCTGAAATCTTTTCATGAAATGGCGGTTCAGGACCAATTCTTGATTCTGACGGCATCCTGGAACCATGAGGATCTGGAAATTCTGGATGGTCCCAATATGCGAAGGTCTTGCGTTCTGGCTGGCCAGGAACCAAAACCGAAAGCCCCGTACACCCCTTATTCCCCTCGCTTTTACCGGGCCATGGGAAGAATCAGACGCCATCTTAGACGCCTCACCAGAGGGCAGTCTCCCATGGGCAAAAGCTTGTCAGCACAAGGCGTGGAGCTGCTGTTCTGTCCTTTTACCGCCCCCACCTACGCAGAGGGCAACATCCCGACGGTTTCCGTTGTCCTTGACCTTCAACACAGGGAACTGCCGCAATTTTTCAGCTTTCACGAAATTGGTTTGCGAAACGACTTCATGGCGGAATTAAAGCGCAAAGCAGACAGAATTATTTGCATTTCAGAACATACCCGAAAAACGGTCCTCAAGCATCTTGAAATTCCCCCTGAAAGAACCCATGCTGTCCCCATCTGCATTCAGACAAGGTTATTCTGTCCCGAAGCGGAAAAAAGCGTTCAGTATCTGGCGGATTTCGGCATTGTAAAACGCCCCTATATGTTTTACCCGGCCAACTTCTGGCCACACAAAAACCATTCCATGCTTTTAACGGCTTATGGCATGTTTCTGGCGCGCAATCCCGACAGTCCCATTGATCTCGTGTTTACCGGCGCCCTGAATGGCGGGGAAGATGCCATCAAGCAGGCAGTTTCACAGATGGGCCTGGCGAAACGGGTCCATTTCCTGGGGTTTATCCCCGAAGAAAGGCTTGCGTCGGTTTGGTTTGGTTGTGAATTTTTGATTTTCCCCTCCCTCTACGAGGGGTTTGGAATTCCCGTTCTGGAAGCCATGTCTATTGGAAAGCCGGTTCTGTGCAGCGACCGCACAAGCCTGCCCGAAGTAGCCGGAGATGCGGCACTTTATTTTGATCCGAGAAACCCCCAAGCGATGGTAGATTGTATCGAAAAAATCACGACGGATATATCCCTTCGAGGCGCTCTTGTGGAAAAAGGTCGGGTTCGTGCCAGCCGGTTTCATCCCGATGATATGACGGAAAAGTACCTTGAAATATTCAAAAAAGCCATAAATGATCCCGATGACGTGGCCAATGAAATCATGGGTGTATTTGAAGATGGATGGATGGGGGACAAAACGGTTGTCGTCTATGCTTCCGGGCCACCGGACAGAATACTTGAAATGAAACTTGAGGCACCTTCCTGGCTGCCGACCAGGCGAGTGAAAGTAACGCTGAGCGATGCCCATCAAACCTTGCAGCGGGCGGGCATACGCCCTGGTGGAGAAATGGTCATACGTCAGGCATTGCCCGGAAGACAAGGGCATATAACCCTTTCCGTGGCCCCCACCTTCAACCCGTCCGATTATGGGATGGGCGACGATTTGCGAAACCTGAGTGTGTTTTGTCGGGAATGCAAACTCGTTTCGTCCCACGAAGAAACGATTTTGCTTCAGATGAAAAGGAGCAGGGTTTGAGTCTCTCCATCAGCGTAGTAACGCCTTCATACAATCAGGGACGATTTATTGAACGGACCATTAGAAGTGTTTTGGATCAGGGCGTACCATCTCTGGAATATATGGTTGTTGATGGTGCAAGTACGGATGGGACAGTGGATGTGCTGAAAAAGTATGAAACCCGCCTTCGCTGGGTATCAGAACGAGACACTGGCCAGACTGAAGCGCTCAATAAAGGATTTAAGGCGACTGGCGGGGATATCATCGGCTGGTTGAATTCCGATGACATTTACTATCCTGGGGCATTATCCGCGGTTATAAGTTTCTTTGAAGAATGCCCTTGGGCAGATGTTGTTTATGGGGATGCCGATCACATAGACGAAAACGACCAGATCATTGAAGCTTATTACACGGAAGACTGGAATTATGAGCGACTCAAAGAGGTGTGTTTCCTTTGCCAACCGGCGGTTTTTTTTAGACGGCGACTTCTGGAACGATTAGGGTTACTGGATGCGGGCTTGAAGTATTGCATGGATTATGAATACTGGCTGCGTCTGGGTTCTCGAGTCCCGTTTGTCCGGATGAAAAGAAAACTGGCCGGATCCAGAATGTATGGGGAAAACAAGACACTGGGTGAACGTATTGCCGTGCATAGAGAAATCAACCATATGCTTCGCAATCGCCTGGGAACTGTTCCTGACAAATGGATCTACAATTATGCTCACGCATTGGTGGACCGAAAAATCTCCGATCGGACAAAACCGTTCAATGAACTTGTCTATGTGATGATGCTGATCGGGATCAGCAGTGCCGGATTCTTGTACTGGCGCAGAAACCTGCCACTTCATTCTGCAAAAACAATGGGTAGGTGGGCTGCCGCCGCCTTTGGAAAAGCAATTAGGATGCCTCGCCCATGAGAATCGGATTCGACATAAGCCAGACCGGTCGCCATAAAGCCGGATGTGGCTGCTTTGCCGATTCCCTCATATGCGCGCTGGCCGATCTGGACGGCGAAAATGAATATATCCTGTATCCCCATTTCGGTACGACCTTCTGGGATCCGAATGGGGAGAAAAATACCCGAAGGATCGACAAGCCCAATATAGTGCGGAAACGCATCGGAAGGGATCTTGAAACGGCTTTCGCTTTCTGGGAAGATATGGGCGTTGATGCTGAAGAGAGACTGGGAAATCCTGATGTCATTCACGCCAACAACTATTCCTGTCCAACGGGATTTAAAAAAGCCCGTGTGGTATACACCCTGTATGATTTGAGCTTTTTTGACACCCCTGGTTTAACCACTGAAGAAAACCGAAGTAAATGTTTTGGGGGTGTTTTCAGTGCGGCTGTTTCCGCCGATTTTATTGTTTCAATTTCCCAATATTCACTGACCCGCTTTCTTGAAACATACCCGCACTACCCCAGGGAACGTACCGGTGTGGCGCATCTGGGATCCCGTTTCTCTTCAGCTGATCCAATGTACATGATTGGGGAAACGGTCAATGGCCTGGAACCTGACAAATTCTGGCTGAGTGTCTGTACCCTGGAACCGCGAAAAAATCTGCGAAGGCTTCTTCGCGCTTTTCGTGAGTATTTAAACCGTGCGGCAGACCCGCATCCATTGGTGCTTGCAGGGGGGAAGGGCTGGATGGAAAGCGAGCTGGAAACCTTTGTGGGAGAACTGGGGTTGAATGACCATGTGCTGCTTACCGGTTATGTGTCGGATGAAAAACTCTGCTGGCTCTATAATAACTGTTTTGCCTTTGTATATCCTTCCCTCTATGAGGGATTTGGCTTGCCGGTTCTCGAAGCCATGGGGTTTGGGGCGGCCGTCATCACAAGCAATACCACCAGTTTACCCGAGGTGGCCGGGGAAGCCGCCCACTATGTTGACCCATTTGACATGGAGAATATCACCGAAGCTTTCCTGAAACTTGGCCTGGACAAGTGCTACCGGGAAACCCTTCAGAAGAAAGCAGTGACCCGGGCCAATGAATTTTCATGGCAGAAAAGTGCCCAAAAAGTCCTCCATTTTTACAGACAGGCATTAGCCATGCCCAAATTTGACAAAGTGTCCCGGTGAAGAACAGAGGGTAATCGTAATGAATACTGGATTTAAGAAATATCCCGTAATTAACAGGCCTTGGGTCAAAAATGTTCTGGTGGCTGTTGGCCTGCTCCTGTTAACCGCTCTTTTTTTCTGGGAAATTCTGGCCAAACAGGGATTTTTCTGGGGGGATTTTTCTTTGTCCATGTATCCTTTCAGAAGCTTCATTGCGGGCAGTTACGCGGGAGGACATGTTCCCTTGTGGAACCCTTATGTGTTTTCGGGGTACCCTTTCGTGGGCGATATTGCATCCGCGATTTTATACCCATTCAATATTGCATTGTCCCTGTTTGTTCACGACGGTTTTTTGAGGTTCAAGTATGTAGAGTTTCAGGGCATTTTTCACATTTTTCTCGCCGGCCTGTTCATGTATTGTCTGATGAGGTCTTTCAAGCTGGATCGACTCTCCGCCTGCATCAGCGCTTTTGTTTTCATGTTTTCCGGTTTTCTCATAGCCCATATGGGTCATTTGGGAATGGTAAACGGTGCGGTCTGGTTCCCGCTTGTGTTGCTCTTTCTGAACAAGGCATTCAAACAAAATCGAATTGTCTGGTGCATTCCGTGTGGCATATTTCTGGCGTTTTCAATTTCGGCGGGGCATCCCCAGGTGCCCCTTCTGATCATTTTCGCCATTGGGTTGTATGCAGTGTACCATGCGGTTTCCGCATACATGGATGAGGCGCGTTTCACCGGGTTGTTCAGACCGTTGGTTTTTTTTGCGGTTACGCTTTTCATCGGCTTTGCCCTTAACATCTCGCAGATTCTATCCGTATCGGAGTTCTTTTCTCAGGCACTTGTCCATCGGAACAGCTATGTTGCATCAACGGCGTTTTCTTCCCAGCCGAGAAATTTGATCACGCTCCTGGTACCGTTTTTTTTCGGAAATCAAAGTCCCCAGGTCGTTACCGGATGGGGGGACTGGAATTATACGGAAATGGCGGGGTATGTGGGGATACTTCCCATTTTACTGGCGCTGTTGGGGGGCCTGTTCAAAAAGAACAGGGACACCCTGTTTTTTTCAGCATTGGCCGTTTTATCCATTGTACTGGGTTTTGGCGGTTATACCTTCCTCCATGTGCTCAACTGGCTGATTGTACCCGGTTTTGACCAGGTGCGCTGTCCCGCAAGGTTTGTCTTCCTTTTTGATTTTTCCATTGCCTTCCTTGCCGGGTTTGGTGCCAGCTTTCTGTTTGAGGAATTGAAAAGGATTCATGAGGACAAATTTGCCAGATTAACAAAAGTCCTGATGAGAATATTCTGTGGGATCATTGGATTGACCGGTCTTTTTTATTTCGGAATGGTATTGGGTTCCGCCGGGTTGAAGGGTCATCAGCTGTTTACCAACCTTGTGGATAACCTGGTCCTTTTTAATGTGTTTCTGGCTTTCAGCTTATTGTTATTGCACTGGAAACTTAAACAGAGCGTAACAGTAAACACCTTGAAAATGCTAGCCGTTTTTGTGATATTGCTTGATCTTTTCACCTTCGGTTGGCAATTTAATGCCGGCCCGGACCCAAGGCCGGGTTTTGATGAAAGCAAATTGATCCGGTTCCTTAAAGAAGACCCTTCGGTTTTTCGTATTGCCAATGATGGGGTGTTTCCCGCGGACCTTCCCATGATTCATGGGCTGCAAAGTATATCGGGATATGTGGGGCAAATGTTGGCGAGATATTCAAGGGCCACAGGCATGAGTGACTATACGTTGAAACTGCCCCCCATTGACTACGGGATAATGAACCTGCTCAATGTAAAGTACATGGTGACATCAAAGAACTTCCGCTCACTTAATTTCAAAAAAGTTTTTTCAGATGGAAACAACGCCGTATTTGAAAATGAAAATCTTTTACCCCGGGTATATGCAGCGAAGGAAATTGTGTTCAAAGATAAAGGTCCTGAAGTCTTGAATTTTATCAAAAACCCGAATTTTGAACCGCAGCAGTGCGTGGTGCTTGAAAAAGATCAAATGGAAAAATTCAAAACGAAGGAGAATATTATACACAAGGGCGCTATGCCTGTCGCGTCAATCCATATTCAAAACGGCGGTGAGGTAAACGGGGGGGGGGATATTGAAAACCTCCTTGCTAATGGGCGTTTTGAGGAAGAAGGGCTGAAGGGCTGGCAAGTGTTTCCGAAAACAAATCCTTATGTCTTCAAAAGGTTTTTGCAAAAAGGCCGGGAAGATGGAATGTATGACGATTACGTTCTATTTTTCGAAGGGGACAAGGCTGAAAAGCCTGGTACCTATTATGTTTTCCAGGAATTTGGCAAAGCGGTGGGACGGAAATTGAAACCGGACTGTTTATATACACTGACGTTTGACGGAGCCGACAATTTTCAGCCAGGCGACAGCTTTGCCGTCAAAGTCAGATGCTACGGGGACAACGGGGAATATGTGGATGTGGTGGATTTACAGTCCGGGTTAGGCAGCGGCGGCAGTTTTTCGTGGCAGAAAGTCCAATTTAAAACCCCGGCTTCAGTAGACAAGGTAGTGTTGGGTATCGGTGTAAATGTAAAAGAGAAGATGAAGGGGACGATTGCCAAGATAAACAATGTGACAGTTCGGGAAACCCATCCCGGTAAAGGACCATCAGAAAATGGGTTTCATTATGATTTTGTCGAGTACTCAGGAAACAGGCTTGCCTTGAATTTCCATATGCCGGAGAGCGGTATGCTGATTTTAAGCGAGATATACTATCCCGGTTGGAAGGCTTTTCTTGATGGCAAAGAAAAGGAGATTTACAAAGCCAACTATCTGTTCAGGTCCATATATGCGCCTGAAGGCAATCATCACCTTGAGCTGGTATTTGAGCCCGCCAAATTTACTTTTGGTATGGTGTTCACCATTTCATTACTGATGTTGTTGCTTGCGCTGTTTGCTCTCGGGCTGAGAAAAAAAATCAGAGGTTGAACCAAAGAAAGGGCCTAAATCTATGCGTTCCATTTTACAGGATGGCTTGAGTTTGATTATTCCTGCTTACAATGAGGAAGAGAATATTGAGGAAGTCGTCAAGAATGCGGATCATGTTTTTAAAACATATTTTGAACCCTACCAGATAATCGTTGTCAACGATGGGAGTACCGATCGTACAGGTGACGTGGCCGAAGGTCTATCCGCAGCGGTTCCGGTTTTAAAGGTTGTTCATCACCCGGTTAACAGGGGTTTGGGTGAAGCCCTTAAAACAGGGTACCGCCACGCTGGTCTTGAATATATTTCATTTGTGCCTGCAGACGGACAGATAGCGCCATCTGAAATCGTTAAACTGGCAAGACATGTGGAAGATGCGGATATGGTGATCAGCAATTACTATGAACGGGAAGACTCCCCGTTTCGCCTGTTTTTGTCGGGCACGTGGAGAGTCCTTATGAAAATGATTCTGAATTTTGATCTGGGCTCCCAGGGGCCATATCTTTTCAAGAGGCGTCTTTTAAATGAGGTTGATTTGAGGTCTTCAACAGGGTTACTGAACCTGGAGTTTCCCATGAAGGTCTCAGTCCTCGGACGGAAAATGAACACCGTTAGAATTTCATGCAAGCCCAGGCTACAGGGCACCTCTAAAGTGGCAAATCTTCCCACAATGATCAAAACATTTTATGAAATGGTGAAATTGAGATGGCAGTGAAAGGCCGGGATAACCTCTTTTTGCTGCTGAGAATTGTCATCAGTTTTGGCTTGGTGTTTTTATTATTTCACAAAGTCGATTTAGACAAATTCCTGACATCCATATTATCAGCCAAAAAGGAGTTCTTGGCCCTCGGTTATGTGTTGGGTATCTGCAATGTTATGGTATGCACATTGAGATGGCGTATTCTGCTTTGGGACCGTGATATAAACGTTTCTTTTTACAAGTTGATGAAGATCTATTTTATTGGAATGTTTTTTAATATTTTCTTTCCCACGGGTTACGGGGGCGATGCGGTGAGGGGTTACAAGCTTTACAAAGTGACCTCCGCCATGTCTGAGTCCGTATCTTCTGTGGTAATGGATCGACTGGTGGGGTTTTCAGCGCTGCTCTCCATTTCAATCATATCCCTGGGGCTTTCTTTCGATTTTATAAACGCCAAGATATGTTTCTCTGTTTTTGGGATCGCACTGTTGTTCTTTGTGGGCGTTTGGTTTTTCTTTAGCGGCCATATTGTCAGGTGTGTCGGGTTTGTCTTGAGGGTTTTCAGGCTTGAAAGGTACATGAATGGAATCAATCGTTTCCATGAGACCATACTGAGCTATAAAGATTCCAAAATGGTGCTCTCGGGCATATTTGGCATATCGATTTTTGCCCATTCTATTATGATCCTGTCAATATATTTGTTTTCATTGTCCATAGGCGTTCAAATCCCTGTTCTTTATTTCTTCCTGTTCGTTCCGGTCATCAATATTGTGACGTTGGCCCCCGTCAGTGTGAGCGGCATCGGGGTTCGGGAGGCGGGGTTCATATATTTTTTTTCCATGGTACAGGTTTCGCCCTCAGATTCGTTTCTGATGTCCGTCCTTTTCTTTTCTCAATTGGTTTTTGTGGGGCTGATCGGTTGCCTTTTTTATCTTTTTGGGTCTGACTAAAGGATGACAATGCGCCAGGAGGAAAGCGTTGGCCAGAGGAACGGGGGCTTGTTGAAAAGCAGCATTTTGATGAAAGAAAGGGTATATAAATGAATGATCACTTGAAAGTCGCCGTGGTCGGCGCCGGTTACTGGGGTAAAAACCTGGTGAGGAATTTCAATTCCCTGGGTGCTCTGGGCGTTATTTGTGATAGTCGAAAAGAAATTCTCGGGTCTTTTTCCAAAAACTATACGGATGTGTTGCTTACAGACTCATTTCAGGAGGTTCTGGAATCTGACGCTGTGCCCGCTGTGGCCATCGCGACGCCGGCTGAAACCCATTATCGAATGGTTAAAGAGTCCCTCCTGGCCGACAAACATGTATTTGTGGAGAAGCCGCTGGCGCTTAAAGAACAGGAAGGGATTACGCTGCATGAGCTGGCAAAAGAGCGAGGGAAAGTGCTGTTGGTGGGACACCTGCTACAGTATCATCCTGCGGTAATCAAGCTGAAGCAACTGGTTGCGGAAGGCGATCTGGGAAGGATACAATACATCTATTCCAACAGGCTCAACTTAGGGAAAATAAGAAGGGAAGAAAATATTCTGTGGAGCTTTGCCCCCCACGATATCTCTGTCATATTGTCCATAGCAGATGAAATGCCGGAACATGTCATCAGTACAGGTGCCAATTACCTGCACCAGGAGGTGGCGGATGTAACGTTAAGCAGCCTGTCTTTTTCATCGGGTATCCGCGCTCACATTTTTGTCAGCTGGCTTCATCCTTACAAGGAACAGAAACTGGTGGTTGTGGGAGATCGAAAAATGGCCGTTTTCGACGACTTGCAGCCCGATGATAAGTTGCTCCTTTATCCCCATAAAATTGAATGGAAAAACCACCAGGCCATACCCGATAAGAGGGAATCCGAAAAGGTTCAGATTGATAAGAAAGAACCGCTGAAGGAGGAATGCCACCATTTTATCCAGTGCATCGAAGAGGGTGTGACGCCCAGAACAGACGGCATTGAAGCGCTCAGGGTGCTCAGAGTTCTTCAGGCTTGCCAGACATCCCTGGAACAGGAAGGAAAGCCGGTCGTTCTTTCGGACCTCGAAAAAAGATCTTTAAAGACAGATGTTCAGGTGCATGATACGGCCGTGATTGACTCTGGATGCCAGGTGGGATCAGGAACGAAAATCTGGCATTTTGCGCATGTGATCAAAGGAAGTAAAATCGGGCGGGACTGCAGTGTGGGGCAAAATGTGATGATCGGTCCCCATGTAACCATCGGAAACAATGTCAAAATCCAGAATAACGTTTCAGTATATCAGGGTGTTACATTAGAAGACGGTGTTTTTTGTGGCCCGTCTATGGTCTTTACCAATGTCTTTAATCCCAGAAGCGATGTCCCCCGCATGAACGAATTGCGAGACACCCTGGTAAGGGAAGGTGCCACCCTGGGAGCAAACTGCACCATAATGTGTGGTCACACCATCGGGCGTTTTGCCTTTGTAGGAGCGGGTTCAGTGGTACTTCATGATGTTCCGGATTTTGCTCTGGTAGCGGGGAATCCTGCAGAATCCAAGGGGTGGATGTGCCGCTGTGGTGTCCGTATCCATTTCCATGGGGAGCGTAGCACGTGTGATGCATGCAGTGCTGAATATATCAAAAAAGAAGGGTTGGTTTCTCCAAAGCCACTCGTTTAAGGGTCTCGGCAATATATGGGTTATGAGATGTTCAATTCGTAAATGTTATAAGGGAGGTTTTTCTTTTGGATATCAGGGGTAAAAAAATATTGGTCGTTGGTGGTGCCGGACTCATCGGCTCACACGTGGTGGAAGAGCTTTTGAAGGAAGATGTGGCGGAAGTGATCATATACGATAACTTCTGCAGGGGGCGTATTGAAAATCTGGAGGAAGCCCTTAAAGATCCGCGTTGCCGCATATTCGAAATCGGTGGTGATATGTTGCAAACGGATATACTTGACGCCGCCATGAAAGATGTGCAAGGGGTTGTTCATCTTGCGGCCCTTTGGCTGCTGCAGTGCCACGAATACCCCCGGGCAGCCTTTGATGTGAATATCCGGGGGACGTTCAATGTCATTGAAGCCTGTGTGAAAAACAACATTGAGCGTCTGGTCTATTCTTCCTCCGCATCGGTCTACGGTGATGCCGTCGAAGAACCCATGATGGAAAGTCATCCCTACAATAACTGGACCTTTTACGGTGCCACCAAAATTGCGGGCGAACACATGATGAAGGCCTATCACAAACGGTATGGCCTCAATGGTGTTGGATTGAGATATATGAACGTCTATGGCCCCCGCCAGGACTATAAGGGGACTTATATCGCCGTTATGATGAAGATTCTCGATAACCTGGATAAAGGGCTTTCCCCGGTTGTTTATGGAGATGGCAGTCAGGCCTATGATTTCATCTATGTAAGAGACACCGCACGGGCCAATGTGTGCGCGCTTAAGAGTGATGTTCCTTTTGGTTTTTACAATGTGGGCAGGGGAATCAAAACATCCATCAAGGAATTGACGGAGCTGATATTGAAGATTGCCGGGTCAACGCTGCCCATTGAATATGCGCCGGCCGGCCAGACATTTGTCACCAATCGTGTGGGTGATCCCAAAGCTGCAGAGGCTGATCTCGGTTTTACATGGGAAGTTGACCTGGAAGATGGTCTGAAAAGACTCATAAACTGGCGAAAGTCACATCTCAAACAAACAGAAAAACTGCGGGCCCAGCAGGCCTCCGGGGTTCAGCCATGAAAAAAATACCCTTGATTAAACCCTTTATTAACGAAGAAGTGAAGGCGAAGGTGTGTGAGGTTCTGGACAGCGGTTACCTGACAGAGGGTCCTGTGACCCGGGTCTTTGAAGAAAAATTCAAAGATTATATCGGATGCGGATACGCACTGGCCGTGACGTCATGTACCACCGGCCTTGAAATGGCGCTGAGGGCTCTGGGTATCGGTTCCGGAGATGAGGTGATTGTCCCGGATTATACCTATCCCGCCACTGCGGACGTTGTTAACATTGTCGGCGCCAAAATCGTGATGGTGGATGTGTCCAGGGATACCATGCTCATTGATTACGATAAAATGGAAGAAGCCATCACAACCCGCACCAAAGCAATTATTCCTGTTTCCGGCTTCGGTAATCCGCTCAATTATGATCGACTTGCTCGAATTAAAGAAAAATATGGCGTGTATCTCATTGAAGATGCGGCATGTTCCATTGGGGCTGAGTACCGGGGCGTCAAGGTGGGGAACCAGGCGGATATTTCGGTTTTCAGTCTGCATCCCAGAAAATTTATTACAACCGGAGAAGGCGGTATGATCACAACCGCCAATGGCAGGTGGACTGATTGGATGATGTCCTACAAGCACTTCGGGATGAGTGTAGAGGACTCCCGCCTGACAAACCGTTTCGAACGCGTGGGTTCAAATTACAAATTGAGCAATATCCTGGCGGCGGTGGGCATGGTTCAGATGCAACATATCCATGAACTCCTGGATCGCCGCCTGGCGCTATCCGGAAACTATTTGGCACTCCTCAAGGATCATCCGGAGATTGTCATCCCTGAAACCACCGCGCACGGAAAGCACTCTCGACAGTCCTTCTGTATCTACGTGAAGGGCCGGAATGAGGTAATACGAAAAATGGCAGATCTGGGGATTGAGGTCCAGATTGGCACCTATGCGCTCCATTTACATCCGGCCTTCGCATCCAGTGCCGATTGTAAGGTAATGGGCGCATTACCCGAGAGCACTTATGCCTTTGAACACTGTTTGACATTACCCCTTTATCATGAATTGAGTGAAGAGGATCAGGCGTATGTGGTTGAAAATCTGATACAAAATCTTCCTTAAAGGTGGGAACTTTCCTGGAAAGGTTAATCCATGTGTGGCATCTGCGGCATTTTTAATATGAACGGTGAGCCGGTTTCATCTGTGGGCCTGCGTCGGATGACGGATGCAATCGCCCATCGCGGACCGGATGGAGAGGGATTTTATACAGACAGCTTCATCGGCCTGGGGCACCGCCGTCTGGCGATTATTGATTTGACGCCGGCCGCCCACCAACCCATGGTTACCCGTGATGGTCAATTTGCGATTTCCTACAACGGCGAAGTCTATAACTTCCAGGAAATTCGCGCGCAATTACAGAGCCTGGGTCATCAGTTTCATTCCCGATCAGATTCCGAGGTTGTTTTATATGCCTATAGCCAGTGGGGACCGCGGTGTGTGGAACGCTTCAATGGCATGTTTGCATTCGCCATCTGGGATAAGAAACGCCAGGAGTTGTTTCTGGCACGGGATCGTTATGGCATCAAGCCGCTCTATTATACATTTGCAGGCTCTACGCTGGTCTTTGCCTCAGAACAAAAGGCGATTTTGACCCATGAAGCTGTCAGTCATGACATTGATCTGGAGGCACTTGTAGAATATTTTACGTTTCAGAATATCTTTACGGACAAAACCCTTCTGAAAGGGGTTAAGCTTTTTCCGTCGGGGTCTTTTGCCCAAATCTCCTTGGGGGCAAGAACCCAGGCGCTGTCTCCCACCCGTTATTGGGATTTTGATTTTCGTGAGCCTGACAACCCGTCAAGTGAACAGGCGTATATCGAGGAATTGGACAGGCTATTCCGCCAGGCGGTTAACCGCCAGCTGGTCAGTGATGTGGATGTGGGCGCCTATCTGAGCGGTGGGATGGATTCCGGTTCCATCACGGCCGTTGCCGCAAAACAACTTCCCTATATCAAAACCTTTACCTGCGGTTTTGATCTTCATTCGGCTTCCGGGTTGGAACTGGGTTTCGACGAAAGGGAAGACTCGGAGTTCATGAGCTACCTGTTCAAGACAGAACATTACGAAATGGTGTTGAAAGCAGGGGACATGGAAAGAGTCCTCCCGGCGCTGGCCTGGCACATGGAAGAACCCAGGGTGGGTCAAAGTTATCCCAATTACTATGTGGCCCAGCTTGCGAGCAAGTTCGTAAAAGTGGTGCTTTCGGGGACCGGTGGGGATGAATTGTTTGGTGGTTACCCGTGGCGTTATTACCGGAGTGTTGTTAATGACAGTTTCGAAGATTATATTGACAAGTATTATCTCTTCTGGCAGCGCCTTATTGCCAACCGGTCGATTCAGACCGTTTTCAAACCGGTCTGGCCCGAAGTAAAACATGTATGGACACGAGACATTTTCAGGGATGTCTTTCAGAACCGTGATGTTGCACTTTCACGCCCCGAAGACTATGTGAACCATTCTCTCTATTTTGAAGCCAAGACCTTTCTGCACGGTCTTCTCATTGTGGAGGACAAGCTGTCCATGGCACACGGCCTCGAAACCCGGGTCCCTTTTTTGGACAACGATCTGGTCGATTTTGCTGTTCAGGTTCCGGTGGGCCTGAAACTGGGGAACCTCAACCGCGTCGTCCGTCTTAACGAAAATGAACCGGGCGCAAAACCCCAGAAATATTTTCAGAAGACAAAAGATGGAAAACTTCTCCTGAGGCAAGTGATGAGTCGTTATATTCCTGATCAGATTACCCATGGCATTAAACAGGGTTTTTCAGCGCCGGATGCTTCATGGTTCAAGGGGGACAGCATTGACTATGTGAAAAGGCATCTGTTTGGTCGTCGTGCCCGAATCTATGATTATCTTGACAGGGAAGCCGTGCAATCATTGGTGGAAGAGCATTTCCAAGGAAAAGCCAACAGGCGGCTTTTTATTTGGTCACTCCTGAGTTTTGAGTTGTGGTGCCAGCGCTTCCTGGAAGGGTCTTAATGAAGGGCGTGACGGATGAATAGTTCAGATTTGTTGAGAAAGTCCATACTGGAATTGTACAAATGGCTTCGTAAAGGCATGCGGCAAAAATGGAAAAGGGATTTACCTTTTGAGGAAATGCTATTTGACCGGTGGGAACGGGCCGGAAGTCTTGGCTTTGGTGAAGGGTCAAGTATTTATCACAACAGTTACGTTTACTCGGATGTGACGGTCGGCCAAAACACGTGGATAGGCCCATTCACACTTCTGGACGGTTCGGGAGGCTTGACCATCGGGGACAACTGCAGCATCAGTGCCGGTGTCCACATCTATACCCATGACACGGTGAGGTGGGCGTTGTCGGGTGGAAAGGCAGAATATGAGCGGGCACCGGTCAGTGTTGGCAGTTGTTGTCATATCGGCGCTAAAACCGTTATCGCCAAAGGTGTAACAATAGGTCATCACTGTGTGATCGGCGCCTGTTCTTTTGTTAACAGAGATATTCAGCCTTATACCATTGCGGTTGGAACACCTTGCAAACCTGTGGGTGTTGTGAACATTGAGGATACAGGAAACATTGCATTTCTTTTCGATCGTAATTAAGATGTTAAATGACATTTTTTTAAACTGAATTTTAGATTTGACCATGTGCCTCGGTGGCATTTATCAGGCGTGGAACTTATTGACCTAACAAAAAGAGAATGAGGAGGGTATGCAATGGAAAAACCAAGATCGTTCAATCCTGTTCAAATAAGATTTATGAAAGTTTTATTTGTCTTAACCATCTGCTTTAACATGGCGGGGACAGCCTTGGCTGAAGACAGACTGATTGTCAAAAACGCAAACGGTACAAACACTTTCAAGGTGGAAGATATTGGAAAGGTTACTTGTAGTTCCAGGATGCTGGTAAACGGTGCATCCGAATGGGGGTCTGCTCCGTTTGTTCTGGGCCAGGATGCCGGTAACAGAGGTGTGGTGATTACCGACAAAGCTGCGAGTAATCCCAAGAACATCTATTTTGGCTGGAATACGGGGGCCACACATGATTATGCTGAAATCTTTGCCCTTCAAGAGAATGTTGCATGGATGAATCTGGTTCTGGTACCGAGCGGCGGGAATGTGGGTATCGGCACCAAAAGCCCAATACAGCCGTTGCAGATGGGAAGCGGCGCCTATGTTTCATCGGGAGGGGTATGGACCAATGCCTCCAGCAGGGCCTATAAACAGGATATTAAATCCCTTACCGGGGACGAAGCGGCGGAGGCTTTAACGGCGCTGCAACCCGTGCAATTCAGCTACAAGGCAGATCCGAAAGAAAGCCATGTGGGGTTTATCGCTGAAGATGTCCCGGATCTTGTGGCATCGACGGACCGAAAGGGAATGAGTGCCATGGATGTGGTAGCAGTGCTGACCAAAGTGGTCCAGGATCAACAGAAAACCATTGCAGGACTGTCCAGAAAAGTTGCGGCTCTTGAGCAGAAATAAGTCACCCGACTAACCTGAAAAATGTAGGAGTTTACCCGAAAATGGGACAGCGGATTTTTATAAAGGGATTCATCTTCGGCATTTTCCTCATGTCTGCCCTTGGCTTTTCAGCACAAGGTGCAGCGGAAATGGGAACCGTTCCCGAAGGTGTGTCCACGAATGTCATAAACCACCTGCTCAATAGCCCGAGGATCAAAAGGGCGGGGACGGTTTTGGAGGATTTTCTGGAGAATGGTGCGACAACCACCAAGGTGATTGTTAATTTGAAGGAAGCCGAAACGGTTGACACGCAACGCAGCTTGGAAAAACCCCATAAGCGAGAACATTTGGCCAACCGTATTCATGATTTTGTGGACCGGGTCCTTCAGGGCTTCAGCCCAGCGCAGGTTCAAAAAACCCGGTCCTTCATATACATGGCCGGGTTTTCCGCCCGGGTAACCCTTGAAGGTCTGCAAACGCTGGCCGATGACCCGGACGTGATTTCAATTGAGAAGGACGGCCTCCTTTATCCCAATCTGGCCCAGGGAATTCCGTTGATGAACGCATCCGTGGCAAGGTCAAGCTACGGTGGTGAAGGACTCTCGGTGGCCATTTGCGACACGGGGATTGATTATAATCATGTGCGTCTGGGAAACGGCGGTTTTCCCAACAGCAAGGTCATCGGGGGATATGATACGGGAGATGACGACAATGATCCCATGGACTTTTATGGGCATGGGACAGACTGTGCCGGGATTTCCGCGGGGGATATCGGCTCTGATGGAGACTATATCGGTGGTGTTGCCTGGGGAGCGAAGCTTTATGCGCTCAAAATCTCCCAGGGGAGTGGCGGCAGTGCTTATCTGTCGGATATGATCGAAGCTTGGGAATGGTGTATCGCCCACCAGTATGATGACCCCAACAATCCGATCATGATTATCAATACCAGCTACGGTGGCGGCAGACACACCGGATATTGTGATGATTCATCCTTTGCCATGACAACAGCAGCGGCCAATGCAAAATCCGCCGGTATGACCCTGTTTGTTTCTTCCGGAAATGACGGTTATTGTGACGCCATTGGATGGCCGGCCTGTATTTCCCATGTGGTTTCGGTGGGGGCGGTCTATGACGCCCATTTCACTGCTGACAGCATCCTGTGGTGTGTGGCTCGGGAATCGTGTGCCGAAACAAACCCTACACCGGGTTGTTCTTCGGGATTTTACTCCCCGGAGGTGCCGTATGGAGATCAAGTGGTTGTGTATTCCAATACCGCTTCTTTCTTGTCTCTTTTGGCGCCCTCCAATTGGGCCACCACCACAAGAATGGGTGGTGGTTACTATACAACAGCATACGGTTTCGGCGGTACCTCAGCCGCATCGCCCTATGCCGCCGGGGCTGCTGCATGTCTTCAGAGTGCGGCCATGGCCATTACCGGCACCTTTCTGACGCCGGATCAAGTGCAGTCGACGCTGATAGATACCGGCGACAGCATTACGGATTCAAAGGTCGCTATCACCAAACCAAGGGTGAATCTGGGCAAGGCCGTGGCAACTCTGAACGGTGGGAGTGCTGCCATCTATGTGGAACCTTCCGGGATATGCGGCGGGAACAGCCCCTGCTATGCGAGCATCCAGGATGCCATCAATGCCGCCGTTTCCGGAGACACCATTAGAATTTCGCAAGATGCAACTGCCCAGGCGCTCAGCCTGATTACCGCAAAAAATATTTCGCTCCAAGGCGGGTGGAATTCTGCGTTTACCGTTCAAACATCCGTTACGACCGTCACTTCCCTGAGTATTCAAGGAGGATCTGTTGGTGTTGAGTCTCTGGTTTTACAATGAAGTTCCAGTCCTGAAATCCTTTGAAATCCTGGAGAAATTTGCGCTTTGATGGCGAATAAGAAATCCAGAATCTATGTGGCCGGGCATGGCGGTCTCGTGGGGGCGGCCATCGTGCGCCGCCTCGAAGAGGCGGGGTACAACAACCTTATCCTCAGAACTCATGGAGAAATAGATCTTACCCGCCAGGGTTCTGTTGAGGCTTTTTTTGAAGAGGAACAACCCGATTATGTATTCATGGCAGCTGCAAAAGTAGGGGGGATCCTGGC
>Ga0075121_1000751_pt1 | contig 21718 bp, 16 predicted proteins | sample AntAceMetag02UKG_FD_69793 | JGI IMG/M metagenome (GOLD analysis project Ga0075121, IMG submission 69793) | Saline lake microbial communities from Ace Lake, Antarctica - Antarctic Ace Lake Metagenome 02UKG | ecosystem: Environmental > Aquatic > Non-marine Saline and Alkaline > Saline | place... | reverse complement strand
TGATTAATAAATCCCGGCATTATAAGTTTTCCGCCAGCATCAATTACTTCAGTATCAGAAGTGATTTTTTCAGTCGGCATCCCTTTACCGAAGTTTTCGATTATGTTATCTTTTATCAAGATATAACCATTTGGAATTATCCTGTTATTTTCTCCCAATGTAACTACTGTTCCATTTTTTATAAGCAGTTTTCTCATATCAAATCCCTATATATTAACAATATATTTTTAAATTCTATCAAATTAACAAACCGGAATTTCCGGCACAGAATTTTTTATCCCATTCAGCAGGGAATACATAACAGCAAAATTCTTTAAGGATACGACTTCATTAGCAGCCTTGTTCATGGAAATATCTTGTGGTTTGAAAGTGTTTTTATCAAGCTTCAAGCTAACTTTTGAATTTGAACACTCTAAAACTTTTCCCTCTTGCAGTTCATGTACATCACCGTTGAATTTAGCTTTTATAGACCAGAAATTATTTTTATTCGAGACCATAAAAGCATTATCTGACTGACCCTCAAATTCACTGATATCATGATAAAAACGTACTTTATCTGAATAAGGTTTCCCGGCAGTCGGGCAGAAGATAGAACAATTACCACATTCATTGCAGAAAGAAGTAAAAACAGCTGTCTGATATTTCTGTTTCAATTCAAACAGTTCAGTTTCTTTGCTGTTTAGTTTTGGTATATTCATTGAAATAGGATTAATTTCGTATGTAAATAATGCCTTGTTTGGACAGACACTTACACATGTTCCACAATATTTATCACATTTTAAACAGCGTGCTGCTTCTCTTTCTGCATCATTAGCAGGTAAAGTCTGAACTATTTCTTTAAAATTATTTCTGTCTTCAAGTTTAAGTTCGGGAACGTTTACCCTGAATTCCCTAACAGAACGTTTCTTGATGAAGTCATTCTTTGTAACTGTGTTATCAACAGAATCTGCTTCTAATTCAAAGTTCACCCCATTTTTAGCTAAGATATCTTTAGCTGCTTTCTTGCCGTCTCCACATGCTTTAACTATTGTCTGAGGACCTTTTTCTACAGCGTCTCCCAGTGCATAAATATTTGCAACCGATGTTTCCATTGTTGCAGAATTAACATCGATATAGCCTTTTCTGTTACACGCTATAGGGAACTCATTAAGAAAATCAAAATCAGGCATTTGTCCAATGGCAGTAATTAAATTATCTAGTGGCACTTCAAAATCTGAATTTGGAATTTCTATTGGGCGTTTTCTGCCAGAGTCGTCCATTTCACCCAATTTCATTTTTGTGCATTTCAACGCTTTAATTTTACCGTTTTCCATGACGACAGCTTTGGGGGCACTAAGTTCTTTGATTTCTATCCCTTCTGCAATTAGACCTTCAAGTTCTTCTTTATGAGCAGGCATTTGTTCAATTGAACGACGATAAATTATAGAAACAGTGCCATTTGATAATCGCTTTGCAACTCTTGCGCAATCCATAGCAACATCTCCGGCACCGATAACACCTACATGTTTTCCTAATTCTATTGCTTTACCTGCTCTCGCTAAATGTAGAAATTCAATTCCGTCAAGAACTCCTTTCGAGTCTTCATTGTCAATGCCTATCGGCATTCCTTTTTGAGCACCTACTGCAACAACTACATAATTATTTGAATTTTTTAATTGCTGAATTGTTATATCGCGACCGACCTTGCAGTTATATTTAAATTTAACACCTAGGTTTTCAATAAAACTCATGTCATTTGCAATTGATTGATCAGTAGCTCTATATCCCGGGATAGTTTTTGACACCATACCGGCAGCTTTTTCACGTTCCTCATAAATGGTAACTTCACAACCTGCCTGAATTAAAAAATAAGCGATAGACAGCCCGGCAGGACCACCGCCAATTATTGCTGTTTTGATATTAAGTGATTTTGATGTATTGGCTCCAGCAACTTTATTTTCATTATCGATAATAAAACGTTTTAATTCTCTTATGGCAATTGGTTCATCGTAGTGTGTTCTTGTACAGGTTGTTTCACATTGATGATTACAGGCTCTGCCAAGAATAGTTGGTATTGCGTTGTCATGCCTAATTATCTCAGCTGCTGCTTTAATGTTACCCTCTGAAAGCTGTTCGATATATTTGGGAACATTCTGACTTATAGGACATTCATCTGTACATGGAGCTTTTATACAATCAAACAATTCAAGGTTTCTGCTTGTATTCGTACTTTTTCTCTCATAACTATCTCTAAGTAAAAGAGGATCCTTAATTACAGAATCTGCATATTTTTTAAGATTTGAGAAAGCTGCAGATTTTACATATTGCTCATTATCTTCCTGTTGGTTCTTTTCAGATGTTTTGCAAATGAATTCTGAAATGCTATGTGAATCAGATAATTTCATTGCATCTTCAAGGTTCTTTACATACTGCAGTAATCTTGTATAACCTCCCGGGCGAAGAATGTCTGATGATACAGTAATGGTTTTCATTCCTGAACGAATCAAGTCTGCAACATTAAAACAATCTGCTCCTCCAGCAAAAGACATCAAGAGTTGACCGTCAAATTCAACAGCAAGTTTACTTGCAAGATTGACTGTTAGAGCATGTAATGGTCTGCCCGAAAGATACATCATTTTCTCTTTTTTATCGAAAATTGTACGGTGGTTTTCAACTTCAAGTGTATTGGACAGTTTTACACCAAAAACTACACCTTTGTCATCAGCCTTTTTAATTAGATCTTTAAGCAGTAATACAGCATCAGGGTATTTTAAATCATGCTCAAATGCTAAATCAGGTACAGTTATTTCTCTGTAGCCCAGGTCTTCATTTAAGATGCGTCTTAACTCGACGGGACCAAGAAGTGTAGGATTTAGTTTTACATTAGTATTAAAGCCTGCTTCCTGTATTAAGTATGATGCAATTTTCCCAATTTCATCCGGAGGACAGCCATGCATAGTTGAGAGAGTGATATTATTAGAAAGAGAAGATGGTATATCAAGACTCCTAATTTCGGGATAAAATTCTGTTACTACGTCTTTATAGACTTCAAGAAGATCACCGGCATTTCTCATTTTCCTCAGGAATTCCTGGACATTGGGCTTTAGAATTCCTTCGAGGTTATATCCGACACTTATACTAAAAATCATTCCAGGAGTTTTCCCTGGGAATCCAAGTTTTTTGTGAAGGACATGGATTAATATCCATGCTCTTAGATATTCATCAAAAGATTCTTCAAGTCTAAGCTCCTGAGACCATTCAACATTGTAACCTACATCGAGCATATCAATGCATGGCTTGGAAACATCAAGTTCATCCAAAGTTTGCACAGTCTTTAATTCAATAAACCTTGCTCCACACAACCATGAAACTATTATATTCTGAGACATTTGTGAATGTGGACCGGCAGCAACGCCAAAGGGGGTTTCTAAATCCTGACCATATAATTTAAGTTTAAAAACATCTTTTCCACCAGGCTTAAAAAATAGTTCTTCAGGGATACCAAATATAGATTGTTTATCCCGAAGCTCACTAAAGATCCATGATGTTAATTCCTTCATAGAAATTTGCTTAAATTTGTCTGACATCGCTCTCTCCTAATATATACCGAAGGTATTTTGTTTTTGGTTAATTCACAAAATTTAAGTCTCATCTATTTTTTATGTTTTTCGAAAAACATTTCGCTATATGTATATTTTTTCTGCTACTTAATAGTCCTTATATTTTTATCATATTTTACTGATTGAACCTCCGCTGCAATGGATAAAGCGATTTCATGCGGAGTGGTGCCTCCAATACTTAAACCAATAGGAGTATAAAGTATACCTAAATTTGGTGTATTACTTAAATCTTCCTGTAATTTCTCCATCATCAATTTAACTTTTCTTTTTGAAGCAATTAAACCAATATACTTCAAGTTATGTTGAGATTCATATATTTTTTTTAGAACAGCGTAGTCTATCTGATGAGAATGGGTCATTATCATCACATAACTATCATCAGGTAAATCATTTTCACTTAAATATTTATCATAGTCATCTATAATGTGAACAGGAACATCACCTGCTGTATTTTGGTATTCTTCTCTACTGTCAAAAAGAGTCAAATTATAACCAAGCGGCTTTAAATATTGAACCAAAGCCTGTCCTATATGTCCGGCACCAAAGATGAAAACTTTTGGGGCAAAACCTATGAATTCATAGAATAAAGTTATAGCTCCACCGCAAACCATGTTTGTTTTAACAGCATTGACAACTTTATCGTTTTCGTTAAGAATGTATTTTTTATGCATGTTTTTACATGTATCAAATATTTTTTCGGCTTCTTTTCGTGCAATAAATTCTAATTCCCCGCCACCTATAGTTCCAAAATATTTTTTATTCTGAGTTACCAGCATTTTGGCACCTGAAACTTGAGGGCCATGTCCTTCTTTTTCAATAACTGTTACCAACACACCGGGAACGCCATTATCATTTAACTCTAATATCTTTTCATAAATATTCATAACATTACCGCTTATTCTTTCTTCTGATTATGCGTATAATAAAGTGCTTATCTAATTCTACTATTATTACTATTCAGAAGTTCTGTTAATTTTCCAGAAGGATTTTTAATTTTGCTAAGAAATATCATAGCAGCAATTATATATGGTTTGTAGCTTGCTTCTTTATACAGAGGAACACGATATCTATCAAATACAGAAGCAGCGACTTCACCTTCTTTACAGCTTACGTCAGTAATATCTGCAGGTAGACAGTGCATATATAAAGCTTTACCATTTTTTGTAGTGTTCATTAACTCTTCAGTGCATTCCCAGTCTTTATGATTTGCATTTTGTGAAAGAAGTTCTTTTTCCAAAGCATTAATCCCATCAAAATCACTATTCCCATAGAGATTAGTTCTTTTTTCCATAGCAGCAAATGGAGCCCAGCTTTTTGGGTATACAATATCAGCATTTTTAAAAGCATCAGCCATATTATTTGTTTTAGTAAAAGAACCACCACTGTCAGCACTATTTTTAGCTGCAACTTTTTCAACTTCCGGCATCACTTCATACCCTTCAGGATGAGCTAGTGAAACATCCATTCCAAACCTTGTAAGCAAACCAATAATTCCCTGTGGAACTGAAAGAGGTTTTCCGTATGAAGGAGAATAAGCCCAGGTCATAGCAATTTTTTTACCTTTGAGATTTTCAATACCACCAAAATGGTTGATTATATGAAGAGCATCAGACATTGACTGAGTAGGATGATCAATGTCACATTGTAGATTTACAAGCGTGGGTCTCTGTTCCAGAACAGTATCCTTGTGTCCTTCCTCAACAGATTTAGCCACTTCTCTCATGTATGTATTTCCTTTACCGATATACATATCATCGCGAATACCAATTACATCAGCCATAAAAGAAATCATGTTAGCTGTTTCTCTTACAGTTTCGCCATGTGCTACCTGTGATTTTCCTTCATCCAAATCCTGTACTTCAAGACCAAGTAAGTTACATGCGCTTGCAAAACTAAAGCGTGTTCTTGTTGAATTATCTCTAAAAAGAGAAATACCAAGTCCACTGTCAAATATCTTTGAGGTAATATTATTTTCTCTCAAACCTCTTAGTATATCAGCAACCAGAAAAGTTCCTGAAATTTCATCAAATGATTTTTCCCAAGTAAGCAGAAAATCATTTAGGTACATATCACTAATATTCTTTTTTGAAAGAATGTTAATTAGTTCATTTATTTTAGACTTATTCATTTTGAAATTCTCCAGTGATTATTATTTATAGTTTTTTGTATAAGTTGAAGGAATCGCAGCATACATAGCAGCACATTTAACTAATTCACTTTTCCAAGTACGTTCATTTGGTGCATGAGCCTGATCTTCGTGCCCAGGACCAAACCCAACTACTGGAATACCATAACGTCCCATAATTGAAACACCATTAGTAGAGAAAGTCCATTTATCAACAACTGGTTTTTCATTAAACAACTTTTTGTATGACTCAACTAATGTTTGGCATGCAGGGTGATTTTCTTCTAAAACCCAAGTAGGAAAGAAACATTCAGTAGGATATACCAGGCCTGTATATGCAGGCTTTTTATATTCATACATTGTCACTTCAGCATTTGCAGCTTTTACAGAAGGAAGATTTTTTATTTCCTGTATTGCACTCTCCCATGTTTCCCCGTCTGTAAGTCTTCTGTCAACTGAAATTGAACATCCATCAGCAACTGCGCACCTTGAAGGTGAACTAAAAAATACTTCAGATATTGTTAAAGTTCCCTTGCCTAAAAATTCATCATAATGAAGATTTTCATTCAGAGCTTTAAGTTCATTAATGATAGGTCCCATTTTATAAATGGCATTCTCACCGCGCTCAGGAGCAGAACCGTGACAGCTTACGCCATGGGTAGCGACCTTTATTTCCATTCTGCCTCTATGTCCTCTGTAAATTTCACATGAAGTAGGCTCAGTGCTTACAACAAAATCAGGACGAATCTTACTTTCTTCAATAATGTACTGCCAGCAAAGTCCGTCACAGTCCTCTTCCTGCACTGACCCAACAATCAGAAGTGTATAATCTTTATCTAATTTCAAATCTTTAATTATTTTTCCGGCATAAACCATTGAAGCCATACCGCCTTCCTGGTCTGTTGCTCCTCTTCCAATGATTATTTCGTCGTCTTCATAGCCTTCATATGGATCATAATCCCAATTTTTAATTTCGCCAACACCCACTGTATCAATGTGTGCATCCATTGCTATTAAAGTTTTTCCAGTTCCGACATAGCCTAATACATTTCCCATTGGGTCAATATCAACTCTATCAAATCCAACTTTAAGCATTTCTTCTTTTATTCTTAAAACAACTTCTTTTTCCTGGCAGCTTTCACTTGGAATTGCAATCATATCACGAAGAAACTTGGACATTTCAGGTTTTAATTCTTCTGCTCTTTTCATAATTTCTTTAAAATCAATACTCATTTTCTTAACCTCTTTATTCTTAAAATTTAATAATCTATTATCTATAATAAGTTATTTAACGTTTAACTCCGGTAAATAATACAGCTGTATTATCTGTTTCAGGAATAATCTTTAATCCTAATAAATGCAGCAAACCGCAAAAACCCGATGAGCCAGTTGGATCAACATTAATATCAGTTAAATCTCTAGCTGTTTTATTTGCATCAAGCAGTTCATTTTCATCTACAACAACAGGAATTCCACCCGTTTTGAACATGCCTTGAGCCAATTTAAACCAGTCATATGTAATATCATCAAGTATTCCATGTGCTATGCTCGCAGGTTCTTCTTCCCAATTCCACATAAACGAAGAATTTTCTTTTTTACATGCAGTCATTAATACATTTTGCACACAACATTTATTATAATTATCTCTAATAAAAGTTTTAATTTCAGTAATTTCTTTAATAAAATTGCAGGCATAGTGTAACAGTTTTTGATTCTCTACAATTGCCTCAGTTTTATTGCTATGCTTTGTAAAATTCAGACTGCACTTCAAACCATTCACTTCTGCCATCTTTTTAAGTAGTAGAAAGTACGCTCTGGCTAAAGGATAACACCCTTCTGTCTGAACAGTATAAATTTTTGGAATATAATTGATCAAATTTTGTTCATAAAGCGTATCCAATGCATGTACAGCGGAACTGGTTAAAGCACCACCGCCTACTTGAATTACAATTGAATCAAGTTTTTTTTCTATTTCTGACATTTGAACCATAAGTTCAAGAACCAGTGTTTCTCCACCCTCAATATTTGCCCAGTTGTCAGGCCCTGAGCAGGAGAAGGAAACAGCTCCGCTTTGTAATGATTCCTGGAAGCGATTATAACATGGATCTCCGCTTTCATTTTCCTGTCTTGGACAAACCGTAATAATAGCATTGTTTTTTTCTAAAATATCTACGACTTTACGGTTTATATTAGGAGGAATAAAAACATCAAGTTTATAGCCTGCTGCTTTTGCTATTACTGAAGCGGCGATTGCTGCATTACCGCAGCTATATATTGAAAGACTAGGTTTTTCTTTTAGAATTCCAGCTTTTAATAATGTTTCAATGTATAAAATGTTTCCCATTAAATGACGTGCTTTATGTGAACCGCCAACATTACCTGTTTCATCTTTTATAAATAAGTTATTCTTAAAATGACTAAACGAATTATATGAAGTTAACGGTGTTATTTGAAAACCGACCCCGTCAACTTCATTAAGTCTGTCCTGGATATTCTGAATAATGCCTTCAAAATCAACTTTATATTTTTCGGCAATATATTTAGAAAGAAAGAAATCTTTAAAATAAATAAACGGATTAACATTATCTGATTTTATCTTCAGATAGCTATCCATTGATACTCCATCTAACAATGGAATATGCTTTTCAAGAATATGATTCGAATCACCAATTGTCCGATTCTCACAACCATTTATAAGTTCTTTTGAGAAATCAGGCAGAGAGTCGCAACCAATACATTTTAAAGATAAATCTTTTTTCATCCAAGGTAAACCTTGCTTTTATATTTTTATTTTTTGAGTTATATAATCTTTTTGCTTATTAACAAGTAAAACTGCATATTCCTATACACTGTCCTTCCGGATTATTTGCAAACTTTAGAATTAAACTCCTTGATTAGCTTGTCCCAAACAGGAATATATTTTTTCAGGTTTCTCCAGAAGCTCTGATCTTTACGTGCAACAAAATCTTCTATTTCAACACCTTGTTGTTCAACCCATGTGTAATAACCTAAGTTGAAAATTCTTTCTTTGCCAATTTTTGTTAATTCTTCGAAGTGATCAACAGAAACAGCTTTCAAGTGCTGTCCATAAGTTTCTGCTGCATCAAATTCATCATATTTTCCTTTAAAATATTTTTCTTTCTGTTTTGGCATTTCAGTGTCATACATAGAAGCAGGATCAGTTGCAACAGTTACAATAACATCATCTTTACCCATATTATGATATTTAGCCGTTTTAATAGCAGCAAGCATGTTACCTATAGAAGACAATCCCAGCAGAGAAAGATTTTTAATATCAACATCTGAAAGACCTTTATGCGCTTTTAAATATTTTTTACCTTCTTCTGAATTAAACAGAAGATTCAATGAGTCTGTTGAAGACTCTGAAATAGCAGCAACATCATCATTGTTCATTATATTGTGTACATACGGTATATGTTTATCACCAATTCCCTGAATATTATGTCCGCCAAAACCATTATAAAGCAGCGTTGCACATTCAAGCGCTTCTACTGCTACAACTTTTACATCCTTATAATTTTCTTTCAGATAGTCTCCTGCAGAAATGGTACCGGCAGAGCCTGTAGCTGATGTAAATGCTTTGAGTTTTAGATTAGGGTTAGATTTCTGTATTTCTTTGAAAACATGAGATAAAGCTTTACCTGTGCAGTGGTAATGAATTACAGTATTACCAAATTCACAGAACTGATTAAAAATAATATTTTTATCATCTTTGTCTAACTCATTACACATGTCATAAATTTCTTTGACATTACTTTCGCAACCAAATGTCCTGTGAATATCATTAGCAGGATCCATTGTCCATTTTTTAAGCCAGTTGAAACGTTCTTCACTCATTTCTTCAGGAAGAATAGCGACACCGTGACAATCCATAATTTTAGAAACAGCAACACCGCCTCTGCAGTAATTACCAGTTGAAGGCCAGATAGCCTTATGTTCTGTTGGATCAAATTGACCTGTTATTAATCTAGGGGCCAGGCAACCATAAGCAGCAAGCACTTTATGACAGTTAACCATTGGGAAAAATGCGCCGGACATAACTACTATTTTTGCATCAATTCCTGTTATTGCTTTAGGTACTTCAAAAAAATAAGGAACTTCTCTAAAGCTGCGGCTTTCAGGATCATTGTACCAGTTAATTCTATAAAGGTTCAATGGATGTGCTTCGCCTGGATCTACATCGAGTAATTGCTTTTTTATATCTTCTGAAATAGTTGAAGGATCACTTAATTCAGTTAATGTAGGTAATTGAATATGTCTTTCTTTGAATCTTTTAACTGTTTGATTTAACACCTGTTCGTTAACAACATGATCTTCTAAACCTAGCTTAGCCATTGTTATTCCTCCCGGAAAATTGAGCTTTTATTATTATTTAATAACTTAAAATTTGTTCTATGTATAAATTCTCTCTGTTAGATCATTCTAATTTATATTTAAAAAAAATCTTAGCAATAATATAATTGAAATACCCACATAAGTCTCCTTATAGCTGACAAATGACGTTATTTTATCGACCTACCTTTTTTACTAAAAACAAGATGTCTTTATCGCCTACAACGACCTAGTAAAACGAAAAAACAGTCAATAGTTTGTTTTCACATGCGAGGCTTCACGACACAATAAAAGTTCACCATAAGGTATATTAAACAAAGCTAATCACTTGCAAACTAAATTTGTGACGTAACATTATATACAAATGTCTTAATTATAGTGACATTTGTATGTATACATGCTTAGAATTGTTTATAGCCTCATATGTAAGTTATAGAAGGTATATTATGTTTTACAAAGACAAAGTATTAAAAATTAGGAAAACAAAAAAGCTCAACAGCGGTTATGTAGCAAATGCTCTTAAAATAAGCACTTCAACGTTATGGAGTTGGGAAAATGGGCGTAGAAATCCAAGTAATGATAGCATTCGAAAACTAGCAAGTATACTCGGCGTTTCAGTTACCGAGATTTCTGATTTAAAACAGCACGTAACCCCCAACTATAATTCAATGTTATCAAATGAATTTGAAAACATATCCGAAATTTTTTCAAAAAATAAAGAATTTTTATTGATTAATCAAAATAAAAAAGCATTAGAGCAAATAAATAATGTTACAACAGAACTGGGTCGCATTGCTTCTGTTTTCAGAGCTATTATAAAAAACTTGAATATGATTTTTTATGTGAAAGATATTAATCTAAACTACGTTATTGCAAATGATGCATTCATTGAAAACATTTCTTTGAATATTGATTATATTGTCAAAGGGAAAAAAGATACAGATTTTTTCTCCCTTGAAGATGCTAAATATTTAACAGCAGAAGATCATCATATTATAAAAACTGAAAAGCCGGTTTTAAATAGAGAGGGATATATTCCGGGATCTAGAAAAAAAAGAATAGGTTTAATTTCTAAATTCCCTTTTTATGATTCTTCAGATAACCTAGCCGGAATCATATGCATTATAGATGACATTACTGAGCGATATAAAGATTCTAAAATCAAAAGCCTCCTTGAGAACGCTTTAAATTGTTCAAAAGATGTAGTTTTTCTAAAAGAAGCAACCGGAGAGAGAAAATATATTTATATATCTGAATCAGTTAAGGAGCTTTATGGATATGAAAAAGAAACCTTTTTAAATGATCCTTTATTCTGGGAAACTAACTGCCTGCACCCTGATGATAAAAATATAGCTTTATCATTTTCAGATATAACGTTCAAAAGTCAAATTAAAAAATATCGTATAATTACTAAAACAGGTGAAGTGCGCTCTTTGGAAGCAAGTATTTTATGTAACGAGGTTTATGGAACTATATATATATGTGTAATTGAAAGACAATCCACAATATAACTAACGGAGATAAAAAATGATTAATCCCAAAATTAAAATACATTTATCTTATACCGGTGTAATTGATATTAAAAACGTATCGAACAACAGTGTTATTCAAATTAAAGCAGGTTCCACTATTGAGGACATTCTAAGTATGCTTGGAATAAAAAAAGAACATAAAAAATATATCATATCAATAGTTAACGAAAAAAAACAAAGGCCACCATATATTCTTCAGGATAATGATAACCTAAGCCTCTTTCTTCCAGTTGGAGGCGGGTGAACTTTAAACTATAATATAATAAAGGTAAATTCAGCCTGCCACAACGTAAGACACTAAAGATGAAAACTTAGAGATGGACAATATGAAAAAAGATGAATTTTACAGAGAATTAATGTCAAGAAATTATAAACCTCTTGACAAAATTCTATCTAAAACAACAGTAGGAATTGCCGGTTGCGGCGGGTTAGGTTCAAATATAGCACACATGCTGACAAGGTCAGGTATAGGCAAATTGATCATTGCTGATTTTGATACAGTTGTTATGTCCAACTTAAACAGACAGTTTTTCTTTGTTGAAGATTTAGGAAAAAACAAAGTGAATGCACTGGAAAAAAATCTTAAAAAAGTCAATCCATATATTCAGATAGAGAAGCATAATACAAAAATCACGTCAGATAATCTGTTCAATATTTTCCAAGATACATCAATTATCGTCGAAGCCTTTGATCAGGTCTCTCAAAAGGCTATGATACTAGATTCTTTCCTGGAAAGAGACGAAAAAGACAAATTTTTAATTTCCGCCTCCGGTATGGGCGGAATAGAATCATCAAACTTAATACAAACGAAAAAATTCGGCAATAATGTTTATCTTTGCGGGGATTTTTCCAATGATTTCAGTCTTGGTCTAATGGCATCAAGAGTTAATATTGTCGCTGCACATCAGGCAAATATGGTATTAAGAATTATCGCAAAAAAAAATACACCTTAATGACAACATAATAATAAGTTATAAAAAATCAACCTGTTTCTTTAGAGGACTATAATAATGAAATATCGCAGATTTAAAAAACTCGGCCTTGATATTTCCGCACTCGGTTTTGGGGCTATGAGACTCCCCATATATGACGGGGAGGCAAAAAATATAAATAAAGAACTGACAAGTGAAATAATGAGTTATGCATTTGATAATGGAGTCAATTACGTAGACACAGCTTATCCATATCATGAAGGCAACAGTGAAATAATAGTAGGTGATATTTTAAAAAATGGATATAGGGATAAAGTACATCTTGCTACAAAATCACCAACCTGGGCTATCGAAAAAACTGAAGACTTTGATAAATATTTAGATGAGCAGCTTAACAAACTACAGGTAAACCATATCGATTTTTATCTACTCCACAATTTACATTCAAAAGTTTGGAACAAAATAAAAAACCTCAATGTACTTGAATGGGGGCAAAAAGCCATTGCCGACGGTCGAATAAAATATTTTGGATTCTCTATACATGACTCTTTTGATGTTTTTAAAAAAATAATAGACTCCTATGACTGGGATTTCTGTCAGATTCAGTATAATTATATGAACGAAAAGATACAAGTTGGAACAAAAGGTTTAAACTACGCAGACTCCAAGCAAATTCCGGTTACTATTATGGAACCATTACTCGGCGGAACACTTGGCAGTTTTCCTGAGCAAATTCAAAAAATGTGGAATAAAGAAGCAAAAAATCCTATTGATGCAGCATTTCAGTGGTTATGGAATAAACCTGAAATAAGCTGTGTTCTAAGCGGCATGAGCACCATGGAACAGGTAAAGCAGAACATAAGAAGTGCTAATTCCTCCGGAGTAAACACTTTAAATAAAAAAGATATTGACTTTATTTCTAACATTGTTTCCGAGTTTAATAAAATAAACCCAATTCCATGTACAAAGTGTAAATATTGCATGCCATGTCCAGTAGGGATTGACATCCCAAGATTACTGCACATGTACAACGCACTAAAAGTACATAAGGGAGCACAGAATTCGTTGAATAAAGCTTTGTATACAGGCACTATCCCTGTAGAAAACAATGCCTCCGCGTGCATAGCCTGCAAAAAATGTGAATCAAAATGTCCGCAAAATATTCCTATAGCAGAATGGATGCCTAAAATACATGAAACTTTTCTATCAGAATCATGATTTTATGTTCTACGTGAAAACAAAAAAATACCGCCATTATAGCGGTATTTAATTTTTTTTGTAATGTTTTATTTGTTAGTGAGCCATATCAAATACTACTTTGACTTAATAACAAAATAAACTTGTTTTAAAGATCTCTAGCTTTGTTAGTAACACCTGTATCAAGTACAACTCTGACTGGATCTCCAGGCATGAAAAGATATCTGCTGTTTTGATAATAAACTGTCTCACCATCCTTTAAACCTTTGCTCTCATTAGTTGTGAGAACAATTGCACTCATCTTAAGGCCGCCACTATCCTGCAATTTAATATATCTCACACTCGCTTCAACAGGATTGATTTCATCTGCCGTTTTCACATACACTTTTTTAAGCTTGAAAACAGGATTAATTGCACGAGTCATTAGCTGACCATCAACAACCATTAAAAATTCACCTTTGTCATCCTTTTGTACACATTCAATATTTACGCCCAGATAAAACATATTAGATGTATTTTGTTCATCGAGTTCGAAAGGAATAATAGGCGAGATATTATGAATTACAGGAACATCTTTTCCATCAATTTTTTCGACTTCATCCATTTTCCTGTAATTTGCTACCAGGAACATCACACCTTTATCTGTAATTGTTGTAAGTCCACGATATGGCCCTATTGCTCTGTCATAACCAAGAGGATAAATTGCTATGGGAGTATTTTCTCCATACTTGAAAGATTCCTCTCTAGTCATTTCTATTTCCACGCCAATGGGAATTAACTGTTTAACTTCAAGAACATCTCTATCAGCTGCCGTGGTATAACCACCTGGGAAAAGGACTTTAGTGACTACACCATCAAATCTTGCGTTGTAGGTAATCGTATCTAAAAGTTGCTTTGCAATTAGTACTGCAGCCTCATCAGCCTTAATCTGGGCTACAGCCTGCAGATAATCAGCTTTAGCGTTGAGAATATCCTGTTTACTTATAGCACTTCCACCGGAACGTTGTGCAATTACTTTGTATTTATCAAATAGCCCCTGTTTTGCCTCAAAATCAGCTTCACTCATATTAAGTGTAGCCTGAGCCTGAGCTAAGTTTGCACGTAAAGTAGCCCCCTCCATTTCAGCCAAAACAGTACCAGGCTTAATCACTTCACCTTTTTTATTAACAACAGGACCATTAAAAAGGGTACCAGGATGTACAACATAAATTACTTCTCCTTTGAACGTCTGGTCAATACCCATTTTTACATTAGTTGTACAAAGTGTTTTTACTGTTCCTTTATAATCTTTGGGGGATTTAAATTTCGATACATCAATGTCCCCATAAACTGTTCCCATAATAGCAAAAAATCCAACGACTAAGACTGCTCTTACAATAGTTTTTTTTGTTAACAACATTTACTCTTTCCTTCCGTTATTTTTTATTTAGGGTTGATTAAGCTAAATATTATTATCCAGAACTTTTACTTTCAATTGCTTTAGTTGGAAAAAATCATACCTAAAACTAATAAAAAGTTATTTTGGAATGTACATAAATTATAACAAATAGAACAGTAAAAGAAAACAAAGAAAACAAAGAAAAAGAAAGAAAAGACAAACATCTATTATCATATCCAAGAAAAAATAGTTATTCATATCATTTTTTATATTTGACATTAGGTAGGGCGGTTTGTCTCTAAACCGCTTTTTTATGTGTGTGATTACCATAATTGGTCAGTCTGGATTTCATCTCTATGCAGATAGCACGACACGCTGACAGCTCCGAGACCTATCCATAGCTCCTTTTTTGTAGTAAAAATAACGAATTAGTACTATTTTTACCTAGAAAAAAGAAATACCTCAGCTATAATTGCATATATATTATACTGCATAATAAATTTAACTATATATCCACCTATAACTTATATTTGAAGTCTTCAGTGACCGTATTCAAAATAAAAGGTATTATTATGAAAAAATTGGCCGTTGTGGCAATTGGAGGCAACTCATTAATAACAGACAACGAACATCAATCTATTAAAGATCAATACAAAGCTGTATGCGAGACAGCCTGCCATATAGCTGACCTAATAGAAGCCGAATATGACGTAGTAGTCAGCCATGGAAACGGACCACAGGTTGGATTTATTTTAAGAAGAGCGGAAATAGCGGCGGAATTTGCTAATATACACTCGGTGCCTCTGGTAAATTGTGATGCAGACTCTCAGGGCGCAATTGGATATCAAATCCAACAAGCTATGGATAATGAGTTTAGAAAAAGACATCTAAAAGAAAAGCTTGACAACTGCCTTATCAAAGGAGAACTACTTAAAACAGCCGTTACAATTGTAACTCAGGTTGCTGTAGATAAAGATGATCCTGCTTTTAAAAATCCCTCAAAACCTATTGGGGCTTTTTATACAGAAGAGCAAATGAGAGAAATTATAAAAAAACACCCTGACTGGAATATGAAGAGTGATGCCGGACGAGGTTACAGACGCGTTGTCCCATCACCTAAACCGATTATGATACTTGAATTGGAAGCAGTTGAAATATTATTGAAAGCGGGTTTCTGTGTGATCGCAGCCGGAGGTGGAGGCATCCCGGTCATAAAAACTAAAGATAATCAGTGGGTCGGCATTGATGCTGTTATTGATAAAGATTTCGCTACAAGCTTACTGGCAAACCAACTGAGCGCCGATTTACTTGTTATATCTACCGGAATTGAAAAAGTATACATTAACTTTGGTAAGCCAACTCAAAAAGGTCTTAATAAAATAACAGTAAAAGATGCTAAAAGATATATTGAGGAAGGTCATTTTGCCCCCGGCAGCATGTTGCCTAAAGTTCAGGCAGCAATACTTTTTCTAGAAAACGGCGGAAAAGAAGCCATTATTACTGACCCGGAACATCTCAGAGATTCAGCCCTGGGATCCACCGGCACACACATTGTTCCGTAAAATGAAGAATGATTTTAAAAACAGTTTCAGCTGGTCTTTTTCCAGATATAACCTGTTTAACTTCTGTGAACTAGCCTATTACTACCACTATTACGGTTCATGGAGCGGATGGGATACTTACGCGCCCGAACAGGCAAAGAACGCATTCAGATTAAAACAATTATTTTCAAAAGAACTATGGCTTAATATTATCCTTAAAAAATCATTACTTAGCGCAATAAACAGTAAATCATTATCGAACAAGACTCTTCCAGCTGAGTTTGAACATCAATTACATAGAACATTATCTTTCGATATACGTTCCATTTATTCCGAAGAATGGGAAAATGACCCTAAAAGAATATGTATAGATGAGCTTTACTACAATGAAAGCAGTATAAACGAAGTTGTAGCCTGGATAAAAAACAAGGCAGCGGACAAAATTAAAATTCTCTGTGAATCCAGGATGTTTTATGACATCTCACGTCTTCCCTACCCTGCTTTCTCAAATACCAATAGCCCGTTATCATTCACCCTGGATGACATTCAAATATGGTGTTCTCCTGATCTAATGTGGAATTATCAGGGAAAAATAAATATTCTAAACTTAAACAATGGTTCCGGTTGGTCATTTTTAGGCGGCCTAAACATGCTATATGCCAAACAAAACCGTAACTATAAGCCCAATAGCATTACCTGCCATACTGTTTTTACCGACAAAGACAGCTGTTTTTCTGTATACGGCATTCGTTCCCCGAAAGAAATCGTAAATATCATTAGAGACAGTTCGAAAGAAATGCAGTCCAGATTGACATTTGATCAGAAAGCTTATATTGAAAATTTTCCAAAAACGACAGAACTAAAAAAATGTGAATCCTGTCGTTTCAAAGGAATTTGCCTAACGAAAAAAATTTAAAGAGCTAAATTCCTATACTATTTTATTTATAAAATCTTCCTTCCCACCTCTTTGTATTTAAGTATATATATTTTAAAACTCATTTGCTAACTATAACTTTTAGAATATTTTATAGATTGAATTTAAAAAAATATTATTTCTTAATTCATAGCTATTTAAATAATAAGGTGTAAAAAATGAATAAATTAGTTTTAGGTATTCCTAAAGGGAGCCTTGAGAACTCTACTGCAGAAATGTTCGCTAAAGCCGGCTACAAAATAAAAATCAATTCCAGGTCATATTATCCTACTATTGATGACGATGAAATTGAATGCATGTTAATTCGTGCCCAGGAAATGGCCAGATACGTTGAAGAAGGTATTCTTGACTGTGGACTTACTGGAAGAGATTGGATTGTTGAAAGCGGCGCAGATGTAGTTGAAATAACAGAACTTGTATACGGCAAAGTCGGCAGAAAACCTCTGCGATGGGTTCTTGCTGTTCCTGAAGGTGGATCAATACAGAAACCGGAAGATCTTGAAGGAAAACGTATCGCCACAGAAGCGGTTGGTATGACAAAAAAATATCTAGCAGAAAAAGGGATAAATGCTAATGTAGAATTCAGCTGGGGCGCAACCGAGGTAAAACCTCCAAGACTGGCTGATGCCATTGTTGAAATTACTGAGACAGGTTCTTCTATACGAGCAAATAATTTAAAAATAATTGATGTGCTATGCACATCCACCACTCGATTTATAGCAAATAAACAAGCAGCAAATGACGAATGGAAAAAAACAAAAATAGACAAAATCGCTCTTCTGCTTAATGCTGTACTGAGAGCTGAAGGAAAAGTCGGTTTAATGCTTAATGTTGAAGAAAAAGACCTAGATAAAATCGTAGGACTACTTCCGGCTCTGGAAAGGCCAACTATATCTCCACTGGGAGAAAAAGGCTGGTTTGCACTAAATACTATTATAGATGAAAGTATTGTCAGAGATTTGATCCCTGAAGTCCTAAAAAATGGTGGACATGGTATCGTAGAATACCCACTAAACAAACTCTTTTACTAAGCTCTTTAACGAGAAAGAAACCAAAGAAGAGCCAAGAAACACAAAGATATTTTTGGCTCACAGGTTTTATTGAGATAAAAAACTATCGTAAGATATTAAAGATGGAAATCTGAAATCTGAAATCTAATATCAACAATCCAAAGGTTCTATATCTTTCTGTAAACTCATCTTATTCTCATAGCTCGCTGGCTTATGGGCAGTTAAGATGTTTTTCGGAAAGATACACCCCTGATTGGACATGGAATTTGGTTGAGTTTTCCATAAACGACAATATCAATGAAATATTAAACCAGGTTCATCAGAAAAAACCGGATTTAATTGTTAGTACGGTATATATGTTCAACCGTGATTTTGTGTTAAATTTAATTTCAAAACTTGCAGTAATATCTCCGAAAACACATATCGCTCTCGGCGGCCCTGAATTCCTTGGAAACAATGAGAGCATACTAAAACAATATCCATGGATATCTGCTATTTTCAGAGGAGATGAAAGTTCACTTCCAGCTTACTTGAATTTGTTGTCTGCTGGTAAATCATACCCTGAAAACCTAAAACAAATACGCGGCATCTGCTTTATTTCAGAAGAGAACGACTACTTTGACGACGGAACAGCTATATTTAAAAATAATCTTGATAATCTACCTTCGCCTTACAATTTCGGCTATTTTAATAAAAATAGAGCTTTTGTTCAAATAGAAACATCACGAGGCTGTCCTTCAAAATGTTCATTCTGCACAAGTTCATTAACAAAAAAAGTCCAGTACTACAGCCTTGATAGGGTTTACTCAGATTTGACATATATCAAAAATGCCGGAATAAGAGAAGTCCGCGTTTTAGACAGAACATTCAATCTCCCATCAGACAGAGCGGTTAAACTTTTAAAAGTGTTTTCCGAAGAATTTTCTGATATTAGGTTTCACCTGGAGTTTGATCCGTCAAAACTAACAGACGAGATATTCGAACAGCTGAATAAGGCACCATCAGGACAGTTTCATATCGAAACTGGAATACAAACATTTTATCCTCCGGCACTAAATGCGATAAACAGAAATGCAGTTGCCCAAAAAGCTGAAGAAGGTCTAAAAAAGCTAGTAAGCATTCAGGGGATCGAAATACACGCTGATCTTATTTATGGCTTGCCAGAACAAACAGTAGAGTCTGTATTTAGTGATCTCAGAAAACTTATTCTAATAGGCCCAGAAGAAATACAAATTGAAGTTCTTAAAATTCTCCCCGGGACCTTAATCAAAGATAGTACTGTTATAAAGCACTCTCCTTCTACACCCTATGATGTATTATCAACGGAAAATATGGATATGAGTGATATTCTGCAACTTTCATATCTATCAAAAATAATCGATTCATACTACAACATAAAAGCAACAAGAAATCTTATTCAGTTTGCAGTTATCAATGATAATTCATTTCTAGAAAAATTCATACTGTTTGGGGCAAAACATTTTTCTGCATACAATGGTAAACCTTCGCCATCAGTCCGTTTTAAATTGCTGTTTGAATTCGCTCTCGAAACAAAGAACACCCTGTTATATGCTATTACTCTCTTTACATATTTCTGCGCAGGATTTTTCCAAAATCCAAATGAATCCTCCAATAGAATCACTCAGATTAAAAGACATGAGTTTCATAAAATATTAAAAGAAGATCTTCCGATTATATGGAGTGATAATAAAAAAACAATAGACAAACCATCATACATGGCTTCATTTGATTACAATGCAGCCGATATCTGGCTCAACCCGAAGTCCACAGCAAAAAAAGGCGATTATAAATATCTATTCCTCCTTTCACAGGGCGGCATGAATAAAAGAGTTTCGAAAATTATGGATATCAAAGAGAGGTAATATTATGCAATTAATAATTGATAAAGATTATGTTATAAATACAACTGTAGAACTAGTTAAGATAGATTCTAGAAATCCATCTCTCGAAGCAACAGCCCCCGGAGAAAAAAAGTGTGCTGAATATTTAGCCCTAAAAATGAAAGAATTGGGGTTGTCTACAAAAATAGATACAATTAGTGATAAACATGCAAACGTAGTAGGTGTACTGAAGGGTAAGAGTAATGGTAAAAGCCTATTGCTTAATGCTCATATGGATACAGTCGGCATCGAAAACATGAACTCTCCATTTTTAGGAAAAGTTGAAAATAATAGAGTATATGGTCGCGGCAGCCAGGATATGAAAGGAAGCCTAGCCGTAATGCTGACAGTAGTGAAAACCTTACAAGATAGCAATATAGAACTGGATGGAGACCTGATAATAGCTGGTGTAGCTGATGAAGAATACTCAAGTAAAGGGACATTCGACCTAGTGAAACACTACACCGCTGATGCAGCCATTGTAACAGAGCCAACAAATCTTTCTCTAGTAACTGCTCATAGAGGTTTTATATGGTACGAAGTTGAGACAATGGGCAAAGCTGCTCATGGAAGCAGGTATAATATCGGCATAGATGCAAATATGCATATGGGACGTTTTATTGCTGAACTTGATAAACTTGAACAAAAGTTACATTTGGTGCAAGAACATCCTCTGGTAGGCATACCTTCTTTGCATGCCTCTCAAATCAATGGAGGAACTGATATTAGTACATATTCAGCTAAATGTAACTTAAAAATTGAAAGACGTACAGTTCCAGGAGAAAATATTGATGATATTACAGCCGAATTGCAAAATATAATAAATAATTTAGCAAATAAAGATCCTAAATTCAAAGCAACAGTCAAACCTATCATGACACGCTCACCTTATAATACCCCGAAAAGCAGCAATATCGTAACCTTATCAAAATCAATTCTTGAAAGACATCATAAAAAACAATGTTGTCTAAATGGAGTTCCTTTCTGGACAGATGCGGCCATACTTACTGACGCAGGGATTGAAACGATCATACTTGGACCAACTGGAGAAGGACTGCATACAGAAGAAGAGTGGGTGGATGTAAACTCACTATATGACTTAACTAAAATATTAACAGAAATCGCCATTAAATACTGCGCTAACTCCGATTTCTAAAATAAAGACAAGTTAAACTTGTTTTTGTCTTTTTGTTTTGTCGCATTGTTAAACTTTGTT
>Ga0075121_1000747_pt1 | contig 21814 bp, 20 predicted proteins | sample AntAceMetag02UKG_FD_69793 | JGI IMG/M metagenome (GOLD analysis project Ga0075121, IMG submission 69793) | Saline lake microbial communities from Ace Lake, Antarctica - Antarctic Ace Lake Metagenome 02UKG | ecosystem: Environmental > Aquatic > Non-marine Saline and Alkaline > Saline | place... | reverse complement strand
ATAAGAATCAAAAGAGCAATTTTTAAAAATAAATTAAAGGTAGAAAAATAAAATATTGCTGCAAAAGATGCAAAAAAAAGATTTTTCCAGGTTACAAAAATCCTTTCAACTCCTACTGAAGCTGCAGTTGCGCTTTTTCTATTATTTACAAAATATACTTTCCCGAAAAAACCAAGACCTGCTGGCAAAATGAAATGAAGTGCCATCCCAATAAAATATGATTTTAACACTTCATTCTTTTGAGGATGATAGTCTGAGTTTAGGTGAAGATACTTTCCCCAGTTGTTAAATTGAATAAACAGTTTTATCAGGGTTGTAAAAAATATTATCAAAACTGTGAGAAGACTAATGTGTTGAAAATCTCTGATAAGTTGCAGAAAATCGACTTTTTTGGATATCAAGAATATTATTATTATTGTAACTAAAATTTTAATTACAAAGATAATTTTTTTTTGATTTTTTTTTTGCATGTTTTTCAGATTAGTCCAATAAATTTTAAAAAAGAGCAGGATGATTCTGCTCATTTTTTTGTTTTCAATTTTAAGTCACTGTGAATTTAAAGAGCATTAAATAATTTGTATAATCTCCTTCAAAAAGTCTACAATAAAATTTGCTTCAGATTTTTTTTTATTTAAGGATTCATTAACAAGTACTGTTTTTAATCCAATCCTTTCTCCTGCAATAATATCGCTTTCCGAATCTCCTATCATGTAAGAATTATTAAAATCAATTTCATAATTTAATTCTTGAATTGCCTTTTCGATTAAACCTATTTTCGGCTTTCTACAATTACAATTGTCTGAAACCAAATGAGGGCAACAGTATATTTTTTCAATAAATATATCCTTTTCGCATAATACTGAAACCATTTTTTCATGAATGTTATCTAAATCCTTATATGTCAGAATTCCCTTACCAATTCCCTGCTGATTAGAAATTATGATGAATTTATAATTTAATTTAGATAAGTGAATTAATACTTCGAAAATATCCGGTAAAAAAACAAACTCATCCCATTTTGTTATATACTGATGTTCAGGTGCTTTCTTATTGATTATACCATCACGATCTAAGAAGATTATTTTCTGTAATTGCTTTTGCATAACACCCCTTAAGTCGGATATTCAAACAAATCTGTATGTTCTCTAACAAAACTGTTAGCTTCATTAAGATTATCTAATGTTCCAATATCTAAAATGTAATCATTAATTACAAAACCTTTCATTCGATAAACCAATTGTGGTAATAAATCATATCCGAAATCGAGAATTGAATTTTCATCCTTAAAAGAAAAAGAATGAAGTAATTGAGGTTCAATAACAAAAATACCTGCACTTGCTAAGTTTGATGTGGGTTCTTTTGGTTTTTCGATAAAATCCGTAATCAACATTTCATTATTTACAACTGCAATACCACATTGTTCAGGCTTGTTCGTATGAAATAACCCCATGGTAATAGGCTGATTATGCGATGAGTGATATTTTATGATTTCACTTAAATCTATGTTTGTAAGATTATCTGCATAACAGACAAGAAAACACCTTTCATTTTCATAAAACCATTTGTTTTGTAATACTGTGCCCAAACTACCTAAAAGTTTCTTCTCAAATACATATTTTATCTCGATATCTCCATTGTATTCTGAAATATATTCTTTTACTTTATCAGGAAAATGATGAAGGTTAATTAAAATTTTTTCTATCTTATGAAACTCAAATAAGTCAATCCAAAACTGTAAAAGAGGTCTATTATTAATAGGTACTAAACATTTTGGAATTTCATTCGTTATTGGACTTAACCTCTTTCCTAATCCAGCTGCTAATAAAATTGCCTTCACAATAATTAGTTTTTTGATTGAAAGTATTTATCGTCAATTCTTCGCAAAGTACAAAAATTTTTATCGGTTCTCAGTTTTTGTTGAAAAGTTAAACTTTCCCAATCATCCCAAGGTGCACTGATAAACTTACCTGTAATTCCATTGGATTTTTCAGATAAAAGAAACTCTACTAATTTTAAAGTATGTTCTATTGAAATACCTCCTTGTGAAAGCATATCCAATGTGTTTTGATAAAAAGGACCTGCTGCCTTTTTTCCAGCTTTCAGGGTCTGATTAGCAAGATTTGTTTTAATAAAACCAGGTGCAATAACATTAATATCAATATTTTCATTCTTATATTCTTCTGCGATATTTTCAGTTAGTTTAACAACAGCAATCTTACTGCAAGCATATCCTGAATAATTCGGGAATGAACTTGTTGCTCCACCTCCGGAAAAATTGATAATCTTACTATTTGTAGATTTTTTAAGAAGAGATAAACTAAAATGACACATGTTGTATGTGCCTAATAAGTTTGTTTTAATAGCTTTAAAAAAAACTTTTGGTGGAATTGTACCCAGTCGTCCAATTCCACCAAAAATTCCTGCACAATTGATCAATCCATAAATTGCAGGATTTTCTTTTTGAAGCCTAATAAATAAATTATTAACTTCTTGAGCTTCTCCAACATCAACAGAAAAATATTTATGTCTTCTATTTTCCAGTTTAGAAACAGATTCCTTGAGCTTGTTTTCGTTTCTGGAAAGTAAAATTAATTGAGCATTTAGAGAAGATAAATGTTTTGCAATTGAAAAACCAATACCTTCACTTGCTCCGGTTATTAATATTACTTTATTACTGAAAAAAGAATCATTCATTACTTTCTGAAAAATACTCTTTGATATAATCCTTAATCATATGGTTGATAATTAAGTGAACATCTTCGATTCTTTCCATAGAAGTTGTATTAACAATTAGTGAAATATCTGCAAGTTTAGCTAACTTTCCTCCTTTGCGATTGTTAAAATTCCCAGTAATTCCGATAGTAAAGTTTCCTCTTTCTATTGCATAATGAATAGCATTTAAGACATTTTCCGAATTTCCACTTCCACTATAACCGATTACAATATCACCCGGTTCGAGAAAAGTTTCAAGTTGACCCCTGAAAATATTATCAAAGTCTGTATCATTCCCAAACGCAGTAACTGCTGAAGCATTATCAGTTAAACAAATCGTCTTTATCTTTAGCTCTTTTGTCCAATCTCCTGCAGAATGTGAAGGAGTTGCAGAGGAACCGCCATTTCCAATTAGAAATACTGAATTGTGATTAACTTTAGCTTCAATTAACTTATTAGATATTTCTTCAATCTTTTGGTGATCCAAATTATCTAATGCAATTTTTAAATCTTTAATGTAATTTTTAAAGAAATTTTTCATATAAACTCACTTTTATTAATATCCAAATAGCAATAATCCAAGTACAGTAATTTCCTGATGGGAACATAATTGTTAAAGAAATTGTATTTCAAATTCATTTTATCTCATTCCACAAAAAAGAATCAAAGTAAAACTTTTCAAAAAATTGCATTCCAAAATACAATTTTGGAACGAGGAGACATATTACACTCAACATCACTTACTTCTTCCGAAACTTAAAAGAAGCAGAAGCTTCTGGAGTTAGTGCCTTCCGAACTGAAAAGTTCGGAAGGAGAAAATCAATATGTCGGGAATTTAATGGACTCATTAGTAAATGTTGAGATACTAATGTATAAAGAGCAACATATTTAGGAAATTGGGTTTTGTGTTATTGTAATTTGTTTGTATTTTGATATTTTGCAATTTGTCTTTTGTTTGAGTTTTGCCCTGTGAAATAGCAAGTCCCGATTCCTGAGCTCGTCAGTAACGGAATTTATCGGGATTTCACTGGGTAAATATTTTGTAATTTATTATTTTTTATTACCTATGATCAAAGATGATTCTACTACCATATTTATCTAACATAAAAGGCAATTCACGATAACACCTGAGAGCTTCCCTTACGTTATCCTGTTTGTGTCTGGGCACATAAAACATCATAAATCCTCCGCCACCAGCACCTGATATTTTTCCACCGATTGCCCCTGCTTTCAAAGCTGTTTGATACATATTATTAATCTGATCATTAGTAATTTTGGATGCTAACGACTTTTTAAATATCCAATTCTGATGAAGAAGTTTACCTAATTCATCATAATTTCCTATTATTAGATTTTCCTCAAACGTTTTTACTAAATCAACCATTTTTTTTAGGATACTAAATTTATTATTTGTATTTCTCTTTTGTTCAGAAAGAATGCTTGAGGATTGTCGCGTTTTATTAGTATAAAACAATAAGATATTAGAACCAAATTTTCTATATTGTTCATCACTAAGTTCGATCTTATGAAGTTCGACACAACCATCCTTTTTAAAGGTAACTCTATTAACACCACCAAACGCTGCAGCATATTGATCTTGTTTTCCTATTGGTTTTTTTAAAATATCAATTTCTGTTTCACATGCTTCTTTTGCTAATCGTTCTTTTGTTACAATCTCACCTTTATAAGCATATAAGGCTTGCAACAAACCTACTGTAACAGTACTTGATGAGCCAAGACCTGAACCTTCTGATGGGATATCTGCAAGAGTAGTTATTTCAATACTGTCTTTTATTCCAGTTTTTCTCATAGATTCTCTAACCAGATCATGCTCAATTTCATCAACTGAATTTATTATTTCTTTTCGAGAGTAATTGATATAAATTTTATCATCAAATCTTTCCTTAATTATGACATAAATATATTTATCAATTGCTGAACTTATTACTTTGCCTTCTGAATGTTGATAATGATCTTTCAGATCAGAACCACCACCAACAAAACTAATTCTCAAAGGAGTTTTACTAATTATCATCAATCCTCCTTACCACTCCAAGAGTTTTCATTTGTTTTTGGGCATAATCTAAAATATCGTCAAGGTCAGTCTGTTTTGTAAGATATTCTTTATATTCTCTAACACTATCATAAATACTTCTCTTTGGTTTCCATCCAAGCGATTCCAACTTTGAAATATCAGAAACAATATGCCTTGTATCACCAAATCTATATTCGCCAGGAACCTTAGCTGCTATTGATTTACTAAACACTTCAGCAACAATCTTTGAGAATTCAAAAACTGTAAATGGCTTTCCTCCGCCTACATTGAAAACTTCATAGTTAGCTTCATCAGATTCCATAACCAAGATGTTAGCATCTACTACATCATGGATATTCACATAATCACGAATTGATTTTCCATCTTCATATACAATTGGTTGTTTATCAAAAAACATTGAAATAGAAAATATTCTACAAATACCAGAGTATGCATTATAAAAACTTTGTCGAGAACCTTGAACAATAGAATATCGTAATGCCACAGAAGGAATACCAATCCTTTTACCTAAATTTATAGCAATCATTTCTTGTGTATACTTGGACATCCCATAAGGATTTTGGGGATTTATTACTTTTTCATCAGAGAGATCCATGACGAGTTTTTTTTTACAAGTTGGACAGTAATGATCCCAAATTTCTTTTTTAAGTTTTAATTCGGATCGGAGATTCGGGAAAAAAGTACCGTGCTCTCTACAATGATACCTTCCTTCACCCATGACTGCTTGTGAAGAGGCAACAATAACTTTTTTAATAGGCAATTTTTTTTTCTCAATAATTTCATATATAAGAGAAGTGCTATAAGTATTAACATGACTGAATGTAGAATAATTAGGTAGATAATCCTGGTAAGCTGCAAAATGAAATACAATATCAACATCCTCCAAGGCATATGTCATAACCGTTTTATCTCGCACATCTCCATAGATAAATTCTATTTTTGATTTATCAATATAGTCAGGGATACCTTTCAAATGTACAGGTTTCTTCAAGCAATCGATAATTTTTACTTTGTGCCCCAACTTTAATAACCTATCGGAAGTATGAGATCCTATAAAACCCGCGCCTCCTGTTATTAATATATTCATAAATATTACCTTAATTTATTAGAATAACCATTTGGATGTTTAGAATGCCAATCCCAGGCAGTTTTTACGATATCTTCAAGTTTGGGATATTTTGGTTTCCACCCAAGTTCTTTTTTCGCAAATTCAGATGACGCAATTAAAACTGCAGGATCACCTTTCCTTCTATCTCCAAATGAATAAGAAATTGTTCTTCCTGAAATTTTTTCAACAGTTTTTACCACTTCCAGGTTGGTAAAACCTTCTCCATTTCCAAGGTTATATTTGCCTTTAGGATTTTTATCTAAATTATCCATACTTAAAATATGTGCCTGTGCCAAATCTAAAACATGTACATAATCTCTTACACAAGTTCCATCTCGTGTAGGATAATCATTACCAAAAATTTGAAATCCTTTGTGCCTATTTTGTTTTAATATTGAATTAATAATTACAGGGATTAGATGACTTTCATTCTTATGATCCTCACCAAGTTTTTCCGAAGCTCCGGCAGCATTAAAATAGCGAAACGCATTAAACTTTAAGCTATAAGCTTTGTGATACCAATCCAATACTTTTTCAAACATTAACTTGGATTCACCATAGGCATTAATAGGAATCTGAGGGTGTTTTTCATCAATTGGTGTATATTGAGGTTCTCCAAATGTTGCTGCTGTTGAGGAAAATATAAATCGTTTACAATCATGCTTTAGCATTAGATCAAGAAGCGTCACACCATTTACAACATTGTTCCGGAAATATAAGCCCGGATCTGTCATAGAAAATTCAATGGTTGTTTCCGCCGCAAAATGAAGAACAATATTGATATTATGCTCTGTAAAAATATTTTCTAAAAGTTCCTTATTTCCTATATCGCCTTCATAGAATTCGGCATCTGGTAAAACCGATTCTCTATGTCCTTCTTGAAGATTATCAATCACAAATACCGAGTGTTTTTCTTTTAACAACTCTTCAACAACTATACTTCCAACATAACCTGCACCACCTGTAACAAGAATATTCATTTTGTTCTCCCTTTAATCAACATAAATTATATCTTCTTAATAAATGTGTGATTTTATAGAGCCCCATCACCTTGCATCATGACTAATGGTGTCTTTAGTATTATTTTAAAATCAAACCATAATGATCTGTTTTCAATATACAACATATCCAACTTAACTCGCTCCTCGTATGTCAGCTTTGACCTACCACTCACTTGCCATAAGCCCGTTATTCCGGGTTTAACACTTAATAATTTATCTTTACAATGGCTGTAATGATCATTTAATTCTTGTTCTAAAATATCTCTGGGACCAACAAGACTCATATCGCCTTTTAGCACATTAATAAATTGAGGTAACTCATCTAGGCTATATTTTCGCAATAATTTACCAATTTTTGTGACGCGTGGATCGTTTTTTATTTTATAGTTATTTGTATACTCCTCTTTAAGTTTATGATTCTCCTTTAATATTTTTTTTAAAATTTCTTCTCCATTAGGAACCATTGTTCTAAATTTGTACTTAATAAATCTCGAATTATTTTTACCTAATCTCTCGGTTTTATGAAATACAGATCCTTTAGATGTTAATTTTATTAAAATGAATATTATTACAAAAATTGGTGAAAATAATAAGATTAACACTAAAGATAATACTAAATCTATTACTCGTTTTATCATACGATATGAAAAAAATGTTTTAAAACACATAGAATCCTAATATAAGCTATTACTCATTTATCACTTAATTGAAAATATTTGGAAATTATTCAAAATATAGACTAAAATTAATGATGTATAATTAGATTTTCATTAGTAAATCATCAAAATAGTCAATTGTTTTTATTAGACCTTGTTTTAAAGAAATGTTCGGTTTCCAATTTAGTCTTTCTTTAGCAACAGTAATATCTGGTTTTCTTCTAATAGGGTCATCTGAAGGTAAAGTTTTAAAAACTATTTTTGATTCAGATTTAGTCATATAAATTATCATTTTGGCAAGTTCCAAAATTGAAATCTCTTTTGTATTACCAATATTTACTGGACCAATGAAATCATCTGGAGATTCCATCATTTTCACCATTCCATTTATTAAATCATCTACATAGCAAAATGATCTTGTCTGTTTACCATCTCCATAAACAGTTATTGGTTTATTTTGCAAGGCGTGGAAAATAAAATTACTCACAACGCGCCCATCATTTGGAAGCATCCGAGGACCATAAGTATTAAAAATACGAATTACTTTTATTTTCAATCTATGCTGTCTAAAATAATCAAAAAAAAGAGTTTCTGCACATCTTTTACCTTCATCGTAGCAAGATCGAATACCTATGGGATTGACATTCCCCCAATAATTTTCGTTTTGTGGATGAACTGTCGGATTCCCATAAACTTCACTGGTAGAAGCCTGTAATATCTTGATTTTTAACCGCTTAGCTAAGCCAAGCATATTAATTGCCCCATGAACTGATGTTTTGGTTGTTTGAACAGGGTCCATCTGATAATGAACGGGTGAAGCTGGACAAGCTAAGTTATAAATTTCATTTACCTCAACATATAATGGAAAAGTAATATCATGACGTAATATTTCAAAATAAGGATTATCTAATAAATGAATTATATTCATTTTAGATCCTGTGAAAAAATTATCCACACATATTATTTCATGCCCTTTTTTAATGAGCCTTTCGCATAGATGACTTCCTAAAAAGCCTGCTCCTCCACTTACTAAAATTCTTTTTTTAATTTTCATTTCTCTTTTCCCTTACCTATTTCCAAAACCTTTTATTGCTTTCTTCTTTATATTTGAGATATCTTTTTAAAAAATACATCATTTCTTGTAAATAAAAAATGAGAAATCTGTATAATTTTTTTTTGCATCATTAAATGAAATTTTAAATTTAAATTCCTCTTCCCATATCTTTATTAAATGACAACTGTCTCTTTAATTGTTCTAATAAAATGCAATTAAAATACTAACTGAAATATCCGAAACCTTTAACATACTGATTCAATGTAAATGAGAAATGTTTGTAATAATAGTAATGTTATTTTGTTCTCGTCAAAAAAAGCCTAGTAAACCCAAAAATCAATCCATACATTTGAACCAATCCTCTAAGAAATAAAACCGGTATAGATATTAGAGCAATTCTAACACTTCTTCTCAATGATTTTATAAAAAAAGGAAATACAGAGAATAGAAAAGCAATACAAGCAGCTAATAATAAAGAGATTAAATTCCGATCTATCAATGATATGAAGAAAAAAATTAATACTAGAGAAGAAAGTAGAATTTGAATTTTAAAACTCACTGGAGCATATGAGTCATTTAATGAATGTTTTGGAAATTCTTTTATCGTTTTAGGTCTCCAAGAAATGTATGTAAATTTTCTTTTAAGATAATCAAAAAGTGTTGAGGGATGAATATGGAATACAATAGCATTGGGGTTAAAAATCATTTTATGTCCCTGATTTGCTATTTTAAAAGAAAGGTAAGCATCTTCAGCACATGCAGTAGTAAAAGAAATATCAAATCCCCCCATTTTTAGAAAAATATTTTTGCGAAAAGCAGCTGAATATGAATCAACAAAGTTTATATACTTGTGTTTAGAAAGCTTCTCATATTTATATTCGAATTCAGCCTGTACAAATTTAGAAATTAAAGATGTTTGTTTAGTTCTGTACGCCCCTTTTACCGCAACTATATAAGCTTCACTTTCAAATGATTCCAACATTTCAGAAAGCCAGTCGGGTGTGGGTTCACAATCTGCATCAAGAAAAATGACTATCTCACTACTTGCCTTTTTAACACCCATATTTCGAGCAGTTGCTGGACCTTGATTTTGCTGCTTTAATAACTTAATTGTTTTAAAGGATTCAACAATCAAAGCAGTATTATCTGTTGAACCGTCATCTACTACAATTATTTCAAACTTCGAATTGTCTATGGTTTGCAACCTAAGCGCATCCAAACACCGTTTAATAAAACCAGCAGCATTATAAGCAGGAATAATAATAGATGCTCTAAGACTCATATTTAACTCTCCCTCTTAATCTTCTTAAAACTACCAGAAATAAGATATCTCCAGAATGTTTTTATCATTTTCAAAAGCCTCCACATATCTTCTCCTGGATGTAAGAGAAGTCTTTCCAATCGGTAAAAAATATAGCTTGGTCGTATGTAAAATTTCCTCCTTGCGTCGTCACAGAATTCTACCAGTTCATCGTTACTAAGGTTTGGACGACTAACGACACAATAGTGTAATCCATCAGGTGTTAGCCATTTTGAGTAATCTTCCGTTACTAAGTAACCGTTCCGTTTAGCCCAACTGTAGGCTTCTGTACCAGGATAGACCATTATTGGGAAAAATTGGGCAGTATCAGGTCTAAGCGCTTTCGCAAAATCCAGGGTGATTCTAATGGTTTCTTTGGTCTCTCCAGGGTTTCCAAGAAGAAAACAACCATGAACTAAAATGCCAGCTTTCTTTGCATCTTGCATAAATTTACGAATCTGGTTTACTTTTAAATTTTTCTTCATTTGATCGAGAACTTGTTGACTTCCGCTTTCAATCCCTACACATAGAAGTCTACATCCCGCAGTTTTCATTATCTTTAACGTATCTAAATCCACGTCTGCTCTGGAATTCGCTGTCCAAGGAATCTTCATACCTCTTTTTATTATTTCCTTACATAATTCTTGGCATATTTTTTTATTTGCAGTTAGAGTATCATCTTCGAACATTATCTCCTTGACATTAGGAAATTCATTAATAATGAATTCCATTTCGTCCGCTACATTTTGAGCGCTTCGATATCGATATTTTCTGCCACTAAAAGTTTGCGGGTAAACACAATATACACATCTATATGGGCAACCTCGTCCTGCCACAATCGTGACGATGGGATAACGGCTGTGACCATAAAAGTAGGGTTCAATATTTAAGTGACGAGCATATGTTCTGCTAACAAAAGGTATTTCATCAAGATTCTCCGCTAGTGGACGATCCGGATTATGAATAATCATATCATTTTTACTGAAGCTTAAACCTTTAACTAAATCAAGATCCTTTTTACTTTCAAGGTTTCGAGCTAAATCCAGCAAAGTATATTCGTACTCACCTTTTGCAACAGCATCAACATTTTTATTTATTACCAAAGATTCTTCAGGTAGAGCCGATACATGTGGACCCACAAGCACTAAGAAGCTTCCTTCCAGATTTTGTTTAATAGTAACTCCTATATTAATATCATTAAATATTGTCGGAGTGCTAGTATCCATAACTATCAATTTAGGATTGAAATCTTTTGTTATTGCAACAATGTCTTCAAGACTAGAACCATCAGCCGGTGCATCAATTAGCTTCACATCATGGCCATTATCTTCAAGTATTCCTGCAGCATAACATAGCCACATTGGATAATAAAATGTTCCGCTTTTTGTAACTGCAGGGCTTCGCTGTTCGCGAGAGAAATGGTACAAAAAAGGTGGATTTAAAAACAATACTTTCATGATTTCTTCCTTTCCTTATAAATTTTTATAGAGCTGTTCATTATATTTGAAAACCTCTTCCCAGCCCAATATTTGGGAAAAATTTTTAACACGTTTTTTAAGCTGTCTTTTTTTAAAAGTATAGTGAATAAGGTCAACTAATTCTTTGTCATTTTCTGCTTTTATTAAATTTTTATGATTGAAATTTTTTAAAGAACCAAAATTTCTTGAGACTACAGTTGAGCCACAGGATAAAGCTTCTAAAACAGATAAAGGAGTTTCGATACAACCGGATGTACTAAATGTTGGAAAAACATATAAGTCAATGCTACTATATATTTTTTCAATATCATCGATGTAATAATCAATTATCTGAATATTCGATTCCTGTAAAGTATTGCGAATAGAATTGCTCTGCGCCTTATCCGGTCGACTAATAATCGTTAGATGTGTGTTATTATTGGGAATCCCTTTTAGAGCCAATACGTTTCGAGATTGTTTAATTGGTCCAACATGAAGTACCCATTTCTTATCAGATGGGATATTATATTTATCACGTATTGTATTAATTTCTGAAACAGTAATATATTTGGAATTAAATTTTTTCTTATTAATCCCAACTTTCGCTAATGAAGTAGGCCAAAATGAATTTTTAAATTTTATTTTGGTTTCTTCTGAGAGTACTAGAACCCGATTTGGAAAAAATCTATATCTGTATTTGGGTACATAGTCTATTAATGGAGGTTGTAATGACCAGTAAATTATTTTTACATTTCTACAAAAAATCCGTAGAATAATAAAGTAAAGAATTAATTTTTTACTCAGTCTGAAAATTATATGGATCTGATTTGGATTTTTGTGTTTTAATCGCATGAAAAATTTGAGATTAAACGTGTCTCTTTTCAAGTTAAAATGTTCAACATTTCCTTTTTGCAAAAGATAGTTTTCTAAATGCATTGCCACATTTTTATTGCCCTCAAAATATCCCTCGGAAATATTACTAATTACTAAATATTTCATTATACTTCATTATTCTTTTGGTAATATTCTTGGCAAATATCCCTTAAACGCTATTTACAATATTGCGAATTTTTCTTGAATAATTTTCAAAGCTAAAATGTCTCGAGTAACTTTTACAATTCTCAGATAATTTTTTATAAAGTTCTGGTTCGGTTATTAGCTTAATTATCTTTTCTGCTAAATCTTTTTCATTACCCCTTTCATAAACAAAGCCAGTATTATTGTCTTTTATAATTTCAGGGGTTCCACCTATATTCGATCCAATCGCAGGAATCCCATAAACATAACTTTCTAATATTACCAATGGACAAGATTCAAAGTGAACTACAGAATTTACAGTAGTAATATCAATTAATGGATATTGTTGATTCATGTTTTTTTGTTGTCCTAAAAATTTTACATATTGAGAAATTTTGTGTTCTTCAATAAATTTTACTAATGAATAATAATATCCTTCATCTTTATTTATATTACCGATGATTTTAAAAAAAACATTATGTATACTATCGAGAATTATTGGTATAGCCTTCAAGAATACAAGTTGGCCCTTAGCAGGACAAACCACTCCGATATGAGCTATAGAAAAAATTTTATTTTTAGTTTTAGTTTTTTTGTAAAAGTGTTCTTTATTCAATTTATTTTGTTGAGTACAATTATAGAGCACTTCTGATTTATAATTTAGCTTGATGAATTGTGATTTACTATCATTTGAAACAAATAAAATTTTTCTAACTTTGTTACATGAGCCAAATATAGTAAGTAATTTAACAATTTTTTTATCTTCAAAGTAATTATGAATGTGCCAAATGACCGGAAGGTCCAAAAACTGACCAACTATTACCGAAAAGAAAAATGTTCGCGCACCATTGCAATACAACATATCAATGTTCTCTTTTTTGACCACTTTTATTATTTTAATTAATACAATTGGAAAATAAAATATGAATTTAATAATATCAATCAAATTTTTTCTTTTATCAGTGTACTGGCCAAGTCGAATTAATGAATATCCTATATTTCGTTTTATTATTTCCTCTAATAATGCACCTTCATCAGGAAGTACAAAATGACACACGTGCTCTCTACTTATAGAGTCTAAAACATCCAATGCAACTCTTTGCCCACCAGACATAGAGCTCAACATTTCCCATATCAGGATTCTTTTTTTCTCTTTCATATAGTAAATTTCTTTCTAATTATTTTATATTAAAATATTCTTTCAAGAAAATCAGCGAATTGAATAGAATGAAGATATAGTTCCAATTACTAAATCAACTAATTCTTCTTTACTGTCTAGACCATTTAATTTAATTATATTGTCAAAATTATTAACTAAATTTTTATAAAACATTCTTCTTTTTTTTAAATACTCAATTGATGGAATATCATCTTTTCTTTTCATTGATTCTTCTTCCGGGATATCAATAAAAAAAACTATATCTGGTTCTGGGTTTTTTTTTAATAATTTATAAATCAGATTTTGATGATATTCAAAGTCCTTATTTAAATTTACTGAAAGATTAGTAGCAGTATCATAAACATAACGATCTAATATAATATTCTGAGAAAACATTAAAGGTAATTTTATTTTAAAAAAAATTTCTACATGATACTCTATTAAGACAAGATGTCGAAATAACTTTGCCCTTAAAGACGATTTTGAAAAATCTGTGATGGATTTATAATATTCATCATAATTTTGATGCATATTGATGTTTTTAATAAATATTTTCTTAGCCAATTTAATAAAAGGTCTCAAAATCCCTTGGTCATAAGCACCCCATTTTGAAGTGAGATGAATATTCTTTAATTGAAAATACTTTATTATAGAATTAATTAGTGTTGATTTTCCTGAACCGTCTAATCCTATAAAACATACAAAAATCTTCCTATTTTTCACATTTTCTTCTTATATACTTTAATTAATTCATATAAAAGCTGTTATTTCTTACAATTAAACCCATATTAAGTACATAAACATAATTAATGAATATATTTATTAATCCATAATATATTTTACTATACCTGTTTATATCTATCATCGATTTCTTTTTTGTTCAATAACTGATTAAGAAATCTAATAAGATATTTTGGATTAATAAAACATAATATTTGCACAATGAAACTTCTAAAAGAAATGAAATGAGAAAGCCTATGTATAAATATTGTAAAGAACAACCAAAATTTTACTTTGAAAGGAGGAAGTTCAGCATTACAAACTATTTTTCTAATTGGAAATCTTCGAATTTCTTTTCTATTTAATAATCTGGAAAAAATCTGAGGAACTTCTCCAAAAACATTACTATATATTTCTTTTGTAATTGAAAGAGAGCTCTTAACAGCAAGCTGTATTGAACTATTTTTAATAAAATTATTAAATATTATAATATCATCTTTCCCCATACTTTTTAAATGGAAAAGTGTCGTGTAAAATATTTCCAGACTGTACATTCTGTTAGGAAAGCATGCATGAAAAAGTATTAGTGCCAGATCTACTGGTGGCATAAGTACATTGGTTACACCATCCTCAAGTATTTTCTGCTCGATTATATATTTGGAAAGTTTTTTTCGATCAAGATAAATAAATCTCTTAACCATCAATTCACGATAAAAATCAATATAATATATACCTCCCTGTTTGCCTACTTTTTTAACTTTATTGAATAAATCTCCAGAACGTTCATCGAAATACAAAATCTGTCCAGGGGCTTTTAGAAATTCTCTATACCCATTTTTTTTTAGAATATTATTAGCTTCTTTGAAATCCTGTGTCCTACCTAAAAATATAACATCAACATCATTGGGAGTTGCAGGAAAAGGTCTAATAGTTTTTATTGTAGTATAGGGTATATTATTATCATTTAACACTACACTTAAATTTGCTGTAGTCACTAATGTTTCATGATATCTATTGTATAAGTTGTTATATTCTTTCTCTAACTTTTTTAATTTACCATTGTCTTTTAATGTTTGTAAATATAGTAGACCTATACGATTTGCATGAGCAAGCTTGAATAAAACTTCTGATTCTAATACTTCTTTTTTATGACAATCTCCAGAAAATGGAGATCCAGTGATTCTTAATAATTCTATAATTTTAGATTGCATTATTTATAAACCTATATTATTTACTTTTAAGAAGAGATGAAAAAATTATGCATTTCACTGATTTGTTGAAATAATGATTTAGTAACGATTTTATTACACAATTGTTTAACTGAAGATAAACTTCTGTCGCATTTTTTATTTGTTGAATACTTATGAACATTTATATTAATCAGATAAATTTTATTTATCAACTCTAATAATTCATATTTACTTACAATTTCGGGTGAAAAAATATGAAATATATCTTTTTCATAAAGGTTGTTTTTAATGATATTTTCAATGATTTCAGCAAGATATACAGTTGTTACACCATTCCAATAATGATTAGTGAATCCATTTACTTCTTTTCCTTTTTGGCTTTTAGCCCATTCAAGTAAGGAACGTTGTTGCCCTTTTTCTTCTCCAATTATTGAGGTTCTTAATGTCATACAATCATTTATATCACCTGCATTTTTAGACATTCCGTAAACATCGTCTGCATCAAAATAATCATTTTCATTATAATTTCCTTTCTTGCCACTATATACACAATCAGTTGTAATATGAAAACATAGAATATTATGTTTATTACATACTTTAGCAAGATTTCGTGGAAATATTGAATTTACCTGTAAAATATATTCAATAGAAAATTTGGATATTATTTGCTTAATAATTCCTGCACAATTTATAACAATTTCAATATTTTTTAAAAAAGATTCAAATTTTTCTAAAGTATCTTTAGTTATATCGAATTCATTGATTGTCAGAGGAATAATGGAATATCCTTTTCTTGTAAAATATTCTGTTAGGGCATAGCCCAACATTCCATCAGATCCTATAATAAGTATGTTTTTCATCTTCTATTTCCCGATTGTTGTTATAACTAATTCAAATTATTTTTTATTAAAACTAAAGATTATTTTTAGTACTATCTCAGAAACATTTTTTACCAAATATTCATTTGGTGGTTCCCAGTAATTATCTTGTTTTAAAACCATTTTAGCGCAACTCAGAATATCTTTTGGGTTATTTCCAGCGGTTAAATTACTTCCTACTTCAATAGTTTCTGGTCTTTCTGTTACATCTCTAATTGTAATATTAGGTTTATGAAATATACAACATTCTTCTTGTACGGTTCCACTATCAGTTAAAACCAAGGCTGCTTTTTTTTCTAATTTCACAAAATCAAAAAAATTTAAGGGGGTTAAAAAATGTATATCTTTCATTTTCGTTGTAATATTAAATCTTTGAATTTTATCCTTGGTTCTCGGATGTAAACTACATATAATTGGATAATTAAACTCTTCAAATAATAGCTCAAATGCCTTTATTAAATTCATTAGTCTTTGAGGAATATCGACATTTTCAGCTCTATGCATAGTAACTAATAAATATTTATTCGCTTCCAGTCCTAATTTTGAAATTATCTCTGATTTATCAATCTTATCCTTATAAAGCTGAATAACTTCAAAAATCGGGTTACCAACAACATAAATTTTTTCTCTTGGAATACCTTCTCGAACCAAATTATCTTTGCTTCTGTTGGTATATGGCATAAAAATATCACTCGAATGATCAATTATTCTTCTATTGTTTTCTTCAGGCACCCTGTCATCATAGCATCTATTTCCAGCCTCTAAATGATATACTAAAATACCCAATCTCTTTGCTATTATTGAAGTTAATCCACTATTAGTATCTCCCAAAATCAAGATAGCATCAGGTTTTTCTTTTAGAATGACTTTCTCAGATTCAATTAGAATTTTCCCAATTTGCTCTCCAAAAGTGTTACCTTTGACTTCTAAAAAATAATCAGGTTTCCTTACACATAGACTATGGAAAAATAATTCATTTAAATGATAATCATAATTCTGACCAGTATGGACTAATATATGATCACAAAACATATCAAGTTTCTCAATTATTATGCTTAAACGAATTATTTCAGGTCTAGTTCCAAGAATCGTTATAATTTTCATATTAATAACCTCAAAAATTTAAATGTCCTTCATTTTCCAGTAAAAATTTTAATTTTTCTTTTTGCATAATATTACTTCTTGATGAAAATTCATCATGAAGGACAGGTTCTCCTATGTTCTCTTTACTTATTTCGGGTAGAATCGAATGAATCACATAATAATTATCTCTTTTGGTTGTTCTATATATTTCTTCTTCTGAGATTAAAATTTCATGAATTTTTTCTCCAGGTCTTATACCAATTACTCTAACTTTAATATCCCTCTTACCAATCATTACATCTACTAAATCAGTAATGAGAGCTGATTGAACCAAAGGGATATAAGTTTCACCAGGATTTGAATTTACCATTGCTTGAAATATAGTATCCACCGCTTGATCCAAACTCATCATAAAACGTGTCATTTTTTTAGTAGTTATTGTGACAGGACCACCATTATTAATTTGAGTCTGAAACAAAGGTATTACAGACCCCCTGGACCCCATAACATTTCCATAACGAACACAAACTAATTTTGTTTGTTTACAATTATAATTAGCTTCTAATATAATTCTTTCTTGAATTGCTTTTGTCATTCCATAGGTATTAATGGGCTTGCAGGCTTTATCAGTAGAAATATCAACAACTAATTCAATATCATTAGTATTTTCCTTAATCGCTCTGACAATATTTCTAGTACCAATAATATTTGTTTTAACTGCTTCAAAAGGGAAATATTCACATACTGGAACTTGCTTCAAAGCTGCTGCATTAATAACAATATTAGCTTCTTTGAAGCTATCTACGACTGATTCATAATCTCTTATATTTCCTATTCTGAAATCTAATATTTCTTCAAAATTGCCGAAGAATATTTCATCAGTAGCTGCTTGTAAATGTTTCCATTCAACTTTCATTTCATGCTGCTTTGCTTCATCTCTAGAAAAAATTATAATTTTCTTTGGATTCCCTAATTCACTTTTCATCAAACGCCTTACTAACGCTTTCCCAAGAGACCCTGTTCCACCGGTAATTAAAATAACTTTATTTTCTAACATTTCGCACACCTCTTTTTTTATTTTAAAAGTTTAACTTAAAATCATATACCAGGTATAAAACCATAAACAGGTATTAGGTTGTTTATTCATCAATTAATCTCCAGCCAATTCTTTATTCTTAAAGCAGTTTTTTTATATTCAAATGTATTAATAGCAATTTCTTTTCCTCTTTCTCCAATTTTATTAGCGGAATCCTCATTATCTAGAACATATATTATTTTTTTTGCAAAGGATTCATTATCCCCTGGCTCTGTTAACAATACTTCATAATTATCTTTTAAATATATTGAGATATCGCCGACATCTGTTGCCACCAAGGGTCTTCCAGACATAAGATAATCAACAATTTTTCCTGAAAAACCCGCTCTGTTTGTTATATTATCTTCTCTTGGTAATACTAACACTTTTGAAGATTGTAATATATTAATCAATTCATTTTTATTGATCATTTTGTAAAAAAACACATTCTTATTCAAGCCTAAAGAACTAATCCTTTTCTTCAGAATATTCACATACTTTTTACTTTTCTCAGTAACGCCAAAAATGTGCAGATTAATTTTCGGTTTTTGATATCTCACTATTTTAAAACTATCCAGTAGAAATTCTAAACCTTCATGTTGTTTTAACGTGCCGGCATATAATATGTCATATCTCATATTATTAATAACCTTATACTTATAATTATTTTTATCAAAAAGAGTTGGAACGATAATACTCTTAATACCATCCATGCTATTAAAATATTTTTTTTTTAAATAAGTAGTGACAAAAATTACTTTCGTCTTATGATTTTTAATCATTTTTTTTTGTAAAATTATTAGACTTTTTTTTAAACAAGTAATCAATTTACTGGTTAAGCTCCTCATTTCATATAGATCCTTCAATAATTCCAAATCATCGGCAATTACTGAGATAATTTTAAAATGAAATATCTTTTTAAATAGATAAAAAATTAAATCATCCCCAAATGTTGTTCCATATAAAACAACATGTGATAGTTCTTTTCTATGGAGGACAATCATTTTCATGAAGAAAATTTGAGAATATATTCTATAAATAACCCTAATAATATGATATTGTGAAGGTTTATTAATACCGTATATGTATTCTATTCCGTCACAAAAACCTCTTTTTTTGTAAGTATTTTTTGACAAGCCGGGTGGATAACTTATTAAATATTTGACTTTATATCCAATATGATCAAAAATTTTGCCAAACATTTTATAAAATTGCGTTGCACCAAGTCCATCTGGAAAATCTAAAATTGAAACAATAAAAACTGTTGATTTAGTTTCTTTTTTCATAATCAAAATTAATCTAATACCTTATATATCTTATTAATTTTTTCTCTAATGGCATGAAATGAATAATTATCTTTAATTATCTTATATCCGTTTTTTCCGAATAATTTTCTTAAGTCATTATTTTCTGCAAGTAATCGGATTTTTTTTGATAGATTCTCGGGAGTATGTTTTCTTATAGTAAAGCCACTTATATTATTCTTAACAATCTCAGATATCTCATCCCAGTCATATGCTACCACAGGTTTATTCATAGCACCAGCCTCGATTGAAGGAAGAGCAGAGTGAGGGTCCTTATGTGCAACAACAATAATATCCATCTCTGACATCAATTCAGGAATGTCATCTCTTTCACCTAAAATAAAAATACTATCCTTGTAATTACTAACAATATTATCTACTTTAAGCAAATATTTTTTTAATAAACATCTATTATAATTTAGTACTGATAAAGGATTATTAATCTGATTAATTTTTCCAACAATAATAAATTTATATTTATTCTTATTATCATTTTCAATTAAATATCTAGCAGCTTCTAAAAAATCAAGAGATCCCTTTATGCGATTAATTCCTCCAAAGAAACCAACAAGTAATTCATTATTGCTATACTTCACCAAATCTTTCAATTTCCTTGATTTAATATCCTTATCAAATCTATCTAAATCAACGACATCATACAATACATCTACTTTTGACTTTCTGAATACCCTAGCAGTAGATTTGTTGATTGCTAATATTCTATCAGCTATTATCCCAATAATTGATACAAACAATCTTCCTCTAAAATCTTCAATAAGATGTTCTCTAATATGCCAGACTATTTTAATTTTTAATAATTTTGCAGCTAAAGCAGGACCTGCCAAAACTGATGAATTTAGATGAACAATATCCGGTTTTAATCGTGTAAATAATTTTATAAAGGCATTTATAGAAAATGGTATCTTTATAATATCTCGAATTAATTGTGGTGTCCTGTACCATTCATATTTTAAACCGGTTGAATGTCCCAATATTCCCATTTTTGATTCAAAATAAATTGGAATTTCAAGACCATTAAACATCTTGAAAGCACTATCCTTTTTAGGTAGAATTAAAGAAATATCGTATTTATTTTTTATCTTTTCCATTAATCTAAACAAAGCATTGTTTGCACCACCTATTACAGAAACATTACTAACATATATTATCTTTTGCATAATAATTAATTGCACTACTTAAATATAATAATATTTATAATTAGTTGAAACTTCATATTAACTATGACTTTTTCTATTAATATGTACTATACCCATAGACAAAAATAAAAATAAGACAACACTACCCTCAAATGCGTAGGAAGACCATAAACCGCCAGAAAATATAAAAGCAAAAACAAACCAGCCAATTAATATTACACATAGATAATTTGAATATTTCAAATTTAATCGATATTGTTTTCTTATTATATAAAAATAATTATATATAAACAAAATAGTTGCATATATCCCTAAAACCTGAATTGATGTAAAGATAAAATTATGAGATGGCAATGTATCGTAATTACCTGGACCATAATAATTAAATTTTAATGCATTACCAATTCCCCATCCAAATCCACTATTCTCAAATAAATGACTCAAACTCTGTCCCCAGAGAGAAATGCGAGATTGAAAAGACGTTAGTTGTACAATTCTTGAATCAATATATATTTTTCTATCTGGAATTACAAGGTTATATATATATTGTATTCCAAACATAAGAATTATTCCTAATAATGCAAAAATTAGAAACTTCCCAACATTCTTAGGTAAATATTTTTTCAATACTAATATATATAACATAAGAAATAAAATGATGATTCCTGCTCTTGAAAAAGTAAAAAATAACTCGACGGTAAAAATTACCCCTATAATTATGTATAATGATTTATTCTTACCTTCGCTAATAAAATATAATGTCAAAATAATTAGTAATGATAAATACCCACCATATACTACTCCGGGACCGATAACGCTGCTTATTCTCCAAAACTCTCCAAGTTTTGAACTAACACTTTGATAATCTTGTGCTCTCTCAAAGATTT
>Ga0075121_1000746_pt1 | contig 21815 bp, 16 predicted proteins | sample AntAceMetag02UKG_FD_69793 | JGI IMG/M metagenome (GOLD analysis project Ga0075121, IMG submission 69793) | Saline lake microbial communities from Ace Lake, Antarctica - Antarctic Ace Lake Metagenome 02UKG | ecosystem: Environmental > Aquatic > Non-marine Saline and Alkaline > Saline | place... | reverse complement strand
GATTAGCTCTTAGCAATCAGCGGTTAGCTCCTATATTTTAGGAGTTTACCAGTAATGCGATTTTCACCCATTGGGTGAAATGATGACCTTTGACAATATATTGAAATTATTGTGCTAATTTCTAAAAGCTAACTGCTGATCGCTCAATTTAGGTATAAATACAATCGATAGATCAGGCGAACACAAGGTTCGCCCCTCGCCCATCAATTCTCATTATTCCGGGTGGTCTTTGCCCACTAAACAGGTAGAATAACTTAATTATTCAATTTTTAATTATAAAGGTCACTTCATACTTTTTTGTATATAAAAAATATAAAATTAAGTTATAAATTAAGAGAGAGTGGTATCAAGAATGGACAAAATTATCGTTAAAGGCGGCCGAAGGCTTTGCGGCAAGGTGAAAATCAGTGGGGCCAAGAATGCAGCCCTGCCCATCATTATCGCATCTTTGCTTAACGATGGATGGAATACTTTTCACAATGTCCCGCAATTAATGGATATTGACAGCACAAAGTTGCTCTTGGAAAATTTGGGAGCCGTTGTTGAAACCAGTGGGCACACGGTGCGCGTCAATGCAGCCGGTCTTTCCATGCATGAGGCCCCGTATGACCTGGTTCGAAAAATGCGGGCATCCATTCTGGTATTAGGTCCGCTTGTGGCCCGTTTGAAAAAAGCCAGGGTATCCCTGCCCGGCGGTTGTGCCATCGGCGCCCGCCCCATCAATCTTCATCTAAGAGGCCTGGAACGTCTGGGGGCAAAAATTGAGCTGGAGCATGGATATGTCGAAGCAACGGCCCCGGAGTTAAAGGGTAATGAAATTTATTTTGACATGCCCAGTGTTACCGGAACCGAAAATATTATGATGACTGCGGTTCTGGCAAAGGGAGAGACTGTACTGCGCAATGCGGCGCGGGAACCCGAAATTGAGGCCCTGGCACAGGTTTTATGCATGATGGGTGCAAAAATTAAAGGGGCGGGTACCTCCATTATCACCATTGGCGGCGTTGCTTCCCTTACGCCGGTTACGGCAACCATTATTCCGGACCGTATTGAGGCCGGCACATTTATGGTCGCGGCGGCCATTACCGGCGGAGATGTCACGCTGACCGATTGCAAACCCGATCATGTAGGCGGTATTATTCATAAAGTAAAACTGACCGGTGCCGATATAACCGTCAGCGGTAACACCATTCGTGTTGTCGGACCTGAGCGAATCGGCAGTGTTGATGTCAAAACATTACCCTACCCGGGTTTTCCCACGGATATGCAGGCCCAGTTCATGGTGCTGATGTCGGTGGCCCGGGGACTCAGTATAATTTCCGAAACCATATTTGAAAATCGGTTTATCCACGTCAGTGAACTCCGGCGCATGGGTGCCGATATTACTATATCCGGCAATACTGCCATGGTGAAGGGGGTTTCCGGACTTTCCGGTGCGCCGGTAATGGCCACCGATCTTCGTGCCAGCGCGTCTTTGATTCTGGCCGGTCTGACAGCAAGCAATACAACTGAAATCAGCCGCGTGTACCATCTGGATCGCGGGTATGAGACCCTCGTGGAAAAGTTTTTGCGTCTGGGTGCGGACATAAGGCGAGTTAAGGCAAATTGAATATTCAATTATAAAGGTCTCAAAAAGGTTTAAACAATAACTTTTTTCATGATGACCGATAAATTTTATTATCGTCCGATCCTGCCGCTGTTGATCGTTATGATGGCGGGAATATCGCTGGGGGCGGCTCTTCCCGGGTACGCAGTGATTGCCTGGCCTGTCATCTGGGTCGGCATGACCGTCGTCGCCGGTGCCTTTTTTTACGTCGAAGGCAAACCAGGTCTGCGACAGGTATCGACTCAGGCCATTGCCACGGGCACCTCACTGGTTCTTTTTTTTGCGCTGGGATATCTTGCCGTCCTGCACTGGACAGCGCCTGTTTTTCCCGACAATCATATCAAACATTTCAGTGATAATCACCACCGGCAGATTTCAGGTACCATCATCAGTCGGCCGGTAATTCGTTCTTACGCAAGGAAATTTGTTTTATCAGCCCGATCTCTCACGATAGACCACCGCTCTTTTCCGGTTACCGGAAAAATCAGGGTCACGGTCGGCGGGCAGGGACCGGATTTGGCTGTCGGCGATACCATATCTTTTCGAGGCAGGCTCAAATCCCTCCATAATTTTAATAACCGCGGTGGATTCAACTACCGGCAATATATGGCTTTACAAGAAATATGGTGCAGTACTTATACACGCGGTAAACATGTTGTGTTGATGGATACTTCCCCAAGCCAAAGTATCGCCCTGTCCCTTACCCGTATGCGCGAAAGGCTTGCCTGCTTTATTGATAAATCAGTTCATGATCGTTCAGGGCCGATATTAAAGGCATTGCTGATCGGGGATCGATCCGGTATCTCGACGGCAGTCCGCAATATATTCAATCGGGCCGGCGTGGGCCATCTGCTGGCCATATCGGGACTGCATATCGGTATTGTTGCAACGGTCTCTTTTTATCTGTTCAGCCGGCTGCTCTCTTTATGGCCTTTCCTGCTTCGGCGGGCATGGACACGGAAAAGTGCGGCCCTGCTGGCCATGTTGCCGGTCGTCGGATATGCGCTCATTGCCGGGATGTCACCCTCCACCCAGCGGGCTGTTGTCATGATTTGCCTCTTTTTGATGACGTTCTGGTTTGAACGTGAGCAGGATTCGATCAATACACTGGCAATAGCCGCAGGCCTGATTCTCATCTGTTTTCCGCCGGCTCTTTTTTCGATTTCCTTCCAGCTTTCGTTTACGGCCGTACTATTCATCATACTGGGACTGCCTTTTTTCAGGGTGCCGGACACCGTGCATACAAGACCCTGTTACCCGATTGTTCGTAAAATGGTGGTTTTTTTCGGGGTGACCTTTATGGCCATTGTCGGAACTTTGCCGCTGACCCTCTACTATTTTAACCAGGTCTCTTTGGTAGGGCTGCTCGCAAATTCGATCGGCGTTCCTTTGATTGGATTTGTGGTTGTGCCTCTGGGATTGGCGGCTCTTTGTTTTTTTCCATTCAGTCCTCCGGCAGCTTCGCTGGGAATACAGGCTGCCGGAATTGTTTTGGGAAAAGCCCTTGATCTTCTGGATTTGATTGCCGGGCTGCCCTTTGCCGCAGTCAGGACCATAACCCCCTCACTACTTGAGATCGGTTGTTATTATATTCTTTTCCTGGTCGTTTTCAGTATGCGCAGGAACAGGTGGGGCAAGGTAATTGCGATGATAGCTCTTCTAACCCTGGGAGCGGACATCATGTACTGGGCCCATGAACGGTTCTGGCGAAATGATTTTAAAACAACCATCATTGACGTGGGGCAGGGTAGTGCGGCCCTGCTCGAGTTTCCCCGTGGTTATTGCATGCTGATCGACGGCGGAGGGTTCAGCGATAACAGTAATTTTGACGTAGGCGAAAAAATAATCGCCCCTTTTTTATGGAGACGGAAGATTAAGACCATAGAAACGGTTGTGCTTTCGCACCCCAACGCTGATCATTTAAACGGTTTGCTGTATATCACCAGGCAGTTTAACGTAAAAAATGTGTGGTCGAATCATCAGGTGGTAAAAACAATGGGGTATAAGCAGTTTATGGAAATTATTCGGACAGAAAATATCCGCTGGCCTTGTTTTAAGGATATCCCCCGAACCAGCATGTTTAACGGTGTAAAGGTACAAATTTTGTACCCGCCGCAAGATTTTTTGGATGACCGGCGTACCTGGCAAAATCTGAACAATAACTCACTTGTTCTACGCTGCGCGTATGGATCAAAATCGATTCTTTTTCCAGGGGATATTGAAGCGCCGGCCGAAAAAGAGTTGGTACGGATATCAGGCGCAGATCTCGAATCGACGGTCCTAGTGGCTCCCCATCACGGCAGTGAAACCTCAAGTACCGATATATTGCTTGCAAAAACAGATCCGGACGTTGTGGTGATATCGGCCGGATGGAACAATCGATTTCATTTTCCGCACCCGGCAGTCCTGCAAAAGTATCAAAATCTCGGATGCATAATTTACCGAACGGATCTCAACGGGGCCGTCACCATAACCACCGACGGTCGCACCCTTGACATTGATCCGTTTATTTGAATCTGGCTATCGATAAGATATGGCGATCAGGCGATATACAAGCATTCCCGCCAGCCAGGCCGCATCTTCGGGGGAGAGAATTTCTCCTGCGGTTTTATCAAATAAAATATTGGCTTCTGCAGGGAATTCATCATCCTCTTCCCATAAAATCAACTGCATCGGTGTTTTGGGTAAAACTGAAAATTCAAAACCGGCATCACCGGGATCGATGGCAGTGCCTTTCAGTGCCAGGGCCGGCGCGATAATTCCGTCGGCATTGGTTCCGAATACTTTTTTGAGCGGATCGATGGCCCGTTGGACAAAAGCGCTGAAATAAAATGCGGCACCCGGGATTTCCCGGTAGGCGATCCAGCTGCCGGCAATTTTTCGGGCACTGCAGCCGAGCATATAATGCAAAATCAGGACCTGCTCCTGAAGGGGGATTTCTTTGGCATCTTGTGCTTCATCTTCAAAATCAAAGTTCGGATATTTGATCCGGTAGGTACGGTCAAGAAAGTCAACGCGGATTGTATTTTCATCAAGGTATGTCAATCCTGATTTTTGAGCAATCGTTTTAAATTCGTCTTCCATAAGCTTTGCAACGGCTATTTTCTTTGCATTGCCGTAATCATCGATGCGTGCCATGCCTGTTCGTCTTCTCCTGATTAATTATGCGTTTATAAAAAAGCCCCGCCCTTAAAAGGGAGGGGCTTTTTATTCATTCAATCGATTTTACAGTTCAAGATAAGAATCGGAGAACAGGATTTTGCCGAGAATTACATCGACGCTTTTTTTATAATCCTGCAATTCTTTTGAAAGGCCGGCCATATCCGGTTCATTGCCGTCCATAATACCGTACACCAGATCAATGATATCCTGACGTTCACCACGGGCAATGCTGATCAGCTGGTCATCCTTCGGGTCTGCAATCACGGACTCCATGCCGTATTTTTGAAGCATCACAGTGTAGGTCTTGTTGAGAATCGGACGCAAATGATCCGGGGGACCGTTGGATATGTTCGATACACCACAGGTGCTGCGTGCACCCGGCGCAATATCCTGAATCATTCCTTGAAATTCCATCAGGCAGACGGCCTGGGGCTGCTGGATGTTGACCGGCGTGACAATGCCGTCCACCCAGATTTTTTCATTGGGAATGCCGGCCTCATTGGCGGCATAGAGCAGTTCTACGCAAAGGGCGGCCCGTTCATTCTCATCCCTGGGAAGCCCGTCCGGCCCCCACATCAAGGCCACGAAATCCGCATTGTATTTCGCAGCCAGCGGAATCATTTTTTCGTACCTTTCAGGACGAACCATTATGGAGTTGATAATAGGAGGGGTACCGCAATCCTTCACGACTTTCAGGGCGGCTTCAATGGCATTGATATTGGAAGTATCCAAGACCAGGGGGATGTCATCCACGACCTCCTGAACCACCTGGACGACCCAGGGCATCAACTCGTGGCCGTCTTTTTTTGCAGGGCCCAGGTTGATGTCAATATAATCCATGCCTTTTTCTTTTTGGAAAAGGGCCTCTTCCTGAATCGGCTTAGGATCCCTCTCCTTAAACGCTCTGCCGATTTTTGTTGATATTACATTTAAACTTTCACCGATGAGTAGCATACAACCTCCCTTGAGTTTGAATGGTAATTGAAAACTTTTAATCGACGATCGCTTGTAATAAATTTTATATTTATTTTATATTTAATTAATCGTCAATAAAAAGCCATTCAAAATTTATAATTACCTGGCCCTTAGAAAACCGGGAATATGTGCAGCTTCGCGCGGTCCCACGGTAATCGTCCATCCGGGCAGCTCTTCTTCGACATCCCCGGCAATGGCAGCGGCATAGCCGGGGATAATCAGTTCCTTGTGCTTGATTTTATCCATAATACCGCATTTTTTTACAAACATGCCCACATCATCGCCGGAGAATTTTCCGGCAGCCCATGCGGTCAACACGGAAAGTCCTTCTGAATCTTTAATCAGAAGCCAGGCCGGAACCTTGCTGCCTTCAATTTCACCGGATACGATAAAATAGGTCAGGGCAAAATTGGTGGTTAGCAGAATCGGCGAATTTTCATCCGGGTTGTTGATTTCAAAGATCCCTTCGGTGACGGTCATGGGCCGCTGCGGGTCGGTAAAAATATTGAGTCTCTCAAGAAGCAGCGGAAACAGGCTTTCACCGGCAAAATCGGAAAGCACTGTAATGGCGCCGTATTTGGCAACAAAGGTTGCAGCCATAAGCGTTTCCATGTCAAGATTAGACGCCATTTCACAGGGAAAGGTTATGGTGGGGAACCCGATCGTACGGTTGCTGTTTTTCAGGGCCGCCCGGCGAATCGCTATCTGGTCTTCCAGGGCCTGCTTGAGTTCACGGGCTCCCGGATCGATTACCAGATTCTTGAGTCCTATTCCGATAAACTTTTCGAGCAGCGGAATCAGTGCCTCGACGGAATCGGCCTTTACGGCCAGAGGCAGATCGTTTTCTTTGGCCATGGTTCCGTACTCATCTGCATTATCCGCGGTAGCGGCATAAATCAGGGGCCGTTTGAAGCCGCAAGCTACGATGCCGGCTTTCATAACACCCGTATCTTCACTCATCAGGATCAGGTTGAATTCAGAAGTTTCGGCGATGGTTTTGGCGGCCTCTGCAAATGCATCCGCATCCCCGGTAACATCCTTTAATGCTACCATTTCGGGGCGCAGGTTCAGCCCGACCCGTTCAAATTGAAGAGCGTTCCAGGCCTTGAGTTTCCCTGCCAGGTCGGATTTTCCAATATCCGATGCAATCAGGGCTGCAAGTCCTGTGGGGCTAAAAAACGTTTTTTCATGTCTGTATTGAACAGTCTCACCGCCTGTTGTAAGTTTGCGAGTCCCTTTTCCGATAACCACCGGACGAATCGGCGGTGCAGAAGCTTCAGCCAACTGGGCCTTGGCCTCTTCCGATACGTAAGGGCAGCTATCCAGTTCAGCTTTCCCCGATGCCAGGTTCATGGCAAACGCCAGGCAGGTGGGAACCCCGCATTCTTTACAGTTGGTTTTCGGCAGGAGTTTGAAAATTTGAATACCGGTTAATGCCATTATTGTCTCCTTATTTTTATTTGACGCCTGAATACAGGCAAGTCCAGTTGATTTAAATTATTACTCGGTAAAAAAGATTGTTTTGAATTTCGTTGCGGAAGCACCGTTTCCTGATGCTCCCGCAACGGTTTTAAAAGATAGGATCAACCAATCAGCGGATCCATGGAAAGGGCCGGGTGTCCCTTTTCTTCGAGCCAGGGCATAATTTCTTCTTCGGTGGTGCCGACGGTTTCGTCGGCAATCTTGTCGTAGAGATCCGGTATGCCTATTTCTTTGCCGCGTTGAAGGATGCGCTCCTTGATCTCTTCCTTGAGTATCTTGGGCATCCAGACCATGCGGGCCAGGCCTCCGTCACCGACAATAAATTTGCGCTGGGTGATATTATACTTGGAGTGGCCGACAAAACCCGGGGTAGAGGCTCCTCCGCCCATGACCCCGGCCAGGGTGGTAAACCGCATGCCACATGGGGTCTCTCCCATGTATTCACGGTTGACCGTCATGACGCCGTTGCATCCGGGCAGCATGGCGGCGATGGATTCACAGCATCCGCAGGTGGTCATGGGATCAATGACCATGGAGTAGAAGTTATAATGGGTGACGGCGCCGCGGGAGGCCTTGTAAACAAAATCGTTTACGCCCTTCCACTGGCCCAGTACCGGATCCAGGCATTCACCCTTTTCAATGGGCTGGTTGGGTCCGGTCGGGTTGATTTCATAGGAGGCCTTGCAGTCCATCCAGTTGTAGGCACCGCACAGACCGGTCCGCTCGGGGCTGACCGTACACACATGATTGGGGGCGAAACTCTGACACAGGGTGCAGGAGTAAAAGGTTTCCGTTCCTTCGTCGGTCATATTGTCCACCCGTGAATCGCGTTTTTTATATGCGGCCCGTGCTTGCGCAGTGATTTTGTCCACGTCCTTCTTTTTGGTATAGAGGGTTATCTCTACTTTATCAAAAATTTTGCCAAAATCCTGGTGGAATTTGGCATGTAATACAACACCGATATCCTTTAAGGTGAAACCTTTTTCTACTGCCGCCTTACCAACACGAACCCATGAAATATCTCTCTGGCCGATATGCATGATGCCCTGGATGTAGTTGACCAGATGGTGGATCTGTCGTTCCAGGATCGGTTCAAAATCATCCTGGAATTCGCGCCCGGCCACCTGCACGAAAATAGCCAGAGGAAGCACGTCACCCTCTTTGATATCACCGATATCCGGACCGATAACTGTGACTTTACCGTCTTCGATTTCGCTCATCTGGGCGGTTTTGACAAGCTCGGTGCACTGGGTCTTGCCGCCGCCCATCTGGGAATGCAGGTCGGCGCCCCGGACCCGCTCACCTTCGAAGGCCGGACCAAATGCACAGGGGATATCAATTTCCGAAACCGTAACCTTAAGTCCTCTGACTTCAATCGATTTTTGACATATTTGATCGTGAGGAATATTGGGGACAACATGCTCGTATGTACAGATTCCCGTCGGAAGGACAGCCGGTATATCCGTGTCCCCGATTACAGGGAAGCCCCAGTTTAAAACACCACCTGCAACAGCCCCCCATTCGGTACCGACATCACCCAATGCATTTGCAAAGGCAAAGACACGGTCTTTATTATAAAGAAGTATCTTTTTGTAATCGCCCGGCTGGACGCCACCAAATGTCATGGCAACCCTGTTGGCAAATCCGAGTGCAAATGTTGCCGCGGAAAGGTCGGGACCGTAGGGAACCAGTCTTGTATTCCATCCAAGTTGAACTCCTGCTTCAATCAGTTGCTCAGTAATATTTGTACCGTTATGATTGGCGGCAAACCAGGTATAAAGACTCTTTTTTTGATACTCCTCTACAATGTTTTTTGCGATCTCGGGTGTCGGAGCCGACCCAAGAATAACGGCAAAACCCGGGGCGCTGCCATCCACAAATTCAACTCCCCGTTTTCTCAGGATAACGTCATCCGCCGCCCCAAGCCATATTTTGCCGGCATCAATATCAATCTCCTCTGCTGAGGCCAGATAAAAATCAGGTTTATTAAGATATGTAAGTGCTTCTTTTATTTCGAGGGCCAGAATAGCGCCCATTCCCGCATCCAGAAGATTCCCAAGATAGGGCAGATGATTTTTACTCTTTACATGCGGGGGGAGAAGCCCCCTTGCAATCTCAAGGGGTTCTTGAAGATCCTCAAGGGTTTCAACCTTAATTCCCAAAAGTGAATAAATAATTGGAAGATAATAAGCGGTATTGGGGAAACCAACCTTTGTGGACGCATCGTATGTTTCAAGAGCGGTTTGATACTCTCCTTCCACCTTGGAAACTATATTATAGCCGCCTTGTATTACTGCAAATGCTATTAATTTCGACATTGTTCCTCCTTGGTTGAGGATTTGTTAATCCATAAATATAGTAAAACAGATAAAGAATATATAGTATCCTGTTACTATTAGAGAGCCTGGCGTGCTGCAAAATCCATCATAACCCTTTCCCTTGCCTTGTCGATACCCAACGCTTTCCGCTTCTTGTCGATATGGGCGATCATCAAATGGGCATGCTTAATCGGATCGGGCTCAGTTCCCCACATACCGCCGTAAAGATTTTCAAATTCTTTACAAATGTAATCGTTGAACACTGGAGCGCCCGTTGTGGGCAGGTCACTAAAAACTGTATACACACCGGATGCGACAAAATAATGGCCGATACTGATCGCCTTTTCGCTCATCCATTCAGGCGCACTCCCTGCTGCCGGCAGATCAGCAATGTCCTCTCCTAAACCGCCGGCCTTAACAACTTCCGTTGCAGCCAGAAGAATCCGGCTGTTGTCTACGCATGAACCCAGATGAAGAATAGGCGGAATTCCGACTGTTTCGCAAACCTCGGCAAGTCCGTCTCCTGCATAAACCGCTGCGGCCTCGGGTACAAGCAGGCCCTCGGTGGCACATGCTATGGCGGAGCATCCGGTTGTAAGAACGATTACATCGTGTTTGATCAGCTCTTTACAAATGGCGATATGATCACGATTGTGTTTCGTTCTGGCGTTATTACATCCTACGACACCGGCAATGCCCCGAACACGTCCATTGATAATATTATCATTTAACGTATAGAACGTATCCCGAAAAGTTCCGCCAAGTGTATAACTCGTGGATTCAACACCGAATCCACCGATAACCGGCTGTTTATGTTTGGGAATCATTACTTCCGCAGCGCGATTTTGAAAGTTGTCGATAGCCATTTTAACAATCCGCTCGGCATCTTCTACTGCATGGTGTTCGTCAAACTCAATATGGATAACATTCTCCTGCTCATGCTGGGCTATTTTGTGGGTGGTAATAACTTTTGTATGGAAACATTTTGCAACATTTCCAATGCTCTGCATGATGCACTGGATATCCACCACCATGGCGTCACATGCACCGGTGATAATGGCAAGCTCCTGTTGCAGAAAGTTGCCGGCAATGGGTATTCCGTGGCGCTGAAGCATTTCATTGGCCGTACAACACATTCCTGAGAGCTGGATCCCGTTTGCGCCTTTTGATTTGGCATAATCAATCATATCCTGTCTTTGAGCGACAACCATTATCATTTCTGACAAAATAGGCTCGTGTCCATGAATAACAAGATTTACATGATCTTCTTTCATAACGCCAAGGTTGGCTTCAGACTGAAGCGGATACGGGGTTCCAAAAAGAATATCCTGAAGATCGGTGGCCAGCATGGAACCGCCCCATCCGTCTGCAATGGCTGCTCGGGTTCCCTGTTTCATCAGGTTTTTGTAATGCATGTCAACACCCATGTGGGTGCGGTGCATGATCTCCACAACCTCTCTGTCGATATTTCTGGGAATCACACCCATTTTTTTCCAGAGCTCGTAACGGGCTTTTGGTGCCTTTTTAACGCTGAGGAGTTCTCCCTCAGGTTTGCCCCATTCGCCGATGGCAATTTCTGCTGTCTCGATTGCTATTTCATCCATATCTCTGTCGAGTTCTTCTCCATCCACCTCAACAGTGGTGGCAACGCCAAGATATTTGGCAACTTCAATAAGTTTATCAAAATCTTTAATCTGATAAGCATCTGTCTCTTTTCTTGCCACAGCTAAAAATATCTCTGCAACACCTCTTCCATGATCTGAATGTGCTGCCGCGCCGCCGGCGATCATTCGGATAAAGTTTCTGGCGGCAATCGTATTGGCTGTTGCACCGCAAAGGCCTTGTCTTGTATCTTCGCCTTCAATCCCGCCTTTGGGAAGAGGCAGGCGGCATGGCCCCATGGAACAGTTTTTACAGCACGTACCCTGTAGCCCTATAGAACATGGTCTCATGTTCAAGGCTCTGTCAAATATTGTTTCAACCCCGAGTTCATGGGAACGGGCGATCATCTCCTGTGATGCTATATCTATGGAAGATGCAACAGGATCAGCCAGTTTTGGGGTTTTAACCGGTCTTATTACTTTTGTTTTTACTTCTGCCATTTGAGGTTCCTCCTCATATTATTTTATATTGTACGACATAAATCGTATTGGTTTTTCCAGACATCTTTTCAATGATGTCATGAATCGATTATCGTCTGATTTTTTTAAATTTTGACAATTTAGAGCGTTGGGTTTTGGCTACGGTCATTGTTACTTTTTTATCCTTTGCGACGGTATCCTTTGCCGCTCTTTCTTCACGCTCTTTTGCCCTCTGTTGCCTGACGGCCTCTTCTTCGGCTTCACGCTTTGCAACTTCCTCTGCTTTGGCCTTTGCTTCCGCCTCGTCTTTAGCCTTTGCTTCCGCTTCGGTCTTTGCTTTTGCTTCCGCTTCGGCCTTTACCTTGGCCTCTGCTTCCGCCTTAGCCTTAACTTCCGCTTCGGCCTTAGCTTTTGCTTCTGTTTCGGCCTTAGCCTTGACTTCCGTTTTGGTTTTTGTTTTTGCTTCCGCTTCCGCGTCTACCCTGGCTTCCGGTTTTGCTTCGGTTTTTGGAGCAGCCGGCTTAGGAGCAGCTTTCTTTTGGGGCGCAGGAGCGGCTTTCTTTTCGGCAGCGGGCTTGGGTGCGGCCTTTTTGGCCTTTTCCTCTTCGATGGTCAGGTCCGGCTCCGGAGCAACGGCCGCCAGATCAATATCCACATCGTCAAGTTCTTTTTTGATGGCCGCGATATTGTCAGCCGAACCGCCATCGGCCACCAGATCGATATAGGCTTTCACCATGCGGATGGCTTCCGGATGCCGCATGATCAAAACGTCCGAGCCGCCCAGCAGGTAGGTGACGGCCCCCACGGCTTCCATGAGGATGCCCCGTTTTTCAGGATCACCCAGGGTGGGTTCCTCTTCAGCGGACAAATGCACTTCCTTGCACTTCCAGACTTCATTGGCAAGGTTATTGATTATTGGCAGTTGAAGTTTGTCGTCCCCCTGGTTAAGGGCAGCCATGCGAAGTCTTTCCATAACGGAATAGGAGTATTCCATACCATATCCCAAGCCGCCGGTGGTGGGATCGACGATGACGCGATCCATGGGCATGCCCAGATTTTCAAGCAGAATATTGACCTGTTTGGCCAGATTGACGTCGATGGGGGAAGATGAAATTATGGTGTGACCGAATCCCATGGCGGCAGCGCCGATACCTTTGTGGTTTTTGTCTTCAACCGGGCCGATGATCAGGTTGGCGCCCTGACATTCCTCTGCGATTTTTTTTAATACGGCCTCATCTTTTTCTACGTTTGCAGTGCCCCATACGATCAGGGGAACATCGATTGCATCAAGTACCTTTTTGACAGTGGCTGCAGCATCCTCGGGCGAGGCGTCCAGGCCGTTTGGGTCCGTGCTTTTGAGTTGAAGCACGACCATCTCGGCGCCATATTCCTTTACGCATTTTTGGGCCCAGGCTGCCGGGTCTGAAAGGACGTCTTTGAAAGGTATAATAACGGCTTCCGCCCATTCTTCAGGTTCCATATCCCAGATTTCCATCGCAATTCTGGGCTTGTGGGGCATTTCACCCTCAAATTGATAGAAAGGATAGCATGTTTCACCGCCAACAGTAACGGCATTTTCACCCTTGCCAAGGACGATTTCCTTTACACTGCCAGCATAAGATTCTTTATAAAATTCAAAGCCCAATGTTACCTCCTTTTGGATAAAAGTAATTATAAGGTTTTTAAAAAAAATTGTAACAATGAAAAGTTGATGATCTCGTAAAAAGTCGAAAAAACGATTTCGTACCACAATATATAGCTGCAATATGAGATTGCAACACTATATGCCGGGTCGAAATAAAATGCTGGAATTTTTTACGAATGCATCAAAGGTTGCAGGCCATAAAAAACGCCCGATTACGGATCACCTCCTTATTAATCAATTGTATTTTAATTTTGTAGTCCTCGTATCGTTTTCGCAGAATAGATTTGTTTTTAAAAAATCGTTTTAACGATCACGCGTATGGTTTTATTCCATAAACGGAGTTATGTAAAAAACAATGTTTTCAGCACCAGGATTTGGTCGAATCCGGTTGATTTAAAAAAGAAAAAAACAAGTTGTTTTAAAATTTCAAATCAACAATTGGGCCAAGCGATTTTTTAAAGACAAATAGGTGAAATTATTTGGCGAAAATCCTGGTGCCGGTTATTTTGAGTCAATAATATATTGATCACAGCATTGTTTTACTTCAGCGGCAACGGTAAATTGAAATTTATAATTTCAAACATCGACTCATATTGTGAAACGCTGCCTTTGTCAATAGGGGATATGCCTGAACGACAATTAATGTTTTGATTCAATTCATTTTTTTATACGTTGCCGATCAAGAATGCAGGTGCGGGAAACCGGTTGCGATTATTTACTAAGCTTATCAAATCTACAGGAAAGAGCTACGCAATCGTCGTTAAAAGTTGTGTTTATTTCATAGGGCAAAGTCTTGAAAAGGCGGATCATGCCCTGGTTTTGAGGTGCCGTATATGCGATAAGACCGGATATCCCGTTCTCTCTGGCAGCCTCGGAAAGTTTTTTCAAAAAGATTTTACCCAGCCCCTTACCCTGAAATTTTTTACTGATTGAAAATGCAACTTCTGCGATATTTCGGGACGGGTCAAGAAGGTATTCTCCAACACCAACGACCTGTCCGAATCCAAATTCCCCCACCAGTGCGACCAGGGTCAGATCTTTGATATAGTCAATCTGGAATATTCCCTCTATATCATCACGCCCGAAGCTTATTTTTTCATGAAAAAAGCGGGCAACAACATCATTTTTGTCCAGATTATAAAAATGTTCCTGTATCCTGCGCTCATCCACCGGTTTGGCGGGTCGGATAGTCAACTCTTCTCCATCAATTTCGATAACCTTTTCCAGGTTGACGGGATATATACCGTGAATGGAATCTGTAAGTGTCCGTTCGGCGCTGAGCAGGCCCAGTTTGCGGGCCTGATAAAAAAGCTCGTTTCTAAAATCAGGATGAGCGATACTGATCATGGCCATGGCCCTTTCCTGCAGGCTTTTGCCGAATAGATTCACCGCACCGTATTCAGATACCACATAGTGGACGTCTCCCCTTGGGACCACGACGGCCGTATTTTCAAGCATGGGAACGATGCGGCTTTTTTTCCCGTTGACAGTCGTGGATGTGAGCATCAGAATTGATTTTCCGCCTTCGGCCTGGGATGCACCTCTGACAAAATCGACCATGCCGGTAACACCGGAAAAATTGTTGTACGGCAGTGCGTCGGCAGCTACCTGACCTGTAAGGTCCATGGCCATGACAACATTCATAGCCACCATTTTGTGGTGCCGGCCGATAATACCCGGGTGGTTCACATAGTCCGAAGGATAAAATGCAATAGCCGGGTTATTATCGAGAAATTCATAAAAAATTTCCGTGCCGATGGCTGCACTGGCAACCAGTTTGCCTTTATTGAATCTTTTTTTTCGATTTGTAATCACTCCTCTGGACACAAGGTGCATAATGCCGTCCGTCAGGTATTGCGTATGAATACCCAGGTCATTTTTATTGGAAAGCGCCAGCAGGATTGCTTCGGGGGTTGCTCCCAGGCCGATTTGAATAGTTGAGCCGTCGTCAATGAGGCGGGCGATCTGCATGGCGATAACATGAGCGGATTCGAGTTTCGGTTGCCGGTCGATCGTGATAAGTTTTTCTTCATGTTCTACAATGATGTCAACATCATTAACGTGAATAAAGCTGCGGCCTAAAACCCTCGGCATACGGGGGTTAACCTGGGCAATCACCATGTCGGCAGATAAAGCCGCAGCCAGGGTTACATCCACCGCAATCCCTAAACTCATCCAGCCGAAATCATCCGGTGGACATACCTGGATAAGGGCCACCTGAATCGGCATTTTCCTGCTTTTAAAAAGATGCGGCAGTGCGGAAAGATTCAAGGGGGTGATAAAGCGCTTGTTTTTGGCAAGCTCTCCGGGTTTGGCGGAACCCAGATAGAAAGAGCGGATGTTCATGCTCTGGTCATGGGATTTGTCGGCAACCTTGGTGAGGGGGGTAGTTTCCAGGGACAGCAGACGAACAATTTCAAGATTCGTAAAAAAGGAAGCTGATTCAAAGAGTTCCTTCACCAGGTGCCGGGGTTCACCGCATGAAGATCCGATGAAGACCCTCTGCCCCTGCTTGATCATGCTAATGGCTTCTGAAACGGTACGCTGCTTTTCGACATAGCCGTCAGCCCAGTAAGTGTCCGTTGCCACATGGCCCCCTTTAAAGTGAATAGTGAAAATTGAAAATTTATGGTATCGGTGAATTTATGCTGTGGGATCGAAGCACTCTGTCTTTTCATAAATAAAATCGACGGAATACCTTCAATTTTCAGTATGTAATTTTTAATTATACAAATCTTTTCTCACTTTTTTTGACGCAAAAAATACAAAATTACGTAATTACAATATTTACCCTGTTTTTTTATAATAATCAAGAGCGACCCGCTTGTGGAGCAGGGCGATGGCATCAAAACCCGGCATGATTTATTATTTTAAATAAATCAGCAGGGTACAAATGTCACATTAAAAACAAATACTGCTAAAATAGTCTGCTGCATTACATAACCATCTGATTTTAGAGGATTAAAATTTTGATGCAATTGCCCTGGCTTGTGGAGTATACTTGCAGTTAATTAATTCCCGGGCTATGCCCGAGCGATCCTGAAAGATTTGAGGTGTACGGATACGTCTATGTGGTTGTGTCTGATGCGGCAGGAGATAGCAAGCGGTGTTGGTAAAAAAAAGGCATTGCCGGATATGCTCCGACAATGCCTCGAATTTTTTTTACAGGAAATTTTAAACGATAGTGACGTTGGTGGCGGCAGGCCCTTTCTGACCTTGCTCAATTTCGAAATTTACCCGATCACCCTCGCTTAAAGATTTGAAGCCCGAAGCATCAATGCCTGAATGGTGAACAAAAACATCCGGTCCGTCTTCTCTTTCGATAAATCCGTAACCTTTGCTGTCGTTGAACCATTTTACGATACCTGTTTCCATAATAGCAGTCTCCTTTTTTACAATTTTCAACATTCCACACTCAAAGCCGCCATTTTATAAAATGGGTCTTGCCTGTGGAATAAAAAACGGCTCATCTGAAAATGAACCTTGCTTATCATCGGGTATGATAACCGGTTTTTTAAGGAAATCAAGGTTTTTTTTATTTGTGGTCAAAAATGGATTTCAGGCCCGGCTCCCGGATATGTAATTTCCAAGTTTTTCCACCAGCAGCGAGCAGGGCAGCGTGATCATGAGATAGAGCAACGATATATTTGAATCGCTCACTCTACCTATCCGCATGCCCGCTGCGAAAGAAGTCTTCGGAATACCTTTTTAGAATTGTATCACCATATCCCTTGCCCGTATTCCTGCAGGGATCGCTCCCAGTGATTCCTGAATTTTGATGCAGTTTTCAAGCCCGGGCAGATCAATCATCGCATTCATCTCCCAATGGTCAATATCCCGTTCCAGGGCTTTACGAAAAATGGACTTCTCCATTTTAAAAAGACAGCTCCCCAGGGCAATCGCCGCCTCTGAATCCTCCCGGATCGCCCCCATGATATCACGGTAGCAATCTAGGACCGAGGTTATCCACTTTCCCCTCTCCCGGATAAAACCATCGGTGGCAAATATTCCGCCCCACTGGTATCTCGGGAAATAGTCTCCCACTCGGGCGATTACCTGAATTATTCTCCTGCTCTCACCCAGGCTCAATTTAGGTTCCACCAGAAAACCGGCATCGATTTTTTCCGAAGAAAAGCACTCCAGATCCCCGTAGGCATCTCCCATGGGCACCAGCCGGACTTCTTTGTCCGGATCGATTCCTTCGGCGCTGAGCATCCATCGGATGAAGTACTCATCACAGCTCCCATGGGAGAGAATGCCGATTTTCTTTCCCCTGAGATCGGAAAGAGAGCAGATCGGGGGCCGGGCCGCCAGATAGTGATCCAGCTTCTGGATAAAGGTGCTGCCGATGAGGCGAATGGGCACGCCCCGGGAGTATGCCTTGATGAAGGGGGGGAGTCCGATCTCCCCGATAAAGATCCTTCCATCCTCTACAGCCTGGATCAGTTCCGGCCCGCCGTGTGAGATTTCTATAACAAGGGAGATGTCCCGTTGTTGAAAAAGGCCTGCCTCTTTGCCGAAAAAAAGCGGCAATCGTTCGATCCAGACCGAGGGGGCTCCCCAGATCACATTTTCTTTTTTTCTATGGTTCATATCCGGTCATTCCTTGTGGAACCGATTCTTTGCATTCCCGACAGCCCAAACAATTATGTCATTTTGAAGCAGCCCATGGTACGAATCAAAAGATGTGTTTTTTTATAAGCTCAGCAAAATGGTCAATATGGCGTCTCATGATGTTTTTTGCTTCAGATGAATCGCCTTTGATCATGGCATGGTAAAGCAATTCCAGTTCCTCAAACTGTTCTTGAAATTCACTGGCGGAAAAGCCGACTTGGAACCAGTATATTGTCATTTTGTCTAAGAGTACTCTTATGATATTAATAAGTTGTTCATTGCCGGCCGTCTCATATATTATCAGGTGGATTTTTACATCGATATCCGACATTTTTATTAGTGCTTCAGGAGCATTGTCATCAATATTTCCGGCCTCGTCCAAAAGGTGCCTGAACTCGGCGAGTTGGCCCGATGTGATATTACGGGCAGCCAGCTCGGCGGCAAGCCCTTCCAGTTCTCTCCGCAACTGTACTGTTTCGCGTAACACTTTCAGATCCATACTGACTACTTTGGTTCCGAGCTTGGGAAGTATCTCTATCAGGCCATCTCTCTGGAGTTCGTGAAATATTTCGCGTAAGGGAGTTCTCCCGATACCGTACTCCTGCATCAACTCTTTCTCGTATAACTGCTGTCCGGCATGCAGACCGCTGGTGATGATACGGCGCTTAAGGCTTTCATAAATTTTTTGTTTAAATGTCATGTGAATTGTTTCCATTATCTGATTTTCCACACTTTACGTTATGCAGATAGTATTTATAAAAGCGCATATTGGTTTCTTTTAGCACAAGGTTGCAGATATATCCAGAGACACCATCGGAAAATTTTCATTTACCGATCAGGCCTGATACAATGAATCAATTTTATCGTATAAAAAGGGTTGACATTTCGTCAGATACGTGAAATATATAACACAAATATTACGGCCGTTCAACATATAATTTTAAATAAAAATTTAGGTGTGTCTCTTCATGGAAAACAAAATTAAATCGTTCCTGCGTGTACTTGATGCGTCGGACAACTCCACCGGTGGTGGTACAGCCTCGTGCGTGGCCGGATCTATGGCCGCCGGACTGGTCGGCATGGTCGCCCGGCTGTCCATGGGCAAAAACGACTTGGGATCGACAGAGCATTATGAACGGATCTCCGTGCGTGCTCAGGAATTGGTCCACGAATTGTTTGACGGAGGGCGGATTGACTCCGAAGCGTTCGCGGTCGTAAGTTCGGCCTATAAAATGCCTAAGAAAACGCCGGAACAGAAACAGAACAGAAGCGTGGCCATTCAAAAAGGAATGGGGCATTGCGCCGAGGTACCGTTAGCCAATGCCCGGTTATGCCGTGAAGTTTTGAGGTTAGCTGACGAGTTGGCCCAAAATTTCAACACCAACGCGGCTTCTGATCTCCAGTGTGCGCAATATCTGGCCAAAGCCGGTTTGTTGGGTTGCGCTGCAAATGTCCGTATCAATCTCCCCTACATAAAGGATAAGGAAGTCGCCGAAAGGATTGAAGGTGAGCTGTCGGCAGTACTTTTAGAAACTGAAGCTGTCTGATCAAGGAGAATAAAAAATGAAAGCCCTGATGTGTGTACCCAATATCAGTGAAGGTGTCGATCTTTCGGTTGTTGAACAGGTAGTGGATACCGTAAGAAACGCTCCGGGTGTCATGTTGCTGGATTATTCATCCGATGCGGATCACAACCGTTCGGTAATTTCCTATATCGGCCGGCCGGAATCGGTTGTAACGGCTACCGAAAATCTGGTCAAAATCGCTTTAGAATTGATCGATATGACAAAGCACAAGGGTTCCCACCCTCGTCAGGGAGCCGTTGATGTGGTTCCCTTTGTCCCGATTCGCGGCATCCGGGAGGATGAGGCAGTGAAAATTGCCAGGAATTTTGGTCGTTATGTGGGCAAAGAATTTGGGGTGCCGGTCTATTTTTACGAAGATGCCGCCACCCGGCCCGAACGACAGAATCTGGTCAAGGTGAGAAAAGGGCAGTACGAGGCCCTGGCGGAAAAGATAAAGGATCCCCAATGGGCTCCGGATGAAGGCCCGGCCGAGTTTGTCCCGAAAAGCGGCTCCATGCAGGTGTCCTCACGCTTTCCGCTGGTGGCATTGAACATCAACCTGGCCACCACCAACCTTGAGATCGCTCAGAGCATTGCCGAAAGTGTTCGTTTCATTAACGGCGGTTTCCGGTTTGTCCGGGCCATCGGGCTTTCCCTTGAAAAAGAAAACCTGGTGCAGGTCTCAATGAATCTCGTCCATTACCAAAAAACGCCCATTCCCATGGTGATGGAGGCCGTCAAACGGGAAGCACGGCGCTATGGTGTGAATGTAGTGGGCAGTGAACTTGTGGGACCTGTTCCACTCGGGGCCATGGGGCAGGTACTTTCCTATTATCTCCAGGCGCACAATTTTTCCATGGATCAGATCATTGAAAATACCCTGATCGGCTGGTCAGGTGAGTAAAACTAAGAGACCGTCATGAAATCGAAAGCGGAAACATATATCGATGGCGCCACAGAAATCATCACCTGTGATCCCATGAAGGGGGATACGCTGGGGCGAATTTCCAACGGAATCATAGCCATTGCGAACGGACATATTCTTGCCGTCGGTCAGTCGGGAGAAGTGGCCGAAACTGTGGATCTGTCAAATGCCAGACGTATCGATGCCTCTGACAAAATTGTGGCACCGGGATTTGTGGATTGCCATACCCACTTGGTATTCGGACGCTCAAGGGTTAAAGAGTATGCTCTGAAAATGACGAAAAGCGTGAGCGAAATCGAAGCAATGGGGATCAAAACCGGGATACCGGCCTCTATCCGCATGACACGGGAGGAGAACGAAGAAAGCCTTTTCAATGACGCATTGGATCGGCTCGGACGTATGCTCCGGTTCGGGACTACAACTGTGGAGAGCAAGAGCGGTTATGGCATCCGATGGGAAGATGAATTGAAGCAGTTGCGTGTAAACCGCCGGTTGGGTCAGGCCCAGCCTGTCGATGTGGTTTCCACGTTTTTAGGCGCTCATGACTTTCCACCGGAAATCGACCGTAATAATCTGAAAGGTAGAAAAACCTATATAGATGAACTCACCGGGGAGATGATCCCACGGGTAGCTGAAGAAAAACTTGCTGAATTCTGCGATATCTACTGCGATACCGGCTACTATACCTTGGATGAGGCACGTGAAATACTTCTTGCCGGTATTGAGCAAGGGCTGTTTCCCAGGATTCACACCGACGCCTATGCCAATGTGGGCGGCAGTACCCTGGCGGCGGAACTTCCTGCAGTATCCGCCGACCATCTCAATTATACCAGTGAAACAGAGATGCATCTTTTAGCCGAAGCAGGAGTGGTAGGAGTGGTGTTGCCCGCACTCGATTTTGCCGTGGCCCATCCGAATCCATTCAACGCGCGGGCCATGCTGGAAGCCGGAATGACCCTGGCCCTGGGGACGAATCTCAACCCGGGGAACTGGACCGAATCCATGCAGATTGTCCTGCAACTCGCCTGTCGCAACCATGGTATGTCACCCGAAGAGGCCATGCTGGCGGCTACCACGGGTGCCGCAAAAGCGATCCGGAGACAAGATCGGATCGGGCGCCTTGCCACAGGATATCTCGCCGATATCCAGATCTGGGATTTGCCGAGCTTTGAGGACATTATTTATCGCATTGGAAATAATGCAGTGTGCATGGTGATCAAGAACGGGACGGTGGTTTTTTAAAGCTGCCCAAAGGAAAAATTCTGGTCATTCAAAAGGCACAGAAGTGAAAATCGTTCAAGGTACAAAAAACTATAACGTCATTAGTTCTACTTTGTCACATTAGAAATATTTACATTAATATATTGAAAATACTTGTAATTAGTTCCATTTTATGTTATTGCATCACTCATGTTTACTGTAAGGAGAAGAAGGGCTGTGAA
>Ga0075121_1000745_pt1 | contig 21835 bp, 18 predicted proteins | sample AntAceMetag02UKG_FD_69793 | JGI IMG/M metagenome (GOLD analysis project Ga0075121, IMG submission 69793) | Saline lake microbial communities from Ace Lake, Antarctica - Antarctic Ace Lake Metagenome 02UKG | ecosystem: Environmental > Aquatic > Non-marine Saline and Alkaline > Saline | place... | reverse complement strand
ACCTTTTTACCCTGATAATCGGATAATTGATGTTTTTTTCCATGGGCATCAATCAAGCTGAAGTCTTTGATTTTAGTTCCAACTTCTAACATTCAATCCCTCCTAATCATTGGTTTAATTCAACATTTTCATTATACATCATTTTCAGTAAGATTTTAAGGGCTTTTTACATTTTCACATCTTATTATATAAGTTCTAAAAATGAACCTCAAATAAAAAAACGACTTAGTCGTCTTTTGTTTAATTGTGGTGCGGGTAACAGGAGTTGAACCTGCACGCCTTGCGGCGCTAGATCCTAAGTCTAGTGCGTCTGCCAATTTCGCCATACCCGCGCAAAAAGAATTATACCCTTTTTTTTAGTTAGAGTCAATTCTTTTTTAAAACTTCAATTATTTTTTTCTGATAAGAATGAAAAGTGTTGCAATTCCAACAATTGCTGGGATTCCAATTGCAAGATATGGTAATAATGACTTTTGATCTTCTGCATTTTGTACATCAACTCTAATTCTAGAAGTTTGTGTTTCACCATTCAATTCATAATTCATATATACATAATAATTACCTTCTTCATCTGAATGATTTTCATACTCATTATAAAGGATACACACATAAGAAATATCATGTCCTAAAGAAAGTGTATGATTAGTGAACCAATCAATTAAGTCTTGATCAGTCATCAAATCAGCAGCATCAAGACTTAAGATGATTTCATCGGTGCTAAACACTGGACCTCTATTCTCAATCACATGAATTGATACATTTCTTATTTTGCTGTTTGATTGGGTATCAAATGCTTTGATGGTTATACCATAAACTCCTGGTTCTTGTGTTTGATGATAAGTATCATTTATTATTTGGACAGAAACATTCGTTCCATCAACATCATCAATAATTGTGAAATAATTTTCGATATCTTGATTAGATAACGGAGCATCTGTCGTATAAAGATAAATCGCTCCGGGACCAGTGATCGTAGGTCCATTCATATCAACCAAATCTATTTGAATTGGAAGCGATGTAACATTTAAGCTAGAATCTATTGCTTCCACAGTAATACTATACGATCCAACACTGCTTGCTACAGAATAAGTATCTTCGGTAACAACCAAATCACTTGCAGTCATTAAATCTACATTATCTGAAACCGAAATTGTCTGCAAAATATCATTTAGTAGTATTTTTTCACTTAAGGGTATGGTGATTATCCCCGGATCAACAATGATTGGAGAGCTATGATCAAACACTCTTACTTCCAGGTAAAAAATTTTAACTATCTGATTAAAACTCGACATAAATATCATCTCATAGTTTCCAGGAAGCATAGAACCAGTCGTATATTCATCAGTTTCTAAAGTAATCTCAATAGGATTTCCATATGGATCTTCAGCATGAAGATACGATTCTATTTGTTCTAAGGCCATTGGTTTATCATAGTCAATTGGAAGAACACCTTGATAAATCATTGTTTCATTAGAATCGATGAATGGTTCAAATCCTGAAAAATCAGCATAGGAACCCTCATACATAATGGCATTATAGCCCGTAGGCATCATAGGGAGACTCGTTAAAAAAACATAATCATCATTAGGAGTGAACTCAACATATGCTCTCTCGTGCGTAAAATCTCCTAACATCAAAAAATCATAAGAATCATAAGATGGAACTTCTTCAATACTTACGTAAATATTACCTAACCAATCACTATGCTGACCCAAAAAAGCAAAATCAAGAACAATCGTATACTCATGATTGCTTTTAACAAATATCGGATTTTCAGTAAATGCACAATGCGAATCATCAGCTTTCATGATTAAATTACTTAAATCCAAATAATTTTTACCTACAGGATACTGCTGTTCACCTTCAGCACGGACAGTTAACTCTTGAAACAATAAAGTCATGCAAATCATTAATAAAAGTAATGCTATCTTTTTCATCATCTTTCCTCCTACTTTATACTAGAGGAATGCACCAAAGTTTACTTGAAAATAAAAAAATAGAAACAAAAGTTCCTATTTATACGTTTGTGGCAGGGCTAGCTGGATTTGAACCAACGATCAATGGGTCAGAGCCATTTGCCTTACCCCTTGGCTATAGCCCTATCTGTAGAGCTTTAATTATTAAAATGGCAGGCCCAGCTGGATTTGAACCAACGATGAGGGAGTCAAAGTCCCTTGCCTTACCCCTTGGCTATGGGCCTATCTCATAAAAAATGGGGCGGCTGGAGGGAATCGAACCCTCGCGTGTCGGAACCACAATCCGATGCGTTAACCACTTCGCCACAACCGCCATATGATAGCGCATGTATTATTATACAATAATTTTCATCATTGTAAAGTAAAATTATGTAATTTTTGCTCTTTTAGTTGTTAAATCACGTGATTTCTTGTATTCTATTCTAGAAAGGTGTGATATTATGCTTAAATGGATTGGACGAATGCTGTATGTGATGGTCATATCCCTTTTATCGCTACAAATTTATAGTTATGCTTATTATTCAAAATTACAAGAATACTACACGGAAAACGTGAGTGAATATGTAAATGATGAAACGGTTTACCTTAACGGAATCAATACATTAATGGGAATTGATTATTATAGAGAATCTCCACTTATATATGAATATATAAACAATGACGGTGATTATCAAATCAACGTGCGTGCATATGGCGTTGGTATCGTATCTGATAAAACCTACTATGATGGTTTTATGATTTATGTAAACAATGTTAATATCGTAGACAATGGTTATCCAATTGAAGATCCAATCATTAAGATTACTGTTGAATTGGATGAAAATACGCTTTTAGTTGATGAAACATTAACAAACACAGGAAGTATATTCTTCGATCCTTCACAACCATTTGCATATTATAATGTACCTGTTCTATTCTTGTTTGATGCCGAAGATTATTTAAAAATACCCGATACTGACACACTAGCAAATTTAACAAGAATTGAAGTTACTTATTCAGATGGTTCTATTGATGAAAATAAAGATTTCGTCTATAATGATTCACCTCTATTTTTAGCAACAACAGCACCTACAGATGAAAGTGCATTCAATAAAGATGGTGCACTTGTAATTAATGTAGATGACTATAGACTGAGAGCACAATTTGCTGATAATGTTCCTACAGAATCAGAAATCTTGAGTTATCATTTAGTTACTGATCATGGTGATTTACGTCCATACAATTGGGTCATTTGGCGTACAATGGGTATTTATGTTTTAGTTGTAACATTAGTAACATATCTGTTATTCTTCCATAAAGTCGTAAGAGAACGTTATAAGACAAGAAATTATGGCATTAGAAAAGACGGAACTCAAGTTGTAGATGCAAAACCAATATTTAAAGATATCGAATATAAGGATAAGGATAGGAAATAATTTCTATCCTTTTTTCCTATATGGATTGCAATTTATGAATTTGTTATGCTATACTTATAAATGCGCTTAGGGATATGGTGTCAATGGTAGCACAGCGGTCTCCAAAACCGTTAGTTCGGGTTCAAATCCTGATATCCCTGCCATTATAAATTTAAAGAAGCTGAGAAAGCTTCTTTTTTTTGTAGTAGTAAATTAATAGACCAATTTATCTAATATGTTTCAGAAAACTCCTTCTTCAAGGTACTAAGTGGGAGATGAATGAAACCGCGATTTTAGCATCATATCATTTAATTTCTTTTGCATAATCGAGCATCTATCCCATCATAAATATGGTATAATATATGTGTAAGTCATCAACATATAAAATGGGGTGAGTAAGGTGAAATTAGACAATAATAATCATTCAGTGTTCAAGATGTATTTTCATCTTATTTTAGTCACAAAATATCGAAGAAAAGTCATAAATGAAGAGATTCTAATTTTTCTTGAAGAGCGATTCGTAACTATTGGGAAGTCTTATAATCTTCATCTCGAAGAAATGAATTATGATCAAGATCATATTCATATCTTATTTCGCGCTGAACCAAATAGCGAGTTATCAAAATTTATTAATGCTTATAAAAGTTCGACATCAAGAATGATCAAAAAAATATTCCCTTATATCAGAAAAAGCTTATGGAAGACTATGTTTTGGTCTAGAAGTTTTTGTTTAATCACAACAGGAGGCGTAACGACTGAAATCATTCGAACCTATATCGAGAATCAGGGTGAAAAAGATGTCTAAAGATATCAAAGGCTATGTCTACCGCATTAAGCCAACAATATCTCAAATAGAACTCGTTAACAAAACATTCGGTTGTGTTCGTAAAATGTGGAACACACTTCTTTTTGAGCGTGAGACAATCTATGAGATGTTTGGCAAGTATCCCGAATTGCACAATGCCCATGTTTACGCTAATCCTAAATACATTAAAGGGATTTACCCTTATATGTATGAAGTGGATTCACAAGCCTTAACGACTGCATGGCTTCATCTTAAGAATGCTTATCAAAACTTCTTTAATCAAAGTCATGACCATCCTTTGTACAAATCTAGAAACAATCCTATCCAATCATATACGACACATATTGTCAACGACAATATAAGAATTGAAAGATCCTATCTTAAACTACCTAAACTTGGGTTAGTCAAGATTAAGTTGCATAGACCACTTCCTAAAGACGCATTGATTAAAGCGGTGACCGTAAAGAAAGAAGCAGGTAAGTACTATGTTTCTCTTAGAGTGACATATGAACATGAAAAAAAACAAACTGAGGTTTTTCAAAGAGCAATCGGACTAGATTATACCCTGCATGGTCTTTATGTAGATAGCGAAGGGAACAGAGCAAATTATCCCAATTACTATAAGCAATCTTTAATCAAGTTAGCACATGAACAAAAGATTCTTTCAAGAAGACAAAAGAAATCTAGCAACTACGAATCACAAAAACTAAAGATTCAAAAACTACATCAACATATTAAAAATCAAAGACAAGACTTTTTGCACAAAGCGTCTAGATATCTGGTAAACACTTATGACGTAATTAGTATTGAAACACTTGATTTAAAAGAAATGGCGAAAACCAAGCATTTCCGAAAATCAATATCTGATACATCGTATAATACATTTGCAAGGTATCTTGAGTATAAAACAAAAGGTGAGGGAAAGACTCTGGTTAAGATTGACAAATATTATGCATCGACGAAAACCTGCAGCCGTTGCGGGAAGCTGCATGACATGCCTTTAGCACAAAGAGTATACACGTGTGCATGTGGCAACCAGATGGATAGAGACTTAAATGCAGCGATTAATATTGGCGTTCAAGGTTTAATAGAACATTATCAAAAAGCGTACGGGACAGACGCGATCGCTTGGTCAAGTAGCGGGCACTAGCTCGCTTTACCCAAGAAGCCCCCACTTCAAATTGGTAACCATTAAGTGGTGGGAGTAGGTTCACGTGAGGAAAATTTATGAAAAAAGGAATTTCTATTTGTATTTTACTCATTTCAATTATATTTTTAACTGCATGCAAAAAAACTGATACATTGTATGAGTTTAGTTTTTATGATTATATGGATACTTATATTAGTGTAAATCTATACACTGACAGTCAAGAAAAAGCAGATGAACATCAGACATATATTGAAGATGTATATAGCGAGTACCATGAATTATCAACAAATTATGAACCTTTGAAAACAGATTCAGCCTATCTTGAAAATATTTATTCAATCAACCAAAAAAATAATCAGGTGATTGAAATCGATTATGATTTATATGTCTTAATTCAAAAATCAGAAGAAATAAAAACATTAACTGATGGCTATTTTGATATCTCGGTCGGTGAAGTCGTAAATATTTGGAAGAACATTATTTTAGATGTCAATGGCGATGAAGAAAACACAACAAAAGAAATTCCCGAAACGGTATTTCAAAATGCATTAACGCAAGTATCAGAAATTGAACTTGAAAGTAATGTTATTGAATTATCTGATACAGATGGTCATTATTATATTCAAGTTAAAAGCACACATGCACAACTTGATTTAGGTGCTATATCAAAAGGATATGCAACTCAGATAGTCTATGAGTATTTAGTCGAGCAAGGTGTCAAGTATTTCTCAATTAGTGCGGGAAGTAGTTCGATTGCTGTGGGTCAAAATATTAAAAGAGACGGTGGAGTGTTTAATGTTGAACTTGACAATCCGGTCAAAAACGAAATAGCTGGTCAGGCTTATGGCATGATTTATGTTAATGATATCGGTGTAACGACTAGCGGGAACTATGAACAATATGTCCTTTACCAAGGATTAAGATATCATCACATTGTTTCACCTAAAACTAAATTGCCGATGCAATATTATCACACAGTAACAATTTTGGGTCAAGATTTAGGCATACTTGATGCAGTTTCAACTGCTTTATTTTCGATGCCAGCACAGGTGTTAAGTGACTGGATCGCTTTACATCAGGAAGTGTTAGGAATTGAAATCATACAATTCAATTATGATACAACAATTACAACCTACTTAACTGATACAGTTTTTGAGGAGTACAGCGGATGAGTTCTAAAATGAGTATGAAAAACAAAAGAGACCTCTTGTTGGTTACACTACTTTTTACTATACTAGGTGGAATTTTTATTCTATTTAGACTTTTTGCATTTCAAGGAGAAGCATCCACAGCAAACATTTATTATGGCACTTCTAATAATCCAGTAGTAACAATAGACTTCATAAATTATAGAGTAATAAGAAATTATGATCAACAAGTTTCAAATGATTATTCAGATAATTATCCCATCATTGATGAAGCTAATCGAACTGTAACATTATTGGGTGATTATGAACTAAACGGAGTGAGACAAATTGTCGTTATAGAATATAATTTTGGAAATAAAAGTGTACAAATTATTCAGGAACAAAGCCCTAATCATATTTGTAGCAGAGAGGGGATTTCTACAAGCTTCCCACTTATTTGTTTACCTAATCGAATTCGTGTAGAATTTGATATGACAGATGTAGATTTCACGGTGTAAGTGCCCTATGACAAATATGCGAAAAATGACTTTATTAGCCAATTTTCTGGCTATTGCAATTGTTTTAAATATCATTGAATCAGCAATTCCTATCATTCCTGTACCAGGAGCCAAATTGGGATTTGCTAATATAATTACGCTCATCATCTTATATGTTTATTCATTTAAAGATAGCATGAGTATCACATTACTCAGAGTGATTCTTGTTGCCATTTTAACTGGAAAACTCTTGGGAGTAACATTCTATATGAGTTTGAGTGGTGCAGTATTTGCAACGCTCGCTATGGGATTAGTTAAACAACTTAATTATTTTGGAATGATTGGTGTTAGTACGATAGGATCTGTTTTCCATTCGATTGGTCAAATCATTGCCGGAATCTTTGTTATTGGGAGTACTGCAGTTGTTGCTTATCTACCAATAATGTTATTCTTGAGTATTCCTGCGGGAGCACTTACTGGGCTAATTGCACAACGATTTTATATAATCTGGCAATCTTGGCATAATATAATCGTTGAAATAAAATAAAATAAAGAAGATTACACTTGATAAATAAAATATTGAATGATATAATAATTGCGCAAAACTTACTATGACCTAAAGGTTATGGCGGAAGGAGAAAAGAAAATGAAACCAGGAATACACCCTAAATATACAGTTCAGACAGTAAAATGCTCAACATGTGGATACGAATATGAAGTAGGTACTACTGCAAATAACATCCGTATAGATACTTGCTCAAATTGTCACCCATTCTATACAGGACAACAAAAATTCATTCAAGCAGCTGGACGCGTTGAGAAATTTAATAAGCGCTATGGTATGAACGAAAAAAAGCAAGACGACAAATAACGTGATTATTCATCACGTTTTTTATTAAGAAAATCATAATAAAGGGGATATTGTTATGTATCATACGTATAAAAATGGATTTATTGAAGTTGTTTGCGGACCCATGTTTGCAGGTAAGACTGAAGAACTGATTCGCAGAATAAAAAGACTTGAGTATGCTAAACAAAGTGTTTTAGTTTTCAAACCTAAACTTGACACTAGATATGCCGTCGAAGAAATTGTTTCTCACAATTTAAGCAAGAAACCTTCAATCATTATCGATAAAAGTATCGAAATTTATGATTTTATCAAATCAAATACCGATGCAGTTGTTATTGATGAGGTACAATTTTTTGATAATGATATTATCGAAATCACAGAATATCTTGCTGATCGTGGAATCAGAGTAATCGTTGGTGGTTTGGATAGAGACTTTAGAGGTGAACCCTTTGGTCCGATGCCTGAATTACTAGCAAGAGCTGAGTTTGTAACAAAATTAACAGCTATTTGTGTTAAAAGTGGATTACCGGCAACAAGAACACAACGAATCATTGATGGAAAACCAGCAGCATATACAGACCCAACAATATTAGTGGGGGCAAATGAATCCTATGAACCAAGATCAAGACATTACCATGAAGTACCGGGAAAACCTAAAAAAGACTAAATATATGAAAGCTGCTCTTAAGGAAGCTCAAAAGGCTTTTCTTAAAAACGAAGTACCTGTTGGTGCTGTTGTGGTCTATCAAGATAAAATTATTGCTAGAGCACATAACACTAGAGAACAGAAACAAGCATTTCATGCACATGCTGAATTTCTTGCAATGATGAAAGCAGCTAAAAAAATAGGGAGTTGGAGATTGGAAGATTGCCAAGTCTATGTTACAATGGAGCCATGCCCAATGTGTGCTGGTGCTATGATTCAGTCGCGTATAAAATCTCTTTATTATGGCGCTAAGGATTATAAAGCTGGAGTTGCAGAAAGCATGATGAATATTTTCGAATTACCATTTAATCACAAGGTTCATGTTGAATCAGGATTACTAGAAAATGAGAGTCAGCTTTTGCTTAAAAGTTTTTTTAAAAAATTGAGATAACAGAAAAATTCATTCCCTATCAAGCATCATCATTCAATAGTAAATTGTGAACCTGGTCAGGTCTTGATTGAAGCAGCCATAAGCAGTTCTACTATGTGGATGGTGATGCTTGATGGGGAATTTGTATTTCATACATGTTTTTACATAATCAATGAGAAATCAAAAAGATGATGTTATAATAAAAATGATGGAGGAAAGAACAATGAAACTAAGTCCCAAAATATTTAACAAGTTAACAAGTGAACCGTTTGAAACACAAGAAGTGAATGGAAAGAAAATCGAGTTTTTCTACATGAATGACACGCCTTTTTTATTTCAATATGCATCTCGAGGAAGATTTGCACTCTGGACATCTAATGGCAACAGTTATAAGGTATTAATTGAAAAGGCTTATTATGAAGCACTTACAGATTTTTATCAATACGAAGTCAATAAAATCTGGTTAGAGTTCTTAGAAAAAGTTGGAAAAATTAGCAAGAAAATTAATAGGTGGTTTATTATTCCTACGCTCGTATTATATATTATAGCAGCTGGAATATCTTCGATATTTTTTCCAGAATTGATGCTGCAAATTTTACTTGGATTAATTGTTGTTGTTGTATTTAGCAACATATTTCAAAGTAGAATTGTGAACAAGAAGGTTAGACTAGAAAATCAAAATGCACAAGATAGAATTCGTAATTTTATGGGTGCTGAAGCTTTTAATGATTTAGTCAAGGCGCAAGAAGAGCATTATCAAGAATATTTTAAATTTGATGAAGAAGAAAAAATCGAAGATAGTTCCGATCAGGAAGTTCTTCATGATGAAAATCAAATTGAAGAAATAGAAGTGAAGGATAGTGATAATCAAAATGATTCAGAAATCAGTTAATGCAATTCGGTTTTTAGGTGTTGATGCAATTAATAAGTCTAATAGTGGACATCCAGGCATCGTTTTGGGATCTGCACCTATGGCATACAAACTTTTTACCGAACATTTAAATATTGATGTCAAAAATCCTAAATGGGTAAATAGAGATCGTTTCATCTTATCGGCTGGTCATGGTTCTATGCTTTTATATGCACTCAACCATTTATCAGGTTATAAAATTAGTATTGAAGATCTTAAAAATTTCAGACAAATAGGCAATACACCAGGTCATCCTGAATATGGTCATACTGAGGGTGTTGAAACGACGAGTGGTCCGTTGGGACAAGGTATTTCTAATGCAGTTGGAATGGCTTTAGCAGAAACTCATCTAGCTGCGAGATTTAATAAAGAAAACTTTCCTATTATTGATCACCACACATACGCTTTATGCGGAGATGGTGATTTACAAGAAGGCGTTGCTCTTGAAGCAATTAGTTTAGCAGGACATTTAGGTTTAGGTAAACTTATTGTTTTATTTGATTCAAATGATATTCAGCTAGATGGAAAAGTGTCCTTAGCTTACAGTGAAAATCATAAACAAAAATTTGAAGCTATTGGATGGCAATATATTAAAGTTGTTGATGGCAATGATTTAGAGTTAATCAATAAAGCCATTAAAAAGGCAAAAAAAGATACTGAAAGACCTACATTAATTGAAGTAAAAACAATTATTGGGTTTGGAACTAATTTAGCTGGAACTAGCAAAGTTCATGGCGCAGCCATTGGTGAAGCCGAAGCATTGGTTCTTCGTAAAAATCTAGGATGGGAATATGATCCATTTGTAATCCCCAAAGAAGTATATGATTTGTATCGCAAAAAAGTTGCTTTAAGAGGACAAAGAGCACATCGTCGTTGGAAAAAGATGTTGTTAGAATATAGCGAAAAATATCCACAAGATTACGCGCTTTATCAGTCCTTTTATATAAATCAACCAATGATTAATCTTGATGACTATAGTAGTGAAGTGAATGCAGCTAATGAAGCAACACGTAATACAAGTGGCAAAATAATTAGTAAATTATCTAATCAATACTTGAATCTAATTGGCGGATCTGCAGATTTAACTGCATCAACAAAAGCTAAAGGCGCTGATGGAAACTATAGTAAGGAAAACAGATTAAGTAGAAATATCAATTTTGGTGTTAGAGAACATGCAATGGGTGCAATTGTGAACGGTATGGTTCTTCACGGGGGACTCAGAGTCTTTAGTGGAGCATTCTTCGTATTCAGTGATTATATGAAACCAGCCATTCGACTTGCAGCAATTATGAGAATACCATCAATATTTGTATTTTCACATGATTCAATTGCTGTTGGTGAAGACGGACCAACACATCAACCAGTAGAACAACTTGTTGGATTAAGAGCGATTCCTAATTTAAATGTGATAAGACCAGCTGATGCAAATGAAACATTAGCTGCATGGAAAATAGCAATGGAATCTGAAGACACACCAACAGTCATTATTTTAACGAGACAAAACGTTTTAAAGCAAAAAAATTCAAATTATGATGGCGTTATTAAGGGTGCGTATATTGTTTCACCCGAAAGTAATAAATTAGATGGTATCTTATTGGCATCTGGATCTGAAGTTGAACTTGCAGTAGAAGTTCAAACTTTATTAAAGGAAAAAGGTAAAGATGTTAGAGTAGTTAGTATGCCTTCAAATTATTTATATGATTTACAAACCAAAAAATATCAAAAAGAAATTTTACCTAAGCGTGCAAAAACAATAGCAATTGAAATGGCAAGTAGCCTTTCATGGTATAAATACACACCTTTGGTTTATGGTATTGATAAATTTGGTGCGAGTGCACCAATGGAGAAGGTTCTTGAACTGTATGGATTTACTAAAGAACATGTTTCCGATTTTGTATTGAACAAATTAGCTTAATGAAGAAGTGAATAGCATGATTTATGATGGAATTATTGTTGGTGGCGGACACGCAGGTGTTGAAGCGGCACTAGCAATGGCAAGAATGAACAAGAAAACAATACTCATTACAGGCAACCTGAATAAGGTTGCTTCTTTGCCTTGTAACCCATCAATTGGAGGGCCAGCAAAAGGTATTGTCGTAAGAGAAATTGATGCACTTGGTGGACAGATGGCTAAAAGTGCTGACAAAGGACAAATTCAGATAAAGATGCTCAATGCATCGAAAGGTCCTGCAGTTAGAGCACTTCGTGCTCAAATAGATAAACTTAAATACCCTAGAATCATGCTTGAAGTTTTAAAAACAGCAAAAAATCTTACACTCAAAGAAGCTTTGGTCGAAAAGATGATTATTGAAGATTTACAGGTTAAAGGTATAGAATTAAACAATGGAGAACAAATTTTTGGTAAAACAGTTATTTTAACTACAGGAACATATTTAAATAGTAATATTTTAATCGGTGATGAAAAAACACTTAGCGGTCCTCAAGGGGAACCTACAACATTTGGAATTAGTAAACAACTTAAAGAACTTGGGTTTGAAGTTATTAGATTAAAAACTGGTACACCACCAAGAATTGCAAAAGATAGTGTCGATTTTTCTAAAATGGTAGCTCAACCTGGAGATATTCAAAAATATACATTTAGCTATGACGATAAATATTATGATGAAAATCCAAAAGAGTTATGCTACCTAACACATACAACTTTAAAAACACACGAAATCATTAATGCTAATCTGACAAAATCTGCTATGTATAGTGGAATAGTTGAAGGTGTTGGGCCTAGATATTGCCCATCAATTGAAGATAAAGTTGTACGTTTTAGTGATAAACAAAGACATCAGGTTTTTATTGAACCTGAGAGTATGGAAATTAATGAGCTTTACGTACAAGGATTATCAACCAGTTTTCCTAGAGATATCCAAGAAAGATTATTAAGAACCGTTCCCGGACTAGAAAATGTTGAGTTTGTTAGATATGCATATGCTATTGAGTATGATGCGATAAATCCTATCCAGCTTTATCCAACACTAGAAACGAAAAATATACAGAACTTATATTGTGCTGGACAAATTAATGGAACAAGTGGTTATGAAGAAGCAGCTGGTCAAGGTTTAATGGCCGGGATTAATGCAGTACTTAAACTTTCAAATAAGAAACCGTTTATTTTACGGCGCAATGAAGCTTACATTGGAGTACTCATTGATGATTTAGTCACAAAAGGAGTTCTTGATCCTTATCGTTTAATGACATCAAGAGCTGAACATCGTCTTTTACTCAGACATGATAATGCTGAGTTGAGATTGCGAGAATATGGCTATAGATTAGGCTTAGTTGATGAAAAAACATATCAAAACTATTTGAAAAAGAATGCGTCATATGAAAAGCTTTGTGATTTTGTGTGTAGTTATAGAATTATGCCTACACAAGGAAACCTTGATTATTTGCAATCACGAAATTCATCACCAATCTATGAAGCAGTTTTGTTATCGGATTTACTAAAAAGACCAGAAATAAACAAACAGGATATTTTGTTTTTCACTCAAGATAGCTATAGCGATGATGCACTTGAACAATTGGAAATTAAAATAAAATATGAAGGTTATATTCAAAAAGCAATCAGAGAAGCTGATAAGATGCTTCGCTTGGAAGATAAACTAATTCCTATGCAAATAGATTATGCAAAGATTAGAAATATATCCTCTGAAAGTAGAGAAAAGTTAACTAAAATCAAACCACAGACTCTCGGACAAGCATCGAGAATCTCAGGTGTGAATCCAGCAGATATTTCTGTTTTATTAGTGTATCTAGAATCGGGAAGTGCAAACCGTGGATTTTAAAAAAGATTTACTTGATGGACTGGGTATTGAAGTTACGCAACAACAACTTAATCAATTTGATATTTATTATCAGTACTTAATCGAATATAATAAAATTATAAACCTTACGCGCATCACAGAAATCGATGATGTATACTATAAGCACTTCTATGATTCTTTAACACTTGCAAACACAATTGATCTTAACAGTGTTAAATCACTATGTGACATGGGTTCTGGGGCCGGGTTTCCGAGTATACCACTCAAGATAATGTTTCCAAACTTAAATGTTACAATTGTTGATTCATTAAACAAACGTATTGTATTTCTAGAAAAACTTTTAGACAAACTTGAAATTACAGATGTTGTCTCAATTCACGATCGTATCGAACATTTTGCACTCAATCATCAATCATCATTTGATGTAGTTACAGCAAGAGCTCTTGGGAATATGTCATTAATTGCCGAGATGGGGATACCTATTACAAAAATTAAGGGTAAATTTGTTGCTTATAAAGGAAACAATTATGAAGAAGAATTGAGTGTTTCTCAACAAGGAATAAAGTTATTAGGTGGGAATGTGCAAAAAGTTTCAAAATATGAATTACCATTTCATTTAGGAACAAGAAATCACATAGTCATCGAAAAAATTAAAGATGTTAAAGGATATCCAAGACAATTTTCAGTAATGAACAAGAAACCTCTATAAAATACCAGATAGGAGTGAATATGGGCAAAATTATTGCAGTATCCAATCAAAAAGGCGGTGTAGGAAAGACGACAACAAGTGTCAATCTTTCGGCAGCTTTAGCAGAATGTGGAAAAAAGGTACTATTGGTTGACTTTGATCCACAAGCGAGCACCACGACAAGTTTGGGAATCAATAGGAGTATGCTCTACTCTACTATTTTTGATATTTTATTAGGTGAAAAAACAGTTCGAGAGACTATCATCCATCTGCCAGATTTAGGAATCGATGTTATTCCAGCAACAATTGAATTAGCTCATATAGAGGTTAGACTCGATCACGAAGATAGAGAGTATATTCTAAGTCAAAGACTACAGGGTATTTCGGGTGAATATGATTATGTGATTATAGATTGCCCACCTTCCTTAGGATTATTAACCATTGGTGCGCTTTATGCAGCTAACTCTGTGTTAATTCCTGTTCAATGCCAGTTTTTAGCTATTGATGGTTTAACACAATTACTTAACACGATTAGAATTGTTCAGAAGAAACTTAAAGTAAATAATAAAAAATTGGAAATTGAAGGTGTACTACTAACTATGCTTGATAAACGGACAAAAGCAGGTTGGGAAATTGTGCACGAGATAAAGGACTATTTTAAAGACGGGGTATTTGACACGATTATCACAAGTAATGTAGCAGCACAGGTTGCTCCGACATATGGATTACCAGTTTTAACTTATGCACCAAAATCACCCGCAGCTAGACTATATAAATCGCTCGCAAAGGAGATTGTGATTAATAATGAAAGATGAAAAAGTAGCAAGAACTTTATCTGACCTACTCCAAGAACATCATGTGGATGATGTGCTTGAAGGAGAAATTATTGATGAAATTTTTCTAACTGAAATTAAACCTAACCCTTTTCAACCTAGAAGAATATTTGACGAAGAAAAAATTGATGAACTTGCACAGTCTATTAAAGAACATGGAGTGTTTCAACCGATTATAGTGAAAAAAGTTAAACAAGGATACATTATTGTCTCTGGCGAAAGAAGATTTAGAGCTGTACAACGTGTAGGTTTGAATACAATTCCTTCAATTGTAAGACAATATGAAGAATCAAAAGTTGCTGAAATCGCTCTTGCTGAAAATTTACAAAGAGAAAATCTTACACCAATAGAAGAAGCTGAAGCATACAAAGTTGTTATGAACAACCTTAAACTTACGCAAGCTGAGCTCGCAGTTAAAATTGGCAAAAGCAGATCTCATGTTACTAACACTTTAGGATTACTCAATCTTCCAGAAGAAGTTCAGCAAATGTTGCTTAAGAGCCAAATCAGTATGGGACATGCTCGTGCTTTAAGTAAACTAGAGGATACGAAACAAATTATTAAATTAGCGAATAGAATAGTAGAAAAACAACTTAGCGTTAGACAGATTGAAGAACTGACTAAAATAGAGGTTAAAACAAATCAGATTAAGCGTACTGTAGAACATAAATATAGAAAGCAAGAAAAACAATTGAGCGAGCTATATGGACAAAGAATAAAAATCGATGATAAAAAGATCGTTATTTACTGTCAAGAAGAGTCGCTTCATGATATATTAGAAAGACTTTTAAAGAAGTGAAATACAATATTGGAGATCGCGTAATCACTAAAAAACCACACGTCTGCGGTTCTTTCGAATGGGAAGTTCTTCGAATGGGAATTGATATTAAACTCAAATGTGTTAAATGTGGACGAGAGATTATGATGTTTAAAGCTGAATTGGATAAGAAGATCAAATCAATAAGTCCTAAACAAAATATTTGATAGCAAATTCTTTATAATATTTATATTATTATAAGATATCCCAAATTCAGACATATTCTGTCTCTATTTAACTCTCAAAATGACGATTGATAGACAAAAAGACAAAAAGATAAGGAAAGTTGTTGATTTTTTTAAAACGATAAGATAGAATATATAAGCAAGCCTAAAAACGGAGGGGTAGCGAAGTGGCTAAACGCGGCAGACTGTAAATCTGTTCCCTAAGGGTTCGGCAGTTCGAATCTGCCCCCCTCCACCATTCTATTTTATAGACCTTGTGAAAATGAGGCGAAAAAAACCCTCAGAGTTATTGACAAGGTTATTTTATAATGTTAGAATAGTTAAGCACGTAAAGAAAAGCGAGCAAAAAGGTCTTTGAAAACTGAATGATGATGAGTGTATCAAAAGCAAGAAAAAAAGAAGAGCTATTAACAAACAAAACATAAATTTATGGAGAGTTTGATCCTGGCTCAGGATGAACGCTGGCGGCGTGCCTAATACATGCAAGTCGAACGCACCACTTCGGTGGTGAGTGGCGAACGGGTGAGTAACACGTAGATAACCTGCCCTTAAGACGAGGATAACCGTTGGAAACGATGGCTAAGACTGGATAGGAGCATTAGAGGCATCTCTGATGTTTTAAAAGACCTAGTAATAGGTATGCTTAAGGAGGGGTCTGCGGCGCATTAGTTAGTTGGTGAGGTGATGGCTTACCAAGACGATGATGCGTAGCCGGACTGAGAGGTTGAACGGCCACATTGGGACTGAGAAACGGCCCAAACTCCTACGGGAGGCAGCAGTAGGGAATTTTCGGCAATGGGGGAAACCCTGACCGAGCAACGCCGCGTGAATGACGAAGTACTTCGGTATGTAAAGTTCTTTTATCAGGGAAGAATGACTTATGGAAAAATAAGTGTGACGGTACCTGATGAATAAGCCCCGGCTAACTATGTGCCAGCAGCCGCGGTAATACATAGGGGGCAAGCGTTATCCGGAATTATTGGGCGTAAAGGGTGCGTAGGTGGTTAGTTAAGTCTTTGGTATAAGTGCAGCGCTTAACGCTGTGACGCTAAAGAAACTGGCTAACTTGAGTGTAGTAGAGGCAAGTGGAATTCCATGTGTAGCGGTAAAATGCGTAAATATATGGAGGAACACCAGTGGCGAAGGCGGCTTGCTGGGCTACAACTGACACTGAGGCACGAAAGCGTGGGGAGCAAACAGGATTAGATACCCTGGTAGTCCACGCCGTAAACGATGAGTACTAAGTGTTGGAGAAATTCAGTGCTGTAGTTAACGCAATAAGTACTCCGCCTGAGTAGTACGTGCGCAAGCATGAAACTCAAAGGAATTGACGGGACCCCGCACAAGCGGTGGATCATGTTGTTTAATTCGATGATACGCGAAGAACCTTACCAGGTCTTGACATCCCATGCAAAGCTATAGAGATATAGTGGAGGTTATCATGGAGACAGGTGGTGCATGGTTGTCGTCAGCTCGTGTCGTGAGATGTTGGGTTAAGTCCCGCAACGAGCGCAACCCTTATTGCTAGTTACCATCATTAAGTTGGGGACTCTAGCGAGACTGCCAGTGATAAACTGGAGGAAGGTGGGGATGACGTCAAATCAGCATGCCCCTTATGACCTGGGCTACAAACGTGATACAATGGCTGAAACAAAGGGCGGCGAAGCAGTGATGTGGAGCGAAACCCAAAAAAGCAGTCTCAGTTCGGATTGAAGTCTGCAACTCGACTTCATGAAGTCGGAATCGCTAGTAATCGCGAATCAGAACGTCGCGGTGAATACGTTCTCGGGGTTTGTACACACCGCCCGTCAAACCACGAAAGTTGACAATACCCAAAGCCGGTGGCCTAACCGTAAGGAGGGAGCCGTTTAAGGTAGGGTTGATGATTGGGGTTAAGTCGTAACAAGGTATCCCTACGGGAACGTGGGGATGGATCACCTCCTTTCTAAGGAGAAAGGCATATGCTTAAACGCATATACAAAATTTCCAAACACTCATCATATTCAGTTTTGAAAGACTTTGCAATCTTTCTATATTTTAATAATGGGCCTATAGCTCAGGTGGTTTAGAGCGCACGCCTGATAAGCGTGAGGTCGATGGTTCAAGTCCATTTAGGCCCACCATTAACAATGGGGCTTTAGCTCAGCTGAAGGCGCATGCCTTGCACGCGGGAGGTAGGAGTTTTATTCTCCTTTGCTCCAAAAAAAAGAGATCTTTGAAAAGTAGATAAATTCTGTCGTAAATGAAAGAATTAAAAGGTTAAGGAAGAAAGGGCACACAGTGGATGCCTAGGCACTAAGAGCCGACGAAGGACGCAACTAACGGCGAAACGCCACGGGGAGCAGTAAGTACGCGACGATCCGTGGGAATCCGAATGGGGAAACCCATCACGTGGAAGACGTGATATCCAGCAATGGAGGGAAAACGCAGGGAACTGAAATATCTAAATACCTGCAGGAAAAGAAAGTAACAACGATTCTGCTAGTAGCGACGAGCGAACGCGGAGGAGCCTAACACCGAAATAGTTACAAAACTCATATATTAGAAGAATGGCGTGGGAAAGCCAACCGTAGAGGGTGAGAGTCCTGTATTCGAAAATGTAGAGACTAGGGTGTTGAAAAGTACGGCGAGACACGAGAAATCTTGTCGGAAGATGCGAGGACCATCTCGTAAGGCTAAATACTACTTAGTGACCGATAGTGAACCAGTACCGTGAGGGAAAGGTGAAAAGAACCCCGGGAGGGGAGTGAAATAGATCCTGAAACTGTGTGCTTACAATTAGTCAGAGCCCGTTAATGGGTGATGGCATGCCTTTTGTAGAATGAACCGGCGAGTTACGGTATCTGGCAAGGTTAAGCTTTAAGGAGCGGAGCCGAAGCGAAAGCGAGTCTGAATAGGGCGTTAAGTCAGGTGCTGTAGACCCGAAACTTGGTGAGCTAGCCATGAGCAGGTTGAAGTTTGGGTAAGACCAAATGGAGGACCGAACCAGGACACGTTAAAAAGTGTTTGGATGACTTGTGGCTAGGGGTGAAATTCCAATCGAACCAAGAGATAGCTGGTTCTCCCCGAAATAGCTTTAGGGCTAGCGTTAACGTATGAGTTTTATGAAGGTAGAGCACTGAATGTGTGATGGCCCCACCTCGGGGTACTGAGCCCAATCAAACTCCGAATGTCATAAAATATAGTTAGCAGTCAGACTGTGGGTGATAAGGTTCATGGTCAAAAGGGAAACAGCCCAGACCGCCAGATAAGGTCCCAAAATTAATGCTAAGTGGAAAAGGAAGTGAAGATGCACAGACAACTAGGAGGTTGGCTTAGAAGCAGCCATCCTTTAAAGAGTGCGTAAAAGCTCACTAGTCGAGTGACTCTGCGCCGAAAATGTACCGGGGCTAAGCATTATACCGAATCTGCGGATTTATAGAAATATAAGTGGTAGGGGAGCGTTCCAACAGCGGTGAAGATAGATCGGAAGGACTATTGGAGTGGTTGGAAGTGAGAATGCCGGTGTAAGTAACGAAAAGACAGGTGAGAATCCTGTCCGTCGAAAACCCAAGGTTTCCAGGGGAAGGTTCGTCCGCCCTGGGTAAGTCGGGGCCTAAGGTGAGGCTGAAAAGCGTAGCCGATGGATAGCAGGTAGAGATTCCTGCACTAGTTTATAGACTGATGGAGTGACAAAGGAGGCTAACATCCGCCCCTCAAGTGGATTGGGGACAAGGGATCAAGTTTTGTGCGTAGGCAAATCCGCGCACTATAAGAACAAGATTCGGTAGGTAAAGGATGATGACGTCAAACTTTCAAGAAAAGCTTCTAGGGTTAATTTATAGACTACCCGTACCGTAAACCGACACAGGTGGGTAGGTAGAGTATACTAAGACGCGCGAGAAAACCCTTGTTAAGGAACTCGGCAAAATGACTCCGTAACTTCGGGATAAGGAGGACTTTTAATGAAAAAGAAAAGTCGCAGAGAATAGGCCCAAGCGACTGTTTATCAAAAACACAGGTCTCTGCAAAACCGTAAGGTGAAGTATAGGGGCTGACACCTGCCCGGTGCTGGAAGATTAAGAGGAGATGTTAGGCAACGAAGCATTGAATTGAAGTCCCAGTAAACGGCGGCCGTAACTATAACGGTCCTAAGGTAGCGAAATTCCTTGTCAGGTAAGTTCTGACCCGCACGAAAGGTGTAACGATTTGGGCACTGTCTCAACAAGGGACTCGGTGAAATCAAGCTGCCGGTGAAAACGCCGGCTACCCGCGACAGGACGAAAAGACCCCATGGAGCTTTACTGTAGCTTGATATTGACATTGGGTGTAAGATGTACAGGATAGGTGGGAGACAAAGAATCTAGGACGCTAGTCTTGGAGGAGTCAATCTTGGGATACCACCCTTCGTGCATCTGATGTCTAACTTGCCTGAGTGGATCAGGGAGGACAGTGTCTGGTGGGCAGTTTGACTGGGGCGGTCGCCTCCCAAAGAGTAACGGAGGCGCCCAAAGGTACCCTCAGAATGGTTGGAAATCATTCGTAGAGCGCAAAAGCATAAGGGTGCTTGACTGCGAGACCAACAAGTCGAGCAGGGACGAAAGTCGGGTTTAGTGATCTTACGGTACCGTATGGAAGGGCCGTGACTCAACGGATAAAAGCTACCCTGGGGATAACAGGCTTATCGCTTCCAAGCGTTCACAGCGACGAAGCGGTTTGGCACCTCGATGTCGGCTCGTCGCATCCTGGAGCTGGAGAAGGTTCCAAGGGTTGGGCTGTTCGCCCATTAAAGCGGCACGCGAGCTGGGTTCAGAACGTCGTGAGACAGTTCGGTCTCTATCCGTCGTGGGCGTTGGAGATTTGAAGGGAGCTGCCCCTAGTATGAGAAGACCGGGGTGGACATACCACTGGTGCACCAGTTGGCCTACCAGGGCCACAGCTGGGTAGCTATGTATGGAAGGGATAAACGCTGAAAGCATCTAAGCGTGAAGCCCACCTTAAGATGAGATCTCCCAATTTAGTAAGACCCCTTATAGACGATGAGGTTGATAGGCTGGGTGTGGAAGTCAAGTGATTGATGAAGCTGACCAGTACTAATAGGTCGAGGACTTAACCTTATAATAAAAACATTTACGATAAATTTATCTAGTTTTGAGAGATGTCTGGTGACGATGGCGAAGTGGACACACCTGTTCCCATCCCGAACACAGAAGTTAAGCACTTCAGCGCCGAAGATAGTTCCAAGGAGCGAAAATAGGACGTTGCCAGGCAAATCTTACTTATTTTAAAATCTTATAGTGACGCTTAACCGATGTGCCTACATAGCTCAGTTGGTTAGAGCACATGACTGTTAATCATGGGGTCCTAGGTTCGAGTCCTAGTGTGGGCGCCACTAACAAACACAAACGGCTAAGGCCGTTTTTTTTATTATAGATTATAATAAACTACCATCAAAAAGATTATATAATAGAAAAAACTCTTTCACCTAACATCATTATTGATGGGAATGGAAGAGTTTTTATTTTTTAATTAATGAAATAAGAATTTAAGAATTGGATCTATTTCTGCGAGTATTGGAACGATAATTAAAGAAACAATACTCATTAACTTTATTAAAATATCCATTGATGGCCCTGCAGTATCTTTGAATGGGTCACCTACAGTATCACCAGTAACAGCAGCTTTGTGAGCTTCAGAACCTTTCCCCCCTAAATTTCCTTCTTCTATATGCTTTTTGGCATTATCCCAAGCACCACCTGAGTTTGCCATAAA
>Ga0075121_1000740_pt1 | contig 21889 bp, 15 predicted proteins | sample AntAceMetag02UKG_FD_69793 | JGI IMG/M metagenome (GOLD analysis project Ga0075121, IMG submission 69793) | Saline lake microbial communities from Ace Lake, Antarctica - Antarctic Ace Lake Metagenome 02UKG | ecosystem: Environmental > Aquatic > Non-marine Saline and Alkaline > Saline | place... | reverse complement strand
TCCTTGACGGCCCGTTTGTGATAAAAGAAGAAGTTATTGCCGTTGAAGAGCCCGCAAAAGTGACAGGCGTAAACGGCAACTACGAAATGTATATTGTTCAAAAAGGCGACAGCCTCTGGAAGATAGCCAAAAAATTCTATCAGAGCGGAAGCAAATGGCGTCGTGTTCAGGAAGCCAACATGGACGCGCTTTCTAACCCCAAGGCTTTGAAGCCGGGGATGGAATTGCGCATTCCTCTTCCTTGAGCGTGACACGGACATAGATGCAAGAAGAAAAACATCATTTTGACAATTGGGATTCAATCAACGCGATATTTGCAGGCGATTTGATTGGAAATATGCGGGAAACGGAAAACAGGCTTTCAGTAAAGCTTGTTGCCCGCGATGCCTGGATAAAGGCCTCTTCGGATAACAAAGAGGACCTTGTGAGAATTGAAAGATTTTTCAACGATCTGACCAGAATACACATTGACAGCGGAGAAGCGCTTGATCAATGTGACTTTGACCAGGTTTTGTCCGCATTTCATGATCATCGCGAAAAAGAGATCAAAGATTGTTTTTCCCAACGCATAAAAGTCAGTCCGCGCAAACGGGATGTTATTCCCAGAAACAAGGCTCAGCTCGAATATATTCGGAAGATCCGTGAGAGGGACATTGTTTTTGGCATCGGCCCGGCCGGAACAGGGAAAACTTATCTGGCCATGGCCATGGCGGTGTCCGAATTGCTGGAAGGCAAATACAGCCGGATAATCCTTACCAGGCCTGCGCTTGAGGCCGGAGAAAAACTCGGTTTTCTGCCAGGCAATCTTGAAGAGAAAATCCTGCCTTATCTGAGACCCCTTTATGACGCGCTCTATGATATGCTCGAATTTGAGGAAGCCTCGGCTCTGATGGAAAAAAACATAATAGAAGTGGCCCCGCTGGCCTTTATGAGAGGGAGAACGCTTAACAATGCCTTTATTATACTTGACGAAGCGCAAAACACTACCGTTGAGCAAATGCTGATGTTTCTTACGCGCCTGGGGTTTAATTCGCACAGCGTTATAACCGGCGACCCGTCCCAGACGGATTTGCAGGACAAGCAAGAGTCAGGCTTGCTGCATTCGAAAAAAGTGTTAAAAGATATTTCTGAAATCGGAATTTGCGAATTTTCCACCCGCGATGTGGTAAGACATGCGCTCGTGGAAAAAATAATTAACGCTTACCAGGCGGGCAAATAGGCGACAGAAAATGTTTTCTTTCCTAAAATCATTTATTTCAAAAAAACGCAAAAAGCGTGAAATGGGAAAAAAAGGCTTGATAGGCTCCCGCAAAAGACGAAAGGCGGAAGAGACTTTCGCCATGGCCGCGGACCAGTCAAAATTGCTTGGCGTTTTTATTCTTGCTTTGCTATGGCTTGCTTGCGTCGTTTCTTTGGTTTTGCCAAATCCAAAGATTTTCACATCTTCCCTTGTTTTAAAGCAAAGAGCTCCCAAATCAGTGTTTACGGATTTCGGCTTTTCATACGAAAACATAGAAAAAACCCTTAAGAAACAGGAAGAGGCCAGAGCCGGAGTTCCACTTTTTTATAAGATAGACTCAGTTGTCATTAAAAATTGCCTGATTAACGCAAAAGAGCTGTTTGACGAAGCTCTGAAAAAATCGGATAGCGAACAGCGGGGACAGCAGCATATCCCGGAAAAGCCTGACAGTCCCAATTCAAAAGCGGTTGCCGCTCTCGATAAAATAGCCGTCAAAGATTTGAGCGAGATCATAAGAAACCCTGAACAGCGCAAAATCTTTTTTGAACATTTGGAGTTTACGCTTGAGCAGGGGGTGATTAATCGGCGCGAAAAAGAAAATCACACGCTGGGGCAACAGCTTCGCATAATAGACTCAAGAGGCAGAATAAAAAAACAGCGGCCGCTGGTGAATGTGTTGACGCCTGAAGAAGCCGCTAAAAAAATAGCGTCCGCAACTCTCAAATATTATTCCCATGACAATAAGAGGGTGCTGGAAAAGTCTTTTGTCGAGATAATTCTGGCTATCATTGGCAAAGGAGGCAATCTTGTTTATAATGAAAAGCTCACAAAAGAAAACAAGGACGCCGCCGTCGCTCAAATCCGTCCGGTAATGCTTGAGCTCAAAAAGGGGCAGCCAATTGTGGCAAAAGGACAAGTCGTAACCGAAAAAGACTTGCGGCTTCTGGAAATATACTCATTGGAACTCAAGGAAAGAACGGCGTCCAGCAATTTCTGGAGAAATCTTATGAGAAGCGCGTTCATTACGTTTTTGATGATGATCGTGACAGGCATTTATATTTCACACATTCATCCGGAAGTGACCAAAAGCAATCAGAAAATGTGGGTTATTGGCACAGTGGCCATATTGGCGGTGTTTATGAATTATTCCTGCATACGTCTGTTTAATTTGATAAGCCCGGAATTAAACATTCCTCCGTCTCTGGTCATGCAGATCATTCCGCTTGCACTGCCGGCTATACTTCTTTCTGCCCTGCTGGGACTCAGAGTCGCAGTTTACGGAGGCTTGTTTGTCACTGTGATTGCCGCGCTTATGGTTGAAAATTCATTCGACCTTATGCTTGAAGGCCTTCTCGCAAGCTGCGTGACGGGCTTTGCTGTAAGAAATTCAACTAATTACCGCTCATTCTTTTTGAGAAGCATAATAGCCGTGCCATTGTCGTTTCTGGCTTTGGACCTTCTTGGCATTTGGGATTTCAGGGACGCCCCGGAGTTTCTTGCATGGATGATCGGCCTTTCTTTCGTGAACGGCATACTCACCGCCATTCTCGCGCTTGTCTTGCTGTTTGTTTTTGAGTCACTATTTCAGGTAAGCACAAACATGACTTTGTTAACGCTTTGCGACTACAATCATCCCTTGCTTAAGCGCCTTCAATTTGAAGCGCCCGGCACTTATCACCATAGCATAATGGTTTCGACTCTGGCCGAGCAGGCTGCGCAAGCCATAGGCGCAAATCCTATTAAAGCGCGTGTAGGCGCGCTTTTTCACGACATAGGCAAGCTTACAAAGCCGGAATATTTTACAGAAAACAACATTCTCGGTGACAATAAGCATAAAGAGCTTCATCCAAGAATGAGCAGTCTTATTATTTTAAACCATGTAAAAGAAGGCGTCGACATGGCTTTGAAGTATAAGCTGAGAAAAGTTATCCGCGACGCAATCGAACAGCATCACGGCACCGACATGGTCTATTATTTCTACAAGCGCGCGATTGAAGAAAACCGTGAAAAAAACACTTCAGTGGAAGAGCAGGAATACCGTTACCCTGGGCCATTGCCCCGCGAGAAAGAAGTGGCTTTGGTCAGTTTGGCTGACGCTTGCGAAGCCGCTTCAAGAACTTTGCAAAAGGCGTCTCACGCAAAAATTGACGCGTTGGTATGGGAAATTTTCAGAAAGCGCCTCCGCGACGGGCAGTTGAACGACGCGGAGCTTACTTTCGGCGAATTGGCTAAAGTAAGAAAAAGTTTTGTCAAAACATTAAGCACAATGTTGCATGGCCGCGTGCCTTATCCTAAAGAAGAAGAAGAAGAAAATGAAGACGATTTATTCATGGCGAGCAAAAAAGTTCCCAGCCCCGAAAAAGAGGGAAAAGCTGAAGAGGCTGATCCAAAAGACGGCTGAAGAATGCGGGCTTGATCTCGCGGAAAATGATGTGGCGGCTGTTTATTTTGTGGGCGCAAACGCCATTAAGCGCATTAACAAGGAATATGTGGGACATGAAGGAGTTACCGATGTTATTTGTTTTGACTACCGGGAAACTGACAGGATTCCCGGCGAAGAAACCGCAGTGGAGATTTTTATATCTCCGGACGCTGCTGAAGGCGAGGCTATAAAGCGCGAAAACAGCTCATATGCCGATGAGATTGCTCTTTATATTGTTCACGGCATGCTTCACGCTTCGGGCGAAGACGACCTTGTTCCCGAAAAGAAAAGAAAAATGAGACGCAGGGAAAAGAAAGTTGTCGGCGAATTAAAAAAGTTTTTTGATTTTTCAGAAATATTTACAAAGGAATAATTTAGTTAAGATGGAAATAGAGATTTTTTCAATAACATTTTGCACTTTTTTATGGTTGATCTCCGCTTGGGGAGCTTTGTCGCAACTAAGTGGGGGAATGGCCAGAAGATATGAGAGCGTAGACAAGGAAATTGCAAAAAAACTTGAAAATTGCGTGGAGGAAAAAGAAGAATACGACATCATTTTCACGCTTCTTGCCTTTTTCATGATTGCGATTATGGCTGCGAATGGCTTTGTCATTGCCTCAGAACATTGTCCTGGCTGGACAACAACAGAAAAGATATTTGCAGCCTCGGGCGGAGTCTTTATTTTGGCAATACTTGCGGAAATAGTGGCAAGATTGTTTTTGTTTCGCCTGGATATATTTCTCCTGCGTTTTACCATCCCGGTTGTCAGGATTCTTCGCTATTCTATTTTCTTTCCGCCAGTTTTTCTTTTGCGCGGAATACAAAGCAAAATTGAGAAAATCAGACAAAACGACGAACGCTTCGAAGACAAAACAACAGCTGAAGACGAAATATTGTCGCTAGTTGAAAAAGACGACGAAGAGCCTTCTCTTGAAGAAGATGAAAAGCGCATGATTAAAAGCATTTTTGATCTTGACGACACTTTTGTCAGGGAAATAATGACACCCAGAGTTGATGTGAAAGGCCTGCCTCTCACTGCCTCAATCGAAGAAGCTAAAAGAGAATTCATTGAAAGCGGACACAGTCGAATTCCAATCTTCAGCGAAAATATAGATGAGATAAAAGGGATAATATACGCAAAGGATTTTCTCGACGAGGCGAGCTTGAAAGGCAAAAAGCTTATGGATCTTGCGCACGTGCCGTCTTTTATCCCCGAGACAAAGGGAGTCGGCGATCTTCTTGACGAGCTCAGAAAGAAGCAGAGCCATTTTGTGGTTATTATCGATGAATATGGCGGCACTTCCGGCATCTTGACGCTTGAAGACATAATAGAAGAAATTGTCGGCGAAATACGGGATGAATACGATTTGGAGGAAGACAAAGAGCTCGAGCCTGAAATTCTGCCGGATGGCTCGGTTGTTATTGAGGCAAGAACCCTTATCAGCGATGTGAACGATCTGCTTGACGTGGACATTCCCGAAGATGAAGACGTCGACACCATTGGGGGCTATGCCTGTTCTGAATTTGGCAAGATTCCTGAAGTCGGAGAAGAGATAACAATTGAAAAAAATATCCGCGTGACAATATTAAAAGCGGATGAAAGAAAAATAATTACGCTTAAACTTAAAATATTGGAGGACGCTAATGATTAAGGCTTTCAGGAATAGAATGCTTGCCGGTCTTTTTGTAGTAATTCCTCTTGGCGTTACTTTTTGGGTTGCTTATTTTATTTACGCAAAGCTGACGGCATGGGCTGTTGACATTTTTCTCAGAATAACTCCTGCGTCCATGCACAATTTCTGGCTGGAGCAGTTTATCCGCATTGTGTCTATTTCTTTGATGCTGTTTGTTCTTTTTCTGATAGGACAGCTCGCCTCATATAAGATTGGGCAGGTTATAATCAACCTGACCGAATGGATTGTTCAAAGGCTTCCATTGGTAAACACTATTTATTCAACCATCAGGCAGATTGGCGAAGCCCTCTGGTCGCCCAAGGGCGGCATGTTCAGGCAAGTTGTTCTGTTTGAATATCCTCGCCGAGACATGTGGGTAATAGGCTTCCTCACCAACGAAAACAAGGGCTCTTTTGAAATTAATGATGAAGTGGACGATGAATTGTTTAGCATCTTTTTGCCAACGACGCCAAACCCCACAAGCGGATTTCTGCTTTTTATTCCCCGCAAAGATTGTGTGTTGCTTAAAATGTCCGTTGCGGAAGGCATGCGCATGGTCATCAGCGGAGGAGCAGTCGCTTCTGAAGTCAAAAATATTATTCCTGGAAGTTCTACTGCCGCGCCGCCTCCGCCGCCTCCTGATGCATAAAAGCAGTTAAGGAAGTCTATTCAAATAAACTCCTAAGGGCCAGCGGTCACGGCCACAGTGGATAATGTGTCCATATATTTTTTGATGGTGTTGTTAACCATTTTTAGAGAAATATTTTTGTAAATCTCATTCCTTTCCCATGGAATCTTATACCCGTTTCCATAGTATTCAGAAAGCGCGCTGCCAAATATAAGGGCGTCTATTTTTTCCATTTGCTCAGCTACGCTGTGAAAAAGGCAGGCTTTTGCATCGTCAAACTCTTTTTGTGTGAGGCCTTTTTTTATAAGTTTTTTCCGCTCTTTTTCCATATGATCCAAAACTTCCTCTGTCGCCTCAGGATGCGTTCCTGCGTAAAATGCGAGAATGCCGTCGTGAATTCCGCGGGAAGAGAAAAGTCCTGTGTAATATGCCAGGCCTGATTCGTTTCTTATTGATTTGAAAAGGCGCGAAGTCTGTCCGTTAAAGGCTGGGTAAAAAATATCGAATATAAAATTGTCGTCGTCCAAAATAGAACAGGCAGGCATTCCGAACATAACCACCGCCTGTTTGCGTGGAACTTTTACTTTTTCTAAAACAGGCTTCCTGGGAAATACAGGCTTTGGGATATCAAACTTGTCCGGCAAATTGTTCCATTTGACCGCATTGACAAGCTTTTGGATCTTTGCGTTTGTTTTCTTTGCGTCTATGTCGCCGGCTATTCCAAATACAGCTTTTTGGGCGACAAGGCATTTCGAAAAATAAAACTCGCTCAAGTCTGCTTTCGAAAGATTTGCCACGCTCTTTTCAAATCCGGCCGCGGGGTGGCTGTATGGATGTTTTTTGTACAAAAGCTTGCACATTTTGTCTTCTGCCGCATTTTGCGGGTTAAGCTTTCTTGACTTAAGGGAGTCTATTATGTTGCTTTTTTCCCTTAGAAATTCCTTCTCAGGGAAAGTTGGCTCTTTGATGATTGACTCCAACGCTGAAAAGGCTATGTCTAGCTTGTTTTTGTGGCAGTTGAAGCGGAGCGTCAGCGAGTTGTTGCCGCTGCTTATGCCTAAATCTATGGCATTGTTGTCGAGGAGCGCGGCAAGTTCGTTTTCTGTATATTTTTTTGTGCCCGTTGACAAGGCGGACGCAATAAAGCGAGTTATGCCTGCGTTGGCGTCGATTTCTTTTATCACGCCTCCAGGCAGGATCAAGCAAAAATCAACAAGAGGCAAATCGTTGTTGACGTAGCTTATAATCTTTTGCCCGCTCGGCAGCTTTTCGAGTTTTGGCTTGGGAGAAGGCCTCAGCTCTTTATTTTTTTTAAGCTTTGCGGATATTTCATTTGTTTTCTCTGGCAGCAGAGTGACAAGAGTGGAGCTGTCTCTTCCCAAGTATTTGAGGGCAACTTTTTGTATGTCGTCCCTTGTCACTTTTGCTATGTCATCCAGATATTTGTCGGCATAATCCGGCGAGCCATATCCTATGACTGTGTTTCCGATTATCCGCGCCACTCCATTGTTTGTGCGCAAGCTTCTGATATAATCGGTCACTTGCTGGGCCATTTCGCGCTCCAGTTCGCTTTTCTCTATTTTTTCTTGCCGGACTTTCTCCACTTCCGCAAAAACAGCCTCCTGCAATTCTTCCAGCTTATTAGGCGCGCAGATGGCGGCAACTCCGAAAAGCCCGCAGAAGTAAGGCGTGTAATTGAAAGAGCTTATATTGATGGCCAGCTCTTTTTCATCCTGAAGGGCGCTTTCCAGGCGAGAGCTTTTGCTGCTGCCCATTATTGACGAAAGTATGTCCAGGGCAGGGATGTCAGAATGCGTCGCGTCAGGGATTCTGTATCCTATGGAAATCCTTGAAAGAGGGTCCTTGAAATGATATTCAGACGCCCTTGCGCAAAGTTGTTTTGGCTCTTCGGGAAGAATGGGCTCTGCCAATTGTCCAATGGGCCAGTTGTCCAGCCTGTCTTTGACAAGCTTTGCCGCGAGGGCCGCGTCAACGTCGCCTGAAATGACAAAAAACAGCCGATCCGGTGAATAGCGCCTGTGGTAATAGTCGACCATCATCTGCCGATTTACCTTTTCGATTTTTTCATGGTATCCTATGATTGGATGGCGCACTGGATGAGTCCTGTACATGTTAAGCCACAGCTTTTCCGACACAACGCTCGCTGGACGGTCGCGGTACATGTCGCGTTCGCGCAGAATGACGTCCTTTTCGCTTGCAAATTTTTCTTTGGGAAACAGGGGAGCGCTCACTATGTCGGCCAGCATGTCCACCGATGACTCAAAAGCCTTAGAGGGGCCTTCAATATAATAGACAGTGCTTCCGAAAGATGTGTATGCGTTTATGTCCCCGCCAAAGCTGTGGACAGTCTCGGATATTTTTTGACGGGGATATTTTTTGGTTCCCTGAAACACCATATGCTCAAGAAAATGCGAGAGGCCGCTGCCCAGAAAATCGCCTTCATGAATGCTTCCGGTTTTGACCCAGGCTTGAACCGAGACAATGGGGGCTCCTTTTTTTTCGTTGACGAACACGCGCAAGCCATTGTCGAACACGGTTTCAGAAATTTTGCCTATTCCGTGTCCAGAAGAGAATGATGATTTTTTTTTCATATTTTAAGCTATAATGGGTGGGTTGTAGGGTTTGTTTTTTTTATGCGCAAACGGCTTTGCAAGAGCTTCGTCAAAGTTATAATCTATTGAAAAATCATTGATGGAGTCTTTTTCGTTGGCTCTCAAAAGCTTATTCGACACCATATTGAAAACTACGTTGCCTATGGAATTTGCGTCGGTCAATCCCCAGCTTTTCAACACTTCGCCAGCCATCGGCCCGAATTCCTGAACAGCGTATTCACTTATTCCATTCAAAAGTTCCCTGGCGGAAATATGCCGCTTGGATTGGTCGCGTTCCCTGGCGCGATTAAGTTTGCGCGAAGTATAGTTTACTGCGTCGCTTATAAATTCATAAGCATCCGCCGCATAGCGGGGGTCGGCGACAACTATTTCCGCAACTTTTTCCCTTAATTTTTCGTCCATAACAAATTATCTCTATTTGCGTGTTCAGGCGATTTATTCACTGATTTTATTATGATACTCAATAACTCGCCTATTTCAACCTTAATTGGCACAATAATGTCAGGGTAATCTGCCTCAAAATGCAAATGCGGCTTCAATGCTTTTAGGCAAGAAGCCGCAAATTGCTATATGACTTGCTTAATTTGAGTAGACTCCTGTTATTGCGACTATTACCGGTATTGCGCCTGAGCCTTCGCTTATTATGTCAATTGAAACTATCCTTGCGTGAGCTCCCAGCTTGTTGGATATTGACCATTCGTGATGGAAAATACACACTTCATCTGTGTGCAGGTTGGGGAGGCGGAAGGCCACCTTTGCATCTGGAAGATCTTTTGGATAATACCAGTCCGCAATATTATACTTGTCTTTCACTTCAATTTTTTCTTCGGAGCCGTCGGCATAGTGGACCACATATTTGAACACAGGCTTGTTTCTGGCAAGGTAGGCGTTTGTGGTCATGTGCAGAAAATGCAGAATTGAAAGCCTTTTGCCTTTTCCGTCTTTGCCAATTGCAATTCCTTTCACTTCTTTCGGGAAATATTCCCGCATTTTCCCGCCAAGGACAATGCAGCTTTTGTCATTGTTTTTTGCAGCGTCAAGAATATGGAAAGGAATATTATTCGCGACATAATCTCCGCCTTTAAGCATGCGCAAATCGTTGTCGCCTTCATCGGTGAACCCGCCTTTTTGGTCACCTGCATCTTCGTCCTTGAAGCTGCGGTTTGCGTAAGGGGCGAGATCAACAGAATAAAAGCCCACCCAGTCGGACGGATTCGCTTTTTTTACTCCTGCCACAGCTATTGACTCAGAGCTTTCCTTTATTGCAGGAATGGACTGCTCAAATATTTTTCTAAACTGCTTTGCGTCAAGTTTTGAGTCAAAAGAAATAAAAACAGGCTCAGGTTTGACTGTCAACTCTTTGACGTTTTCTTGAATTTTGTTTGCGAAAATGTCGTAAACTGAATTCCTGGCAAGCTCAGTTGGCAAGCTTATTTTTGCGCTGTCGTCCGGATAAAGCTTTTCAAGCCAGATCACCGCCGTTGCTCCGTTATTTTTGCCTTTGAACAAATACCCTTTGAGGCGCTTTTTGAAAACAACTTCTCCAAGTGGCTTTTTGCCTTCCATGAAGCGGTTTGAAGCGGCCATAGATACGGAAAGCGGAATGGGAGAGCAGTCAAACTCGCATGGATGGCAAGAATATGTTGAGTTGCCTCCAAACAGGTGGAATATATACTTTACTCCGGCGGAGTAATGAGCAGTCAGAATTCTGACCATTACTGCCGCCTGCTCGCGTCCATCGGGTGACTTTCTTCCGTCACGATAATTCACATTTTTTATGTTTTTAGGCAGCGTGTACATGGTGGACGGAGGAGTCAGAGATGATTCGTCGTTCCATATTTCTATATCTTTTTCGCCATATTCTTTTATTAGTTTTCTGATTTTGGCAAACCATGAAAAAAAGCTGTTTTCCGGCGAGGAAATCAATTTGTTAGAAAAGCAGTATTGGTGAAAAGAAAGCACGTCCATATATTTCAACGCGCCAAGCTTAAAGGTATCCCTGTACCATTTTTCTCCAATGCATTTAGGGGGGCCGCATAAGCCGACCACTTTAATTTCAGGGTCAATTTCTTTGATTGCCTTGTAAGTTCTTTTCAATATCTCCACATATATTTCAGGATTCTTTCTAAATTCATAGTAAGGCTCGTTTCCAACTTCCCAATAGCGAATATGCCCTTTGCTTGCCTTAACCATGGGAATAACATAAACATTAAGCCACACATCCATATATTTGTCAAAATCTTTTTCCCAATTTAGATTTGCTTGTTTTTTTCCGCGGCTGCTGAGGAGAAGACTACCGAGCGGAGTAAATCCGTGTTTTTTTTCTCTTTCCTCGCCTTCTTTTAAATAATCAAGATCCAATTCCCCATTTTTCATGACCCTTGAAAATCTGGTGTCAGTGAATCCGCAATGCCTGCGATGCCATGTCAAACCGCATGCTTTTGCCAGCTTAATTCCCCATGGGCGCGATGAGATTCCAGTCGCTCCAAGCATGCCATTGGATGGATGTTCAGTAAGTGGCTTTGGCAAGACGGAAAACAAGGCTTCGCCTCGGCTGATATTGCCGCCTTTGTCCTTTGCGGAAACTTCAAGACGGTATGATCCATTTCTCATGATGTCAAAAACAAATGGATGCTTAAAGTCTTTGGAGGATTTGGCTTGGAACTTGCCTTTCTCCATTTCTTTGCCGCTTTCGTTGACAATCCGCCAGTCTACAGAATACTCTTTTTCCTCCGGCAGCGGATTGAGGCATGTCATTTTAATATTGACTTTTTCGCCATTAAAAACAAAAAGCTTTGGACGCTCAAAATTCATTTTAAAACTGCCTTTCGCCATCGGCTTTGTCTCTGATTTTATTTTTGAATGGGAGGTTTTGCTTTCTATCAAAACAGGAATATTTTTTGAGACAGGAGCTTTTCCAACGCCCATCCTCAAGGACAAATTGAATTCACAGCCACGGGAAGTGTTGAATGACACAACGTAGCGGATAGCTTTTCTGGCACTGTCGCGATAGTCCTGCAGGTGCGCTCCATGGGAGCCAGTGAACTCGAGCCCGTCAGAGGCAATAAAAAGCTTGTTTTTTCCTTTGATTTCAAGAACTCCGCTTTTTAGAGAGACTATATGTCTTTTTTTTGTTTCTGTTGTGATTTCTTTAGCCTTTTTTCCATTGACTAATATTTTAGCTTTGCCTTCTTTTCCCAAAATAAATTCCGGCTGAATATAAAAGCCTATTTCTCCATAGCCTGGAGCCGGTTTTATTTTGAATTTATATTTCAAAATCAGACCTTCAGGGGTAAGGTTAACAATCCTTTCGCCGTTGATTCCATTTTGTTCTTTGGTAAGTATTTGAATTGTCGATGCGCCCTTTTTTTTCTGTTGGCTTTCAACATTTTCAAAATTGAATCGAAACTTCATTTTGCCGTCTTTTTTGTGCCATATGCCAAGGTAATATTGATTGAATACTAGTTTTTCCTTGCAGTATAGAGCATCCGGGTGAAAAATATAATTTCCAGCAGAGAGCGCGTCATCGGATACAGCAACTACTTGAAAAAGACAAGCAATAATGCCTGCTAGCAGAATTTTGGAGTTGATAATAAGGCGTGGTTTCATTTTGGTTCCTTTTATATTTTTAATAAATTCAAATTATAATTTTCCTGAGAGCGAAAACATTAAAGTGTCGCCGAATTCCATATCAAGCTCTACGCTTTTTATGTCATGCCCATAATATTTCTGTTGATAGACTTCAAACGGACTGCATGAAGACTTAAAGTTAATTGTTCGCTTGCCTTTAAATGTGGAATGAATGGTTAAAAAGTTTTCATTGGCGTATATTACATCATCGCTCTCGCAATAGACATGGCATCCTGCATTTTGGGCTATCTGCCGCAACACATTGCTTCGCAGTGTCTTTGCTCCACAGTAAATGGATGTGTGTGAGGAGCATTCTTTTGCCGCCAAGGCTGGCTTATGGCTGGAAATGTAGCGTCCGAGAACCTGCGCTCCATGATCGTCTGGATAGATAACGGGATAGACATATTGATATGTATTTCCTGTTACATTATGCCCGTTGGCATTGTGTGTCATTAAGCGATCAAAATACCCATAGGTTCGTCCTCTGTCGATGTCGCCGAGCAAGTCATCTTGATGGCGAATAAGTTTAAAGCGCGCGCTGTCTCTATTTGGATCCATTTTCATTTTTATACCGGTTAGATCTGAAACGTTTTCCACGCTTAATTTGGGGCTGCAGTCTGGATTAATAAGCCCCTGGGCGTACATCCAAAGGACAGTTTGTCCATTCTTTTTTACTTTTTCATCAAAAGCTTTTCTGTCTTGATCTGAAAGCCAGAAGGCGTTTACGCAAATGTAAAATTTATAATCGGGCATGGATTCATGGGACAAATCATCGTGAAAATAAAAGTCAACCGGCGCGCCTATATTTGCAAGCTCCATCGTTCGGAAGTAATCGCATGTGTCCCGAAGGGTGTTAACCGATGCGCAACTGACTGACTCCTGATCAAATAAAACAGCAATCTCGTTATGCTTGGCGCGGTCCCGCTTGAAGGCCATGTGAGCAATTTCTTGTTGTCGCTTGAACAATTTGAAAAATTCCGAATGATTATACCTTGAGCCCCAGTAATCATAAATTTGTGATGCCGGCTGATCAAACCACCAGGCGTAAGTGTCTTCACAGATGTTTCGGCCAAAATCACGCTTCAAAACGTTAATTGAATCCTCTGAGTCTATCAGCTGACATAGCGTCGAAGAGCGCCCCGGCTCCAAGTAGGTTCGCGTGTCTTCCTCCACAAAAAATATTTTATTACGCAACAAAAATGAGTCTTGTATTTCACGCTGGCCGGTGTGTCCTCCGGGCTGGCGGTTGTAATAAACTCCTGGCGCGGCTAGAAAATCAATCGCGTTGGAATCCAGAATTTTCAATACGGAGCCACAAGTTGCGGCGCTGTTGTAGTTTGTGCAGCCATACGACCCATAAAATGCTCCTGTCAGCAATTTACTTTCACTTTTTTCTTTTATAAGCTTTGCAAAATATATGATTGAGTTTGCCACTCCCTCATGCCATGCCTGATAAAAATCAGCAACATGCATATACTTGTCAACATCTAGAAAAAAGCCTTTATTTGTCCCATTTTTGGGAGAACTAAGAGGAAGAACCGGATGCGCAAACTTTTTATCAAGCATAGCGCAAGCTGAATCAATCCCGGAAAAATAGTGTTCATCTGGAGTTGGAATTTTCAAGTTGTCAAAACTGGCCGCTGGGTCTTGCCAGGCTTTTCGCAGCGCTTCTTCCGAGCTATATTTGCATCGCATGATTTTCGAGAATTCCCGCTTGAAAGCAGGGCTATGGCCCATAGATTTATTCTTGCTTGCATCCAGCACAGAATGCGGGTAGTACCATTCAGAGGTTCCTCCTGCGGCAAGGAACGCGCCCGCGATGCGGTCATTGTATTCGCAGGCGTCGATTTTATCAAAGAATGCAAGCAGTTGCCTCCCTGCATCTTCGCGCCATTTGCTGGAGCAAAGTGAATACATGGCTGGCAGTTTTTTGCTGTATGTTTCAGTAAACAGGTTATATTCGCAAAATGATCCATCGTTGTATTGAATCATTTCATCAGAATTTTCCATGATCCAGTCATTTGGCGGATGCAATCCCACGCGCAATATAATATATGCGTCCGGCACAGCCCGCATTATTTTTTGGGCATTCTGAAGAAAGAGGTCAAAGCCTGTTCCGTTTTTTTTGACCCAATCTAAATCACAGACCACAATAAAAATTTTAATGCCTGCCTTTCCAAGCTCTGATAAATAATCATGATCCTTGTTTTCCGTTGTCATTAACATTGGCGGGAACAGCTTGCCGTCAATAGAAATCGCGGGTGAATTATTGTGAGATATTACTTTCGCATTCATGTTTTATACCTTTTTTTACGCTGACTATAAGTCCGTTGGAAATTATCACTTTCCATGTTAGGATTTATTTTTGATAATTATTTATTTTTGGAGAACCCAGTCCTGGGTGTATTCAGCAGTTTCATCTTTTGTGTTGGTTGCGTCTTTTTTCCGCCCCTGACAATGCCCGTCCGCAAAAAGGCCATTATATTTGCCGCGATGCCATCCCACTGCAATATTATAATACCAATAAGCTCCGCCTTCGGAGCTGGTCGTGGTCATTCTTGACACCGGGCGCCAATCGCCCACCCCTGGGCTTGGTTTGCTGTCGGCCAGCAATAGCGTGTTTCCTTTCATTGCAAGCTTTCTAGGATGCTTTACGCAATCTCCTGTCCACGACACTCCTCCGTGGTTATATGCTTCTGTCCATCCTCCCGAAGTGGGTGAATATGAAGTTGCTATTCCATTTGCGCCCGTCCACTGAGCGAGAGCAGTCGGGCAAGTGTACACATTTCCCTGACCTTTCTGCCAGTAAAGCTTTTTGTAGGAAGGATTTGACGTGTAGGGGCCGAGATAAGCCACCCAGCATCCGCTTATGCCTTCAATGGTATATTCAGGCAAAACGACAGGCAAATATTGCTCGTTGTCGCCAGCGTACATGTGCAGAGCCACGCCGATTTGCTTCAGATTTCCGATGCAGCTTATTGAGCGCGCCGTTTCTCTTGCCGTTCTCAGAGCTGGCAGCAGCATGCTTGCCAGTATTGCTATGATGGCAATCACGACGAGCAATTCAATAAGTGTGAACATCTTACGCTTTTTCATGCAGGAACCTCGTGTTTTATTTTGATGTTTGTCAGGGAGCTCTTCTCAAACTGACAGGCATGGCTTATCATTTGCCGAATGCGGTCCACAGCCTCGTCCGTGTCAAAGTCGTTGAGCATTAATTTTCTGGACAGGCAATAATCTGTTTCATGAACAATTCTGGTATTCTTCTCCGAATCAGGCTCCTGGCAATAGCAAGGAAGAGTGTCGTAAAAAGGTTGAAACTCGGGATGCAATTTAATCATATCTCTGAAGTGAGCAAGGTTTGCGGGCACAATTCCCATTTTATAGGCCAGTTCAGGAAGGGCTTTGCTTGAGAAGATGGTTTCCATGGCCTTTGCGCATACTTCTATATTATCCATTTTTCCGTTGGGAGCTATTCCAAATCCAATAGAGCCCACTGCGCTTTTTGAAGAGCCCATTTTATTTGCTGCAGGCATTGGAAGCAGCATGCATTTCATGCTGGGATTATATTTGTCCATTTCAGTCGGTATCCATGAGCGCGCAGATAAATTCAAGAGATACTTGCCAGAAACAAACGCGTCAGGAGAGCTTGCCTCGCCGTTTCTTGCATAGCCATTCTCATATAATTCAGAAAAGAAACACACTAGTTCTTTCATGCCTTCAGCGTCCACTTCGTCGCAAGAGCTTGAAAAATTCCCACTTGCCATAAGATAATAGGAAAGGTTGGTGGTAAAAATTTTGCCGCCTTCAAGATGAGCCGCGAAAAGAGTTTTGTCATTTTTGTCACGCCATTTTGTGAATGTCTTGCACCAGCTTAATACATCGCTCCAGATTTGCGGAGGCTCTTCCAGCGGCAAGCCAGCTTTTTTTGCCAAATTTTCATTTATCGCAAACACGGTTGGACACATAAAAACCGGGAGCTTGAAAATACGCTCAACTCCGTCTGATCCTCTGAACGAAGACCTTATTGGATCAGGAATGCAGTCGAGGAATTTTGCTGTAAAAGAAAGCTTGTCAAGCGGTGTTATTATTTCCTGCTTCGCCATGTCGCTGAAGTTGCGATCCGTCAAAATCAAAAAAGGCATATTGTTTTTTGCCAGTATTTGCTTGATAGCGAATGAGTCAAGCCTTTCCATTTTTGCATTGGCCACGAAAAGTTTTATTTTAAAACCATCCTGACAAGAGTTTATATTTTCGATAAATCTGGAAAAAACGCGCTTATGAAATAAGCTTCCAACCAGAAGTCCTATTTCTTTTTGGCTCTTTAAGTCTTTTATATAATTGCCGCTGCCGTGCCGTTTCTCAATTATGCCTTCGTTGCAAAGAAGCTCAAGCGCTTTTCGCACCGATGTGATGCTGACCTTATGCTTTTCGCAAAGATTGCGCTCGGAGGAAAGTTTTGCGCCGGGGGACAGCCTCCCGGCCGTGACATCTCCGAGAATCTCTTTGTATATCTGTCTGTAAACTGATTTAGTCATGAATGATAATTATTTCTTTGTAACTGATAACTATCACTTAGTATAATGGATTTCCTCTCCTTTGTCAAGGGTCGAAAATTTATTTATTCGTCAAGATATGAGGGGGCGTACTCCTTCAGTGAAGCTTGCGCAACTGACAAGCTTAGCTTATTTTTCGCATGGAATTCCGCATCCATTGTTTTGTCTGAAGTGAAAGTCAGGCAATTTGACTATGTCCTTTTATGTGTTCTGTCATGTGAAGGCAGTTGGCAATGTCTAATCGCCCTTGTTTGGCTTTATCGTAATCTCCATGGCGCGCGGTCAGAATGATCAACCATGATTTTTGTATTGGGTCAATCCATATTGTATTGCCGGCCCATCCTGAATGATAAAATGTTGCTTCTGACATCCACCCAGGGCGGAAATCAGGATTCATATTCCAACCAAATGAGTGTGGCGGAATTGCAGGAATCGGCACGCAGTTTGTGGTTAATTCCGTAAAGCTTGATTGAGAAAAAATTGTATTTTCAGCATCCAGCAGAGCATTGCATAAGGTTGCCAGATCTGAAGCAGTGGAGAATACTCCGGCATTGCCGATTGCCCGTTTTCTGCCGCTCATAAAATAAGCGTTAAAATCAGATATTTGGCCGGGGGCGATAGTCAACGGCTCAGTTACCCTTTCAGTGCAGCTTATCGGCCCCCAGCAAGTGTCACTCATTTTTAAGGGAACGAAAATATTATCTGCGCAAAATTGATCAAGTTTTTCTCCCGCAACGCGCTCCACAATCAATCCCAGCAGAATGAATTCAAGGCAACTGTAGCGCCACACTGTGTCCGGTTTGGCATCCTGACGCAGTGTTTTTAAAATATCTTCCGGCGCTTCTGTTTCAGCGGTGAATGGATTATAGGCAAGCCCTGAAGTGTGTGTGGCCAGTTGTCGGACAGTCACTGAATCGCTTATCTTGCCGTGACATTCCGGCAAATAATGAGTTGCGCGTTCGTTAAAATCCAGCAGGCCCCGGTCCATGCACAGTGCGCAAGCTGATGCTGTGCCCACTGGCTTAGTTATGCTGGCAATGTCAAAAATGCTGTCAAGCCGCATTTTGACGCCATCACGCGCTTCGCCGAAGGCCTCGTGGAAATGGATTTTTGTTTTGCAGCCAGCCATAATTACCGCGCCTCTGATTATTTGTTGGCTTATTTGTGCCGCAATTATTTCTTTGTATTGCATTTTTTCTTTTTTGTAATTGGTTATAAATTTAGAAAAAGCTGATTTTTTACAGTTTTTCTATTCCTATTATGGATATGTCGTCCTGCTGATGTTCGCCTGTGGCGATGAGCGCGTCCGAGAAAATCTTTCCGCTTGCGTCAATAATATTCTTATTTTTGAATTCCATTGCGCATGCGTAGAAAAGCGGCTCCACTCCGATCATTTCGCCGGAACTGTCAAGAATGTCAGTTATTCCGTCAGTGTATGCCAGAAGCTTCATGCCTTTTTCAAAAGCTATGCCGTATGTTTTATATTCTGTTTCGGAATCAACCCCCATCATGAAGTCCTGAGTGTCAAGCGCTTCTGTTCCGTAGCCAGGGGAAAATATTATGGGCGGGCAATGCCCTGCGCTGGCATAATAAAGACGGTTGCTTGATATATCTATTTTGCCTGTCAGGGCTGTGATGAACATCCCGAATCTGTCGAAATCGTTCGCCATTATTTTATTGGTGATGGTCAGCAGTTTTCCGGGCGTTATGTCCTTGCGCAAGTGCAGGATGCTTTTAAAAACCATATGCGCCAGAAGCGTAAAGAAGGCTGCGGACATTCCTTTTCCCATCGCGTCGCAAACCATAAACCACAGGGAGTTGTCGTCAATCTGATGGAAGGCTATATAGTCGCCGCCAATTTGCAGAGCCGACTCAGAGCGCGCATACAAGAGGTAGCCTGGGATTTCAGGCGGGGCATTTGGCACAATATTGTTGTGCATGTTTACGGCGGTTTTCATTTCTTTTTGAGACAGCGCGGATTCCGCCATATACTCGTGAATAAAAGGATGCGCCTCAAGTTCAAGATCTGCTTCAAATGAAACTTTTTTTCTGAGAATAAGCACGTTCAGGCCGCTTTCGCGGGAAAAGGAAATATCGTCCATTATTGATTTGATAATGAAAAGGCCCCGGCCGCCTTCGGGAATGTTGATTATGTCATCTTTCAGATCCGGCTCGATGTAAGGAAAAGATGAAGGCGCATAAGGAATTCCTGAATCATATATTTTGATTTCGAGCGAATCGCTCAGCCGTGTTATGCTAAGCTCTATCGGGTTGCCTTTTTTTCCGCTGTAAGCGTGCTCCACTGTATTATTGGCCGCTTCAACTATTGCCAGCTCAATAATGTCTATATCGTCTTTGTTAAAAAGGCTGTCGCAAGCGTCGCGGCAAAATCTCGCAATTTTCCTGACATTTTCGTATGAGCTTGGAACACATACGCGTCTTTGCTCGCCGAATTCCATGATTATGCGCTCAGCTTGGACTCAGCTTCATTGACAGAGTCATAAATGTCAAAAAGGCGGTAGAGTTTAGTAAGCTCAAATATCTGGCGAACTTGTTTGGAGAGAGAAGCCAGCGCAACTTTTTTATTATTGGCCTGAGACGCGGCTTTCAAAATGCTGACCAAGGCTCCCAAACCGGCGCTGTCAAGAAACGTAGTTTCTGAGAAATCAACAATAATGCCGACTGATGACGCACTCAACGCAGTAAGAGACTCTGCCTTGAATTCAATTACATTTGACGAGTCAAGTCTTTTGTCCACTTTAATTATATTATGCTTTGTTGTCATTATTGCCCTTAATCATGCAAGTTTGATATAATATCACTTTTAAAATAACACTATTCAGGCCTTATTCAAGAAATGGGAGAGCCTTTTTTTTTGAATAAAAAATATTAAATAAAGGACTTGACATAATGAGTTAATATTGCTATAATAGCAATATGAAAAAACTTCCAGCACAACCTGTAGGCGGATTGATAGACGGATTAGCGGTGATAAACGAGCTTGCCGTAGCCAAGGAGCCGTTGTCATGCATTGTTCTTTCGGAGAAATTGGGAATTGAAAAAACCCGAATGAACCGCTTGTTGAAAACTCTTGATTACCTCGGTCTTGCGGACAGGGCAAAAGGCAGAAAATACCGGATAGGCCCTGGCATGCATATTTTGTCTGTGCAGAGCATGCTTGGCTCGGGCTTGATTGCAAAATCGTTGCCAGCGCTTGAAGATCTGCGCAGGCACGGACTCACTGTCGCTTTGGGAACGCTATGGCGCGACACAGTTTCTTATCTTTATCATGGAGGGCCGGATATTTCGCCTTTTGAGAGCATCGGGAGGCTTTCTTTGTATCCGGCCACTAAATCCAGCGTGGGCATGGTTTTGCTCTCGGAAAAGGATGATGATGAAATTTCCGCGCTTTTTGAAGGCAAGGATATTCCAAGCTATGGCAATGACTTTGTCAGTTTGCTTAAAGACCTTCAATCAATAAAAAACAATGGCTTTTCAGCTGTTCAAACAGCGGAAAATATTTTTAGCATCGCGGTGAATCTTGGCTCGCCTTCATACGCCGCCATCGCTTTGTCGGGAAATATGAAAAAGGAAGAAATTCAAAAATATTTGTCCATCTTGAAAAAAGCCGCCCAAAAAATAGAAGAGGATTCTAATGAAGACAAAAAAGCATGAAGTCGATTTCTGTGTTGTGGGAGGAGGCTTGGCCGGACTCTGCGCCGCAGTAGCATGCGCTCGAAAAGGGTTTCAAGTAGTATTAATGCATGATCGTCCCGTTCTGGGAGGAAACGCATCCAGCGAAATTCGCATGTGGGTGTGCGGCGCGCATGGAAAAAACATGCTGGAAACAGGAATAATTGAAGAGGTGCGGCTTGAGAACCTGCATCGGAACAATTATCCCAATTATTCAATTTGGGACAGCATTCTTTACGAAAAAGCGGCGTTTCAGGAAAACTTGACGCTTCTTTTGAATTGTTCCTGCAATGATATTGTGATGGAAGGGGACAGAATTGTTTCTGTAAAGGGCTGGCAGCTCACAAGCGAAACCTGGCACGAAGTGAAAGCCGCATGCTTTGCGGATTGTTCCGGAGACAGCATTCTTGCCCCGTTGTCAGGCGCGGAGTTCAGATACGGACGCGAGGCGTCAAGCGAATTCGGCGAGTCAATAGCCCCGGAAACAGCCGATGACAAGACCATGGGCATGAGCTGCCTCATTCAGGCTCGCGAAACCAATGAGCCTCAAAAATTCATCCCGCCAACTTGGGCTAACAAATACATTTTCGACGATGATTTTCCCCATCGGGGTCATCTGCTGGAAAAATACCAGAATTTCTGGTGGCTGGAAATAGGCGGCGAAAATGACTCGATACATGAAGCTGAAAGCAATCGCGATGAACTTCTTAAAACAGCTTTTGGCGCATGGGACCATATCAAAAATCACGGCGCACACGGAGCTGAAAACTGGGTTCTGGACTGGGTCGGCTTTCTGCCAGGAAAACGGGAAAGCAGGCGATGCGTTGGCGACCATGTCCTTACCCAGAACGACGTGCGTTCCGAGGGGCGTTTTGACGATTTGTGCGCGTATGGAGGATGGTCTATGGACGACCACCATCCGGCTGGATTCAGGCATCTGGGAAAGCCGACAATTTTTCATGAGGCGCCTTCTCCCTACGGCATCCCGTATCGCTGTCTATATTCAAAAAATATTGAAAATCTTTTCTTTGCCGGACGCAACATCAGCGCGACGCACGCAGCTATGAGCTCCACAAGGGTAATGGCCACATGCGCCACTCTCGGACAGGCTGCGGGGACTGCGGCGGCTATAGCCCTGAAGCATAAATTGTCTCCGCGCGGCGTTTATGAGCAGAAAATAAACGAGCTAAAACAGCAGCTTATGGAAGACGACTGTTGCCTGCCGTGGAATAAAAGAGAGCTTTCAGGACTCACGTCAAAAGCTAAATTGAAAGCGTCTTCAGGAGAGCCGGAAGCGTTGCGGAACGGCATTGACAGACCCGTTGGCGACGATCTGAACGCATGGACGACAAGCGCGGGCGGATGGGTGGAATTCGGATTTGACGAAGCCGTCCATATAAGCCGCCTCAGAATA
>Ga0075121_1000737_pt1 | contig 21936 bp, 21 predicted proteins | sample AntAceMetag02UKG_FD_69793 | JGI IMG/M metagenome (GOLD analysis project Ga0075121, IMG submission 69793) | Saline lake microbial communities from Ace Lake, Antarctica - Antarctic Ace Lake Metagenome 02UKG | ecosystem: Environmental > Aquatic > Non-marine Saline and Alkaline > Saline | place... | reverse complement strand
ATTCTAGCAGGTTGAACGACACTAACGGCATTACAGGAATCAATCATATTCTCAGGACTATCAAAGATTCTGAAATGGTAAATGAACAGATTTTAGCAACACAGACCTTTAATGAGCATCTGTATAATTTATGGCTTGAAATTAAAAAAACCAGACGCTGGTCATACAGTTTTTTCGGAGAGAAGAGCTGTCCTGATAATATCATCATATCCAAAGGACTTTACGATGATAAAGGAATTTCCTATAGTGATAATTCGTTTGACAAGTTTGATCCTGACTATCTGTTCAATAAAAACGCCATCTACCGCTGGCAAAGGGCAAAAGACGGTAGGGGCAAACATCTTGGAGAAGGATACTCAGATCATTTACCGATTTTTGCATGTTTTTCTACTGAACCTTTCTGTTTTGAAAAGCATAACGCTTTCCCAGATGGTATCACTCCTTTAAAGTTAAAAAAAACGGATATCTCTGCTCTTTACAGTTCAAGAATTGGAAATGTTAATTACCGTCTTGAACACTGCATCGTTATCTATAAATATGAAAATGATGTTGTCATCAAACAAAAAAATGGCCGAGCAATCTTTATATACAAAGCAGGGAGTAACCTGGAGCATGGTAATATCTATAATCTTACTGTAAAAATGCTGTATGACTATCATGGGCTTCGTGAAATCACAGAAATTGGCGATATTAAAGAGATTGGTAAAGCAACTAATTTTGCTTCTCATTTGTTGAGTGATCCTTCGACTGATTTCTCTGAACCGGGTCTTCAAGGCGAAGTCATATCAGAAGCTGAAGGTATTTATAAGCGAGGATATTTTTATTATGGCAGTAACAGGAAAATTAAATTGTACTTCAAGAATGAAAAGTTAAGGCCGAAAAACAATTCAAAAATTATACTAAAACACGTAAGAATAGGATGCTATAAATACCCTCAAATTGCCATAGAAAAAAATCTGCAAATTAAGTAAATAGAAGACAAGCTAAGAAAGCGAGATTGCTTAAAATTAGCAAGGATGGACGCAAAGAATTATTTGGCAATCTTTGAAACGTTAATGAAATCTTATTATTATACGGAAAACAGTTTAATAATAAAAATAGCTATGCAAAACGGAAAAATCAGGCGATAAATGCAGATTTCTGTCATTTTTTATTGAGGTTTTAAGTAATTTTAACTATAGTAGCGTTAAAGCAACAGTAACTGTTCAATGATATATGTTAGGCTATATAAAAAAATTAGTTGCAATAAATATTCCAATTTTTGCTCCTATCACACACACGCAAAGGAACATTAAAATATGCCAGATAGAGATATTATACTTGCTTTGGCTTCTGGACTCATAGGCAGTCTTATTGGTGGTCTCATCGCCATCAAAAGCGCAATGCAGTCTGTCGCACGTATGGAGTGTCTGTGTCGTTCCGCAAGGTTGAAAAATCTCCTCCGTGAAGTGATTGTCAAATTGGACACTGTCCCTCATCCTTGCGTAGTTACTGAAAGCCGAGAAATTGATAACGCCGTTGCTGACTTGATTGCGGTTATGCCATTCTTCAGCCGTTATCGTTACCTCAGAGCATGGAATAAGTATCGCTACGAACCCAATAAAAACTATATTCCTTTTGAATATACTAAGAAAAAGAGTCATGAAGTCAAGAAACTTATTATATGGAGACTGAATCATCTTATAAACCTCCTAAATAAAATAGCCTAACAAATCACTGAAGCGAACGGCTAAGCCGTCGCTTAGTTCAAACATTATGCAAAGAATAATAATAGGAATAATTGCTATTGTAGCGTTGCTAGCCGTTGCTGCTCATATTTATGTGCCAGTGATTAATTGGGACGGTATGGTTTTGCGGCAGGTCAAAGTACTCGTGCAGACAAGCGACGGCTCCCCTGTTCCTGGAGCCAAGGTCACTTTTCGAGATTCAGAGTATGATTGGGTAATGAAACAAACAAATACCATCGCCCACATGAGTGAAAACGAAATGCAGAAGTGGAAGTCCCAACACTACGCGTCTGGTCTCGTTGAATCCGATGGCAGTTTCATATTCCGAGCCCGCTTCGGTGCTGGAGAGGAACGCACTCTGCTTTGGAGAACTGGACATTTTGGAATTAGAGGAACCATTTTGATTCAAGCTGAAGGCTATCAACCATTTGAGAGATCCCTCGCTGATCTCGTTGGTCAAACAAGAATGCCAGTTCGAAAGTACAAGAGAAAGCCCATTGTCGTGCGATGCTCTTTAGAGAAAGATTAATCGCATAACCACCGCATTCACTCTATCGCTGGCTCCGCCAGCTCAGAGTGACGCGAAACGTTAGGTCTATGAACATGAAAATGAATATAAATATAGTTTCAAGACTTAGGCTGGCAACGTGGCTTGTCTTGCTTGTTATGGTCTTCCTACTCTCCTCTATTCAGTCTACCTCCAGTGTACGGACCGAAGATCTTCCCTCCTTGCCAGATGTTGTTTCTCAAGTCTCTTTCAAGTGGAAAGAGGTGAATTTTGAGGTCCAAATCGTACCCAGCGCTGATTCCTCCATACGTAAGGGACACATTGGCGGCGACAATAACACCGGAGCACCTGAGTTCTCAGGAGACTGCACATTGGTGCTGAAAAGTAAAGACAAGGAATTGTCACGCCTGAAACTCGAATCCTTAGGTTTCGTGTACTCAGATGGCAAATGGACGGTCACTGGAAAGGTGCCCCTGCATATCTTCAAGAGGGAAAAATCACCGCCTTGGATATGCTTCAGGCAACATGCATGCTCAAATGGAAACTATTACTACTTCTACTGGATCGAAAACATAGACAAACAGCCAAGAGTCAAGCCGTTGTTGTTCGTTGACAAACGTGATAGTAGGTATGCAAACAGGGTGTATGCAGGACACTATAAGCCGATCGAATTTGTCCGCTCAAGAGGTGGGCGGTTTGGAAATCTACTATCGGTGCGAGCTTACGACAATAATTTGCTTGGTTCTGATTATATCAAATTCTATGCTGAAAGGATGCCTGGGGAAATGCTTCTGGTCGGAATGCACTCATGGGCTCTTCCGAACAAATTCGGCGAATCCGAGAAATAAGATAATGTTTCAGAAGAAAACAGGCCTAACAAGCGGCTGGAGCTGACGGCTAAACGCCGAAAGCTCAGGGCAAACGTTATACAAAGAAAACTAATAAAAAATCAAAAAATAATCGAAATAATATGTAGGGACAGGTCGCAGCCTGTCCCTACAGAGAATTAAAACATATCTTTCGGATTCTCTAGATATCCTTTAACCTTTTGCAAGAATTTTGCTCCAAGCGCACCGTCTATGCACCTGTGATCAAAGGAGCATGTAACCTGCATCATTGAGCGAATACCGATATTTTCATCAATAATAACTGGTTTTTGTTTTATCCTGCCAATTGCTAAAATCGCACTCTGCGGAGGATTTATGATTGCTAAAAAATTATCTACTTCAAACATTCCCAGATTACTGATTGTGAATGTTCCTCCTTCATAATCGGATGGCAGGAGTTTTCCTCCTCTTGCTTTTTTTACAAGCTCATCACGTTTCTTAGAAATATCGGATATTGCAAGCTTATCCGCATTTTGTATAACAGGAACAACCAGCCCATCATCCACAGCTACTGCAAGTCCAATATTTATATCTCCAATAATCTCGATTGAGTCTCCCTTAAAAGAAGAATTTATTCCTAAATTCTCAGATATTGCAAGAGCTGAAGCCTTTATAATAATATCATTAAACGCAGGCTTTGATGATTTTTCGGCTGATTTTTACGCACTCGGTCATATCTATCTCTGTTGAAAGATAGAAGTGAGGAATTGTTTGAAAACTTTGCTGAAGCCGCTTTGCAATGACTTTTCTCATTCCTTTTAACTGAATCGTCTTTGCAGCAATCTTCTCACTGCCTGACGCATCTTTAAAAACGATCACATCCTCTTTAACAATCCTTCCACCGGGACCGGTTCCGCTAACCTTTGTTATATCAATCCCTTTTTCTTTTGCCAGTCTCTTTGCTAACGGAGAAATTTTTATTCTGGATTCTTCTATGACGGACTTATCCTGAACTTCTTGAATAGGTTCCTCAATAGATGCATCTTCCTCTTTTCTTTCTTCTTGTAAATGTTCCTGTGGTTTCTCGGAAATCTCCTCATCCATACTGCCGGCAATATATCCAATAACTGCTAGAACAGGTACAACATCTCCTTCTTTGTGAATAATTTTCCTGAGCACTCCCTTTGCAAATGATTCTACTTCTAGGGTTGCCTTATCGGTAGTAACCTCAAGAAGAACATCTCCTTTCTCTACTTTATCTCCCTCCTTTTTAAGCCATTTGCCAACCGTTGATTCCTCAACGGTTTGACCGAGTTTCGGCATTATAATTTCTTTAATCATTTACAAACCTCCTTAACTGCATCTATTACATTTTGTTTGTTTGGAATAGCCGCATCTTCTAACACAGGACTCATTGGAACAGGCACATCTACAGCACAGACCCTTTTCACAGGAGCGTCCAATAAATCAAATCCATGCTCCATAACCAACATTGCAATTTCACTAGCCACATTCCCCGTTTTATATCCCTCTGATACAATAACAAGTTTAGATGTCTTTTTAACAGATGTTAAAATAGTATCGAGATCTAAAGGTTTGAGCGTTCTTGGATCAATGACTTCTGCTGAAATATTATCCTTTTCAAGCTCTGCGGCAGCTTCCATAGCTACATGAAGTTGTCTGGAATATGCCACAATGGTAACGTCCGTTCCCTCTCTCTTGATATCGGCAACTCCCAAAGGGATTATATAATCAGTTTCAGGAACTTCTCCCTTCATAGCGTAAAGCATCTTATGTTCAATAAATACGATCGGATTATCGTCTCGGATAGATGCTTTTAAAAGCCCTTTTGCATCATATGGAGTAGACGGCATCACAAGATATAATCCTGGTGCGTGCATTATCCATGCCTCAAGACTTTGGGAGTGATGAGCTGCAATACATCTGCCGGCTCCACCCTCAGTTCTGAGTACCATGGGAACCGTAGTTTTTCCACCAAACATATATCTCATTTTTGCTGCCTGATTTACAAGCTGATCCATTGCCTGAGTAATAAAATCAACATACATGATCTCTGCAATTGGTCTCATGCCTGTTATTGCAGCGCCGATAGCAGCGCCAACTATAGCTGACTCGGAGATTGCTGTATCCCTTACTCTTTCCTCCCCAAACTGTTCATACAACCCTTTTGTTGCCCCGTATGCTCCTCCATATATCGCTACATCCTCTCCCATAACAAAAACTTTTTCGTCTCTTTCCATTTCTTCCCGCATAGCTTCAACAAGTGCGTCTTTATATAATATTTCTCTCATCTTATGGCACCTCCATTTAATAAGTCTGCAGGAGAAGGCGCATAAATATCATCCCTTAGTTCTTTAACGTCAGGATACGGGCTTTCAACAGCAAATTTCTCTGCGTTTTCTACTGCTTCCTCAGCCTGTCTCTCAATTTGAGCGATCTCTTCTTCTGTGAGAATTTTATTGTCTGTTAATTTTTTACTGAACTGCTTAATAGGACATTTATTTCTCCATTCCTTTTCCTCTTCCTTTGTTCTATATGCTCTGGGATCACTTCTTGAATGCCCGAAATATCTATACGTTTTGCACTCTACAAGCGTAGGTCCGTCTCCCTTGCGAGCTCTTTCAACAGCTTTTTTTATGGTTTCTTTGACAGCAAGTACATCCATGCCATCACAAATCATACTTGGTATGTCATATGCTTTGGCTTTATCCGCCATGTCCTGCACTGCCGAACATCTGTTTGCAGCGACACTCATTCCATACAGATTATTTTCGCAGACAAACACAACCGGAAGTTTCCAGACAGCAGCCATATTCAACGATTCATGAAAAATTCCGTTATTGGACGCTCCGTCTCCAAAGAAACACAAAACCACCTGATTTGTCTTTCTCATCTTTGCAGATAGAGCCGCTCCAACTGCAACAGGAAGATTGCTGGCAACTATACCTGTTGCTCCGAGATTTCCTTTTGTAACATCTGCAATATGCATTGAGCCGCCGCGCCCCTTACAATAGCCTGTTGCTTTACCGCAAAGCTCAGCCATCATTTCCGGCAACTTACCACCTTTTGCAAGACAATGTCCGTGTCCGCGATGTGTGCTTGTAATGTAATCATCTTCTTCTATTGCACTGCACGCTCCAACTGCAACAGCTTCCTCTCCTGCATAGAGATGCGATGCGCCCTTTATTATGTTTCTTGCAAGCAGTTCCATAACCTTTTCTTCAAATAAACGTATGTCCATCATTTTACGCAGATAACCGATTAATTCTTCTTTAGATTCTTTCATTCTATTCTGCTCCTTTAGGTTTATGGTTTTATAATTATCTTCATTTCTTTGCCTGTCTCTGCTCGTGCTATTGCTTCGGCCAAGTCGTCAAGTTTAAAATTTCTTGTTATGTATTTTTTTATCTTTATCTTTCCACTTGATATCAAGTCTATAGCCGTTTGATTATGACAAGGACTGGATCCGTGGGTACCGGTTACAGAGCATTCCTTATAGTGAATAATATTGCTATCTAACTGAATAAATGGTTTATCTTTTGGCAATCCTCCGAAAAAATTCACATTGCCAAGATTTGCAACCATTTTCAGCGCGTCTTCCTGCGCCTTGCCAACTCCGCATGCAACTATAATCTTATCCGCTCCTCTGCCTTGTGTTAATTCTTTAACTAACTTGATACTGTCTTGCTCTGCTGAATTTATAAACAAATCTGCATTTACAGTCTTTTTTGCAAGCTCAAGTCTTTCCTCTGACACTTCTATCATCACAGTTTTGGTTGCTCCTATTGCTCGAGCGAGTTCTGCATGCAAACATCCCATTGGACCTGTGCCTATTATTACGACAGTATCGCCCATACCTACATTTGAAAGCTCCTGTCCGTTTATAACGCATGCCAAAGGCTCTGCAAGTGCCCCTTCTTCAAACGAAACATTATCAGGCAGAATGTTTACACATCCATTATCTACGGCAATTTTCGGGACAATCATATACTCCGCAAATCCCCCATTCCAAAAATATCCGATTGCCTGCAGATTTTCACACATTGCCTGCTTTCCACGATGGCAGTAATAGCAGTCTCCGCATGGAACAGCCGGAGCAATCGCAACCCTGTCACCGGATTTATATTTAGAAACGTCTTGCGCAACTTCAATTATCTTTCCGGTCACCTCATGCCCCGTAACACGCGGGAAAGTAATAAGCCTATGCCCGTGATGAAAAACCTTTATGTCAGTTCCGCAGACAGCGCAGGCTTCTACTTTTATCAGCACTTCTCCAATCTGCGGTTTTGGTGTGGCGATTTCTGTAATCTTAAGCTTCTCAATATCTTCCAATAATGCTGCTTTCATATCAATTCTCCTTTAACAAGTTTTGCTATTTTGCTTTGTGGCTTAATTTTACAAATATTCTTAAAAACAAAGTCTATTCCTTTTTGTTTGATTGAATTTGCCAGCCGGCAAGCTGATGGATCTTCCGAATAATTATATTTCAATGCGGCTGCGATCCCTTTGCATATATTTACAGGTTTTATACCATACTCTGAAACTAGTTTTGCAGAGCCTATTAAACGGTCATTTGGTCCCAGTTTACGTATTGGATCTCTCCCTACTCTGCATACTGTATCTCCAAGCGCTTTATTAGCAAACCTGTACAGCAAATCATCAACATGCTCATAGTGCTTTTGCGAATTAAAACCATGTTTCTTAATAAGCGCTTCCCCTGTTTCTCTTAAAGCTCCTGTCACAACAGAGTATATCTCTTTATCTTCCAGTGCTTCCCATACAAACTCATATCCCTTTTGATAACCCAGATAGGCACATATGGAATGTCCTGCATTATGTGTATATATCTTTCTTTCCTCATAAGCATCTATGTTCTCATACGGAACCATGCCCTTTATATCGGGTATTTCTCCAATAAACCCCTCTCTGTCAACTGGAAGCGTACAATACTCTTCAACGGCAATATAAAGTGGATCTTTTTCTGAAATATTCCTAGGAACCACAGGAACCATTCTGCTGACAACCGACTCCACAAGTCCCAGATTCCTTTTCGCATAATCCCACAAAGTCTTATCAAGAGATTCTAGAACAAGTTTCCTAAGCACCTGACCGGCACCTAAGAGATTTTCGCATATTATGATATTAAGAGGTTTCCCTACATTCTTCTTTTTTCTTTCCGCTAATCCACTCGCTATGAGTGGTGCTATTTTTTCAAGAACGCTATTGCCAACGGCGGTTACAGCAACGTCTGCAGAAACAAGTTCTGAAGTCACTGCTTCGGTGTCTCTTGAATTTATTGCCTTGATGTTTCGAACCTTTAAAGATGATGCCATTTCCCCAACTATGTTAATTTTATAGCAACCTATCCGGTTTATTGCTGATATAACCTCTTCATTTACATCTATAAATGTTGTCTCATAACCGGACTGAAACAAAAGTTGTCCTATAAATCCTCTTCCAATATTTCCAGCACCAAACTGTACAACCTTTTTCATACAGTAATAACCTCTATGCCCTTCTTTTGTAGTCTTTTTACTAAACTTTTGGAAATACCAGTATTTGTAATTAATTTATCAATACTATTTATGGAGGCTACATTTGCAAACGCCAGTTTGCCAATTTTGCTGTAATCCGCAACAACAATCACCTCTTTTGCCTTCTTAATCATAGCACTCTTTGTTTCTGCCTCAATAACATCTGTTGTTGTAAGCCCTTCTTCATATGTGAGACCGATTGTGCCTGTAAATAGCTTATCAATATGTAAATTTTCCAGCGTCTGGTTTGAAATAGGACCTACAAGTGTCATGTTCATTCTGCGCAGGTTTCCACCTGTTACAACAACACTAACATCCGGTAAATTTGCAAGCTCAGTAATTATCTTTACTGAATTTGTAACAACAGTTAGGTTTGCCATATTTGGTAAAGTTCGCGCTATTTCAAGGGTTGTAGTCCCGCCATCCAGAGCAATTGTATCACCTTCTCGTATCATTTGGACTGCTTGTTTTGCCACTCTTAATTTCTCATCCCTGAATTGAATTTCTTTTTCTAAAAGAGAAGGTTCAAAGCGCACGGAGTCTATATTAATGGCTCCACCATGCGTTCTGTGAATCAACCTATTTTGTTCTAAGGTATGCAGGTCTCTTCTTATTGTTGATTCTGACACATCAAGCTGCCCACTCAGTTCTGAGACAGATATGCTCTTTTTGCTATTTAAAATTTCTTTTATCTTTTTATGTCTCTCAACTGTGAACATGCTTATTCTTACCCATGTTTGCTCATATTTGCTTGATTGCGAATCGTACCATGCTCATTTCTGCTTGTCAAGCAAAACAATTTTGGTATTATATCAGTCTGAATTAAGAGCAGTGTATAAAGCATCTGCTATAACCAGATGCCCTGTGAGGTTTGGGTGAACAGGCTCTGCGCAAAATGTATCAGGCTCATGATGTTTGAGCAGTCGCTGATATATATCATGAGTTTTGATGTGAAGCGCGTTATATTTCACACTAAGTTCATCAACAATCTGTAAGTATTCTGGCAATAATTTCAAAACAGCGCTACGAAATGAACTTGAGGAGGTTTCATTGCTTATATAAAAAGGATCTATGAGAATAAGTTTGCACATGGGTAAATTAGACTTGGTACGCAATAGAATATCTTCATATGCTTCCATATATAATTTTGGAGGGGTTGAATCCGAACTTTGTCTTAGAGTTCTGTGAATATCATTTATCCCAATCTTAATTGAAAGCCAGTCAGGTTTATTACGCAAAACATCGTCATTCCAGCGATTCCTCAGCCCTGTAACAACATCACCGCCTATACCTTTATTAATGACAGTCACAGTTTTTTGATGTTCTCGAATTATTAGCATATCCGAAAATAATTTGACGTAGCCGTTGCCCAATGGGCGTTCAGACGCACGTCTTCCGCAATCCGTTATGCTGTCTCCTATAAAAAGAACCGATTGTCCATCTTTGATTTTCATTTTGCCTCCCTGTTATGTACTTAACAATAAATAGTAGGGATTGTATGATTCCGTTGTCTGCGTGTCAATGCAAAAATCATTGGAGTTTTACACTACCCTCCCAATCCTAGCAACATTCCACCCTGACAAATAACAAAAGCAACTATCCATGCGACAGCAGCAGTATAAACTGCTGTGAATATGGGCCATCTCCACCAGACCTTCCATGGCGCGTTTGCGCCAGTGGGTTATTACTTGGCATGAACCTAGTATTTCGACGAAATCTCAGTCATGGTTCTGTCGCCTCGAAGAGCGGTCAAAACAACCTTTGCCATAAATTTAGCACTATGTTTTCTTCGCATTTGTAGTTCTCCTTTTTAGACCATTTTGCACTCTTAAAATACCATTTTAACTGGTCCCAAAAAGCCCGACTATTATAGATTCGCTCTTATTAGACCGTGATCGACATTTTAAACCTTCCCCTTTCCTTTTCTATCTCGTAACTTACTTGAATCTCTTAAAAATTCTTCTATTCCCTTTATATCAAATTTATTGCATATTTCATTAATAGACAATCCCTCACTCTGCGAACTTAAAATACCCAGTCCTTCTGAGCCTGCTATTTCTAATTTGATATTATCGCCATATTCTTCTTTAAGAGCATTGATTTTAGAATGATTCGGGGTAAGATGAATTACCTTAAAATCAAGATTTATTACCCTTGTTAAAACCGGTTCATAAGGGAGGGAGCTGCATCCTATTATTTTACCTAACGGGTTGATTATCATGCTGCCTTCTTCGTGATGCACTGAACCAACAAAATAGCACCTGTTTAAAAATGCCCACATTTGCGATCTAATACCGCCTGTGAACATAGACGAAAAGACAAGCAATTCAACCTGGGCTTTTTTATAAATCTCTCTTAGCTCGGCGAAATTCAAATCAAAACATATTAAGAATCCTAATTTACCGATATCTGTATTTACAACTGAAGGCTTTCGCCCCGGACATGTTCCTAAATCAATCTCTCCTATTGTAGGGAAATACTTATCATATACATTGCATACTTTGCCGTTTCTATCTATTAAAATAGAACTATTATAATATTTATTTTCTCTAACAGTAAGAATTGGCACAGTAATGTAACATCTATATTTTAATGCTTTTTCAGACATGCATTTTATACTTATACCATCTAAATTCTCTGCTACTTTTTTTATGTCCTTATAACCAGTACACATCAAATTGAATATTTCAGGTAATACGATTAAATCCGGTTTTTCTATAGATGCAATATCTACTAATTCACATGCATCTTTTAAATTATCTTCTAAAGTTCTTTGATAACGAGAAAAGGCTGTAGTTGATACTTTTACAAACCTTGCCATTTTTTCTTCCTTTATTTAAATTATAATCTCATTTTATAATTTTTTATGGGCGGTTTTCAATTGGCGTAATCCATTCTTCACCAGTATATTTCACATGATAAAAATCGTTCTTTTTTTGAAATAATGGAATATCTTTGATTACTCCTTTCACTGGAAAAATCAGAGTTTCAAATGAACATGGAAAATCATGCTTAAGAGAAAATACTATTTCAGGAGCCGGAATTTTTGCTGAATATTCAGGACACTGCCATCCTCTTTTTGGATTTTCAGAACCATGAAAAAGCTCTATCTTCACTTTTTGACCAGACAGGGGCATAATTATCAAATTTGCATCTTGATTCCGGGTCACTGCTGCTGTGTTAATAATTTTCACCTTTTCATTTTCATGATAATGCCATACTTGTTCCATAGGATACTGCAGTACGTCGCCCGTCAATGTATCACGAATAATCCAGAAAAAAGGTTTGACAAAGAATACTTGTCTTCTATGCCTAATTTTTATTGTCGTTGTTCCATTTGTATATCCCGCATCAAAAACACCATCTGCATAATCACGATTTTTATTTATTTTCATCTCTCCGTCAGCATCGGCAAGTATTTGAGAAAAATTTGTTGGACATACTGTATTGCAAGCTGCAGACGATTTAAAATATTTAGCCCAATCCATCCAACCTACATCATTGGAACTAGTTGTGTAGCGCCATCGGCCACAGTTTACCAAGAACTTTCGTCCATAGGCGCTTACATCCACAGACAGTTGATCTCCTATTGTATGTCCTCCTTTTTTGCCCATATCAATAGAAAGATATAAACCTTTCTTCGTCCAATCTGATCGCATTATTCCTATTCTGGCATCTTTGTAAAAATATGATCCACAGGGTCTTTCCCCTTTTTTGCCGGAGGTAAGAACATACTCAATTTCAGGATCTTTGAAGACGTCGAGAATTTTTCTTAGCTGACATTTACGTTTCGCACCGGAATTTGATTCATTTGTGACAGGCACAGAGAAATCTGGTTTTAGATGATATATCTCAGCCTTAGCGACATTCTTCAACCATACATCAAAACCTTTTGGAAATATGTGCGTCATATTATTGTGAAAGGCCACCTGATACAAGGAGAAATAACCTTTGACCATTATCCAGCGGTAACCTCCGGACATTTCCCTGCTATACCCATCAGGATAAAACATTTTATCTCTTGAACTCATTAAATAGTTAACAGTTTCATTCAACCATTGATCGGCATTTTTGAATTCTTTAAACAAAATAGCACAAATCGCTAACATCGCCGCTTCCATAATGGAATGGTTTCCAAATTGCCAGCGATATTTTTGCAGATAAGACGCCTGCTGATAAATCGAACATAAAATTTTACCAAATTTTTCAGGAGTGACACATTCAGCATGAATAAGAGTCTTTAATGCCGTTGGCCATGTTTCTCCAATTCTGAATCCTGTTTCCAGAGGACGCCAGTTACTTCTTTTAATTTTAAGATAATCATCACCTATGTACATCCTGAGAATTTTGTCAGGATAAGGAGGAACAGGTACGTTATCAATCCAGTGAAGAAGTTGTGTCACAGCTTCTTCGGCGAAAGCGGCTTTTTTTGTTTTTCGGTAAGCTTCTGCTAAATTCGCAATATGGTGATGCCTGGCAAGCGAACAAGTCCATTCCAAATCACCATTAGGCGCTGCCTGCCAATCTAAGTTTTTACTCATGTCAAAAGAAACATCACCTAAACAAAAAATTCTTTTCAGATATTGCAGTGAAAGATCATTTCTCTTCTGTTGAAGGACGGGGCCAAGTTCTTCTTCTATCCCATCGGGACAACGTTCAGAGAACTCACCTCTATAAAAATCAAGATAATCTTTTAAAGATGAAGTTTCCAGCGTGTTTATTTCCTGCAGATCTTTATAAAGATCAACAGAAGAAAATTTATTTATTTTTTCCATTTTTAACCTTCTTTGTTTTAATTAAATTTTCCCAGCTTATAAAATAACTCAAAAAATACTTTTAAGTTTTTAAGTGATTTTCAATATATCTCATAGGTGTTAAATAATCAAGCGCCTGTGCTGGCTAGGCACATAGGTTTGACGGAGTAATAATATTAAAGTATAATTTTAAAAATGTATTATTTGTTAGCCACTTTGACCGGTATATTTACAGGAATTGCATCAGGGCTTTTGGGCATGGGCGGAGGTGCGGTTCTTGTTCCTGTTTTATTATTTGTCTTCAAATTGTCTATTAAAAAAGCGATTGGGACGAGCCTGTGTGTAATTGTACTTACTGCTATATCAGCAATAATTGTGCATTGGAAAGAAAAACAGGTTAATTTAAAGCTGGCCATTATCATGGCTATAACAGGAATTATCGGTGCCCAGTTTGGATCTTACTTCAACAAAATTACTCCTGATAATGTAATCAAACTTATATTCACAATTGTAGTGATTATATTAGGTTTTAAAATGTGGATAGGTACAAATAATAAAGAAAAAAAAGTTTCCACCACTAATATTTCCAACGCAAGATTTAATAAACCATTAGCATTAATTGCCGGATTAATTGCCGGAATTGCTTCCGGACTGCTTGGCATAGGAGGAGCATCTATCATGGTCCCCGTAATGCATATCTTTTTACGTGTTCCTATGAATATATGTGTTGGGACTTCCATTTTTATTGTGTTTTTTAATTCTCTTTCAGGCACGTTTGGATATATAGCCAGAGGAGACACAAATTTAAAGCTTGCAATTCTTATAGCTGCTGGATCAGTTATTGCCGCTCCTTTTGGCGCAAAACTAAGCGTAAAGATCTCACAAAAAAAGCTAAGAAAAATATTTGCTGTTGCTCTTGTACTTGCCGGAATAGCTATATTGTTCAAAAAAGCATGACATACTTTATTTACAATACTCTTTTGTATTCTATATCTATTATTGCATCGCCCTATTTCTTATGCAAACTTGTTTTTACTAAAAAACACAAAATGGGATTATCGCAGCGATTCGGCAAATTGCCTAAATCGTTGATATCAGATGGCAAATCGGTCTGGGTACATGCTGTATCTGTTGGAGAAGTAGCTGCTGCAATACCATTCATCGACGAACTCAGTAAAACATTTCCTGATTATAAAATTCTTCTTTCAACAGTTACTGCTACAGGCAATCAATTTGCAAAGAAAATAAAAAATATTGATGGATTATTTTTCTTTCCTTTTGACTATTCGTTCGCAGTTAAAAAAGCACTAAAACATATAAATCCAAACATATTCATAACATTTGAAACAGAAATATGGCCCAATTTTCTCAAGTACGCTCAAGACAAGAAAATCCCCTGCATACTCGTAAACGGACGTATATCTCCAGATTCTTTCAGGCGTTATAAAAAAGTAAAATTCTTCTTTAAACATATCCTTAAAAACTTCTCAGCATTTTGCATGCAGACAGAACAAGATAGAACAAGAATCATGGAATTAGGCGCAGAAAAGAACAAAGTAAGTATAACCGGAAACACAAAGTTTGATGCGCTTGTCAGTAAGGAAGAAAATGCGGATGTAAAAAACAAGTTTACAAAACTCTTTGGAATTGGAAAAAATGATAAGGTCATTATTGCCGGCAGTACGCACAAAGGCGAAGAAGAAAAAGTTTTGGACGCATTTGAATGTATTTGTCAAAAAGTCAGCAACATCTTGTTAATACTTGCACCAAGACATCCTGAACGTTTTCTTGAAGTAACAAAACTGTTAAAAGACAAGAACATAAATTACATTCTAAGATCAAAATCGAACAAGACCAAAAGACAAAAACAGAATGTCATAATTCTTGATACGATTGGAGAATTATCGAAGGTGTATACCATAGCTAATGTTGTATTTATCGGAGGAAGTTTGGTACCTACGGGAGGACATAACGCCATTGAACCCGCAAGCCTTGGGAAACCTGTTGTTTTTGGCCCATATATGCATAACTTTACTGAAAGTGCAAACCTGCTTCTTGAGAGCAAGGGTGCCATTCAGATAGCTGATGAGGCTGGACTTGCCGCTTGTTTATTGAAGCTGATATTAGATTCTGAATACGCAGAACAAATTGGTAAGATTGCAAAAGAAATCGTACAGAAAAAAAAGGGCGCAAGTAAAAGAAATCTTGAAATTATATCTAGATTCTTGAATAGTTAGTTTATGAAAGAAGCTCTATATTACAAAAAGCTCAACAATGATTTTGTGCAATGTCTGCTCTGCCCAAAGCTATGTAAGATCAAGGAGGGGAAAAGCGGATTCTGTGGCACAAGGGAAAATATAGGAAATAAGCTATTTTCAAACATATATGCCCGCGTCAGTTCTCAGGGAATGGATCCTATAGAAAAAAAACCTTTGTATCGCTTCCATCCTGGAAGTTTAATCCTCTCATTAGGAACTATCGGTTGTAACTTTGCCTGTCCTTTTTGTCAAAACTGGCAGATCTCTCAGGATCGTAATGTTCCCACTCAATACATGCCGCCGGCTGAAGCTGTAGAAAAGGCTCTGGAGAGAAATTCCGTTGGCATTGCATATACATACTCTGAACCGATGATATGGTATGAATATGTGATGGACACGGCTAAGCTTGCCAAGAAAAAAGACTTGAAGAATGTGCTTGTAACAAACGGCTATATTAATGAAAAACCACTCAAAGAATTACTGCCATTCATAGATGCTATGAATATCGATTTAAAAGCTTTTGACGAAAAATTCTATAAAAAAATCTGCAAAGGAGATCTTGAGACTGTATTAAAAACAATAAAAATATCCAGTACAAGCTGCCATGTAGAGATAACAAATCTTGTTATCCCCGGACTTAATGACACAACCGAACACTTCGAAAATCTCGTCAACTGGATAGCAAAAAACACAGGAACGGATACGCCTCTGCATTTTTCGAGATATTTCCCACATTATAAGATGGAAACAGGTTCTGTTACTCCGATTAAAACTCTGGAGCAGGCGTATAAAATTGCAAAGAAAAAGTTAAGGCATGTATATTTGGGAAATATAATGATATAATAAGCGAAATTTTGGAGGGCTATGCAATGGCATTTTTAAAAGGCAGAATAGGATCTTTTTTATGGGTGATGTTTATAAGTACGCTTATAGGCACTATAGCAGGGGAAATCTTTGGAGTACTTATTCCCGCAGGTTTCTGGCATGATGTTTTTGCTGCAGGTCCAAAGTTCCAGCTTGGTCCGGCACCTTTAGATATGGTAGTCTTGAGCATAACTCTGGGATTTGGTCTGAAGATTAATCTATGCGGACTGCTGGGAATTATAGTAGGTTTGCTAATATATAGAAAATTGTAGGGGCACGGCGTGCCGTGCCCCTAACTTGTCACCTCCATGAATCCCCTAAGCTTTCTACTCCTAATTGGGTGGCACAGTTTTTTCAAGGCTTTTGCTTCTATTTGACGAATCCTCTCTCTTGTTACATGGAATACATTGCCTACTTCTTCCAAGGTATGGGGGTACCCATTATTAAGACCAAACCTGAGCCTTAATATCTTTGCTTCTCTCTCAGTAAGAGTACCTAGCACCTCTTCTAATTGTTCCTTTAACATTACAGATGAAGTAGCAGTTGCTGGAGAGATGCTACTCTTATCCTCTATGAAATCTCCAAAATGGGTATCTCCCTCATCTCCTACTGGCGCTTCAAGAGATATCGGATGCTGAGCTATCTTAACTATGCCGCGAACTTTATCTATGGGTAGATTCATTCTTTCTGCAAGCTGTTCCGGGCTGGGACCTTCTCCAAACTCTTGTATTAATTCACGCGATGCTCTTGCAAACTTATTAATCGTTTCTATCATGTGCACAGGAATGCGAATTGTTCTGGCCTGATCAGCTATTGCTCTTGTTATTGCTTGACGAATCCACCATGTTGCATAAGTAGAAAACTTATAACCCCGCTTATGCTCAAATTTATCGATAGCCTTCATTAGCCCTATGTTGCCTTCTTGAATTAGATCCAAAAACGACAAACCCCTGTTAACATATTTTTTAGCAATGCTTACAACAAGACGTAGATTCGCTTCTGCCATTTTCTTTTTTGACACAGAAACCCTTGCTTCCTCCAGCTCTATGTCCTCTACTAATGTAGACAGCTGGTCAAAGGATAGCGTAGCTTCTGCTTCCAAATATCTTATTCTTCGCTGATTTTTGTTTATGTCATGGTTAGCTTCTAAAATCTCCATAGCAGTATGACCTGTTTGCTTAATTACATTCTTAGGAAGCATCTTATTGTTTTTTACTTCTCTTGATACAGAAGATATCTGTTTTTTACTTATGCCAACTTTATTAATGATATCACTAATCTCTGCTTTCATCCCTTGCATTTCTTTAAGAGAACATTTTATCTTATTAGCGGTTTCTAGTATAAATGTCTGACTCAATTTAAGTTTACTTCCGATTTTTATAATCCTGTTTTTTTCTAAATTTATTTCTTTATTTATTTTCAACTCCTGCTCTCTTGAGAGTCCATGTTTTTTCAGTTTTTTCTTTAAATCCTGAATTTTTATATCAGCGCCCCCTATTTCATCTAATAAAGCGGGCATAGTTCTTAATATATCTTTGTCTTGAATACCTATTTCATCATCCAGAATATCTTCAATTTCTGTTTCAGTGTCTTTTAGTTTTTTAAGATACCTGTCGACTATGATTTTTATTTGTTTGGGCGCAAATCCACAGTTTAATACGTGTCTTCTTAATTTTCTCTCTGCACTTTCAATTTTCTTCGCGAGTTTTAGTTCCTCCTCTCTGGTAAGCAAAGCAATTTGCCCCATCTGATGCAAATATGTGCGCACAGGATCACTAACTTTTGATTTTGCAGCAACAATCTGAGCTTCTTGAGCTTCTTTGGCTTCTTTGGCTTTTACAACCTCTGCAACCTTAGTTTCTGGAGCAGATGAAATCTCAATATCCATGTCTCCCAGCATCATAAGAATGTCATCAATCTGCTCTGATGAGACAACATCACTGGGAAGCATCTCGTTTATCTCTTCATAGGTCAAGCGTCCTTTTTCTTTTCCTGTCTCTATTAACTTTTTCGTACCTTTAGGATATCTCTTTCTCTTCTCCATACTTACCATTTACCTTTCAAATGTTTTATTAATCCCATCTGTTCCATTATCTGCTTTTGAAGACTCCTCACTTCACCTGTTTCTTTTGTTTTTTCTAAGCTTGCATTGAGCTCAGCTATCTTTTTACTTATTTTTTTATCTTTCAACTTTGCTATTGTTTGATTGATTTCTTTCTCTTTTTCAGAATGAGGAATAGTTTCCATGATCAAGCCCGTAACTACATTCTTAAGCACATCATTCTCTAACTGATTTAAGATATTTTTGCAAGAGAATTTTTTGCCAGCTATGTCTAGCTTAAATAACAAGCCTGCAATCTGACGATAGTCATCATTTAAGAAGTCCTCCATAACTAAAGATTTTCGCACTTTTTTAACAATATCTGTATCTTCCAACATCAGTTGAAGCAATTCTTTCTCAACTCTCTCTATTGATAAGAGAGGGGCACTTGAGTAATATGATTTTTGCTCATATACCTGACCCTCCACTTTACCCAGCTCATCTAATACAGATGCCTCATCCAACGATAGCCTTGCGGCTAAATACCTGATATATTCGGATTTTCTGATGGAATCCGTTATCTTGCTGATTGTAGGCAGTATGTTTCTTGCAATTTCCACCTTACCGTCTACAGATGCAGAATCTAACTGGTTTTCCAAAATACCAATCTTATAAGTAATAATATCAACAGCCTCTTCCAGCATATTGGAAAACTTGTTTTTGCCATATTTATTAAGAAAGCTATCAGGATCTTCACCTACAGGCAGCTTGACAATCTTCACTGTTAAACCATGTTCAACTAAGATATCTAATCCACGTAATGTTGCATTAGTTCCGGCTGCATCTCCGTCATAGACTATAGTTGCTTTTGTAGCATATCTTAGCAGCAATTTAGCCTGCTGAACTGTCAAGGATGTTCCTGAGGATGCTACAACATTTACAAACCCTGCCTGATAAAGCGACAAGAGATCCATATATCCCTCTACTATAATAGCATGCTTCTTATCAGCTACTTCCTTTTTCGCAATATTAAGTCCATAAAGAATATTGCTCTTATTATATAAATCTGTTTGTGGAGAATTTAAATACTTGGGAAGTGCCTTATCATCAAGCGTTCTTCCGGCAAAACCTACGATTTTTCCTTGCGTATTATGTATTGGAAATATAATACGATTCCTAAATCTCATATACCTGTTTTTCTCGCGGGAATCATACGCAGTTATACCTGCTTTATCTAAAGCCACTTCAGATATTTTCTCCTCTTTAGCAAATTCCAGCAAGCTCTTCAAAGAGGCTGGCGAATATCCCAGTTTAAAGTCTTTAATCGTCTGACTATTAATTCCTCTGTTCTTCAGATACTCATAGACATGTTTGCCTCCTGAACTATTTACCAGCATATTGACAAAGTGTTCAGCGACCATATTGTTAACTCTATACAGGTCTAAAACATCTGTATTTGTTTTTTGTCTTGTAATAGAGATTCCTGCTTTATCTGCAAGTAACTCTACTGATTCAATAAAAGTCATATTTTCGTATTTCATTACAAAGCCAAATACGTTACCTCCTGCCCCACAACCAAAACAATGAAATATTTGTTTTTCAGGACTGACCACGAATGACGGAGTCTTTTCATGATGAAACGGACACAACGCTTTAAAACTTCTACCTGTCTGCTTTAGTGGAATATAACCGGAAATAATAGAAACAATATCACTCTGCTGTTGTATGGCCTCAATAACTGCATCAGGAATCATTCCAGCCATAAATTCAGAACACCCTTATCGATATCTTTCTAAAAAGTCGAACTTTTTAGTTTAGCATGACGATATGAAATTTGTCAAACTATCCTGGCGGCCAATTCATAGCCCTTCCGCCTATAAGATGAAAATGCAGATGAAATACCTCTTGCCCGCCGTGTTTGTTGCAGTTGCATACTATGCGAAAACCTGAAGAAGCAATATTGCTTTTCTCTGCTATCTCTACAGCTATTCTATGTATCTTCCCAATTAATACATTGTCATCAACATCAATAATAGTTGGAATGTGTTTCTTTGGAATTATTAATACATGAATAGGGGCAACAGGTTTAATGTCTTTAAATGCTATTACATCCTCATCTTCGTATATTATCTCTGCCGGGATCTCTTTGTTAATAATCTTACAGAATAAACAATCACTCATGGTGTATACCCCTATATGTTTTTATAGGCTACCTAAATTATCATACTTTCTTATGTTTTTTACAAGCATTTTACATCCCCTCCCCCTCAACCGCCTGCTTGAACTCACCCTGACCCTCTCTTGACAAAGAGGGAAAAGAAATTATCCCTCTTTCCAGATTGTAGGGGCGAATTCATGTATTCGCCCATTCCAAGAGATTGGTTTCTTTTGTGATTTTCATGTAGGGACAGGTCGTGACCTGTCCTTTTGCTTTGTTGTGTTGTTCTTTGGGTTGATTGGGGGATTTGGGTGGTTAGAGAATGCCTGCGAAGCGGGAAACTCCTTATTTGAAAATTTGTTTTCTATGATAATCCAAATATCCCAATCTTTCATTGTTAATAAATATGTCATCTAATGTAAGATTTTTAAGAGATGTAACAACATCATCTTTGAGTCTATCAGACAAAATAATATTCCCATTATCTTCAAAAGATATATAACCTTGGTCAAATAACACATCCATATTTCTACTCAATAACAATCCATTGTTTGGATCATATGCTTCATTTCCTTCTGAATAAATAAATGGTTTTATGTGACTTGCTATCAATGAAGGATAAGATAATTTTTCCAACATACATTTTATATCTCCTAATTTTTCATCAGTTTCATTCTTTAATTGATTTTTATATATTCTATGTAAATACCCATCTCTAACTTTTGTTTTAGCCCCTAAATCTTCCCCAAAGATAACTTGTGCATCTTCTTCAAAATACAACACATCATTAACAATTGCCAAATCATCTAATTTTTTTAAAAAGTTCCACAAATATCCAACTTGATTATATTTCCTTTCAATAAATTTAATTTTTTCAGCTTTATTTCTTACTTTTTCTACTTCTTCTTTCTTCAAAAATCCTTCTGGAATATTAGGAATATCTACAGTCATTAACCCAACAATGTCTTTTTTATGTAATTGTCCAACTTCCTCAAGTGTCCTTAGTAAAAAATTGATCTCTTTTTGATTTGAATACTCTGTTACAGAACTATTAAAACTAGAATTTGAATAGACTATTTTTGAAAAAAGCGATCTTCTTTTTCTATTAGTTTTTGCTTCCAAAAAAGTTATAGTTTAGTTATTAAAAGTTGATCTTTTCAACTTTTTTTGCGTTTTTACTTTACATGTAGAAACGCCGTGACAATTCAAGCTCTCCACCACCTCCTTTCCAGCTTGATTAACTT
>Ga0075121_1000734_pt1 | contig 21963 bp, 17 predicted proteins | sample AntAceMetag02UKG_FD_69793 | JGI IMG/M metagenome (GOLD analysis project Ga0075121, IMG submission 69793) | Saline lake microbial communities from Ace Lake, Antarctica - Antarctic Ace Lake Metagenome 02UKG | ecosystem: Environmental > Aquatic > Non-marine Saline and Alkaline > Saline | place... | reverse complement strand
TTTGTTCATGAAAAAACGGGTTATAAAATATGTATTTTCGTTCTATATTATACTCCGTTTTTTCCTTTGTTGATACGACTTCCCGTCTTTTCTTATGATGAAAACTTAGGACTTTTTAGGGAGAGGATGTTGACATTCTGTGTGAATTGTGTCAATATGAATGTGTTCTTTTATATTTCAAAAAGATAGGCATCTATTTGTGCATGAGTTCCTTTGTGAATCTCGCGCGCAAATGTCCTGCCTATTCTTACTGTGTTGATTTTTGGATTCGTTAATTTGTTTATTTTACAGGTGAACAAGTGAACGAATCTAATTATTAACTAAATCTTTATATAATGACAAATCTATTTAACGCCACCCTTGAGTGGCTTGTTGCCCTTTCTCCGTTTGAATGGGTCGGACTTATTTGTATTCTCATAATAATCTATAGAGCTATTAGCTACTGGGTTAAAAGGAAGGTATTAACAATTGATGGCTGTAAATGCCACCCCTTTCAAAAATCTAAAATATGGAAACCATTCATATGTGTTACTAAAGATGTTAAAAAACTTCTTCCTGGAGAATGTACTCCTATTGGAACTACTGGAAGATATGTCGGACGCACCTCTGTAGAAAAGGGAGATAAAACCAACAATACTTGGGGTTATTGGGAGGAATCCTAATTGTACAAGCGTACATGAGGCAGGACAAACAAGCTGACGAAATAAATTCGTCAGCTTGTTTGCTATTTCCTTTCAAACAAGATCCCAACAACAAAGAGTCTCACTCCTCCAAAAATCCACCAACCTGATTCTCCCAGAGATTCTTATATTCTCCTCCCTCTCTTTGAATCAATTCATTGTGAGACCCTTCCTCCAAAACCTTCCCATCGCCGATCAAGACGATTCTGTCCATTTTCTTGAGCGTAGAGAGTCGATGCGCAACAACAAGCGTTGTTTTGTTTTTCATCAATGTTTCCAGCGCCTGTTGAATCAGAGACTCTGCCACCGAATCCAAAGAACTCGTCGCTTCATCCAAAACCAATATAGGAGCGTTTTTGAGCATGGCACGAGCAATGGCTACTCGTTGTCGCTCTCCGCCTGACAACTTAATCCCTCTTTCTCCCACAAGTGTTTTGTAACCATTCGTGGTGTTTTGGATGAACTCATCCGCATGTGCCATTTTGGACACTACAATCACCGCTTCTTTTTTTGCTTTCAAGTTCCCGTATTGGATGTTTTCAAAGAGGGAACGATGAAATAACAATGGCTCCTGTGGTACGTATGAAATTGCGGATCGTAAATCTTCTTGTCGAATTTGTGTAATATCCTGACCATCTACAAAAATCTCTCCTTTCTCTATCTCGTTAAATCGAAGAAGTAATTTTGTAATTGTAGATTTCCCTGCTCCAGAACGCCCCACCAAGCCAACATGCTCTCCTGGTTTTACTTTGAAATTAAAGTTTTCAAAGAGGGGCCTCCCTTTTGTGTATTCAAATTTCACATCTTTAAATTCAATCATTCCTTGGCGAATACGACAAACCTCTGGTTTGTCAGGATCGAGAATGGTTGGGGTTTTTTGAATGATTTCTGTCATTTCTTCTGCATCAGAAAAGACGGTATACAAATCCTTAATCACTTGTCCAAAATTCCAAAAGTTCATGTAAATTCCAACGAGATACGCCTGCGTAAGCACCATTGTTCCGATCGTTACGGTTCCATTTATCCATCCTTGAATCAAAATCCAAAACGTCGCCGCTTCTAAAAGCGTCATCAAAGATGCTTGTAAAAAGTCTTGCTTGATCCCAAAGATCCATGTTTTCATTCGCGCATCATTCTCTTTTTGTGTTTGGGTAAACATTTTTTTTCGTTCAAACAAAGATCGGGCAAACATTTTTATTGTGAAAGCATTTGAAATGCCGTCGGCAAAAAGTCCTTGTGATTTTGTTTCTTCCTTGGCTCGGATAATTTCATACTTCCTTCGTTTTAAAGAAAAGAAGCTTACTACCAACCCGTACACAACGGCCCACGCAAGAAGCATGATCGAAATTAATGGAACGAGTGGAAAAAGGACAACCACGGAGAACGATAATCGCAAAATATTCGGCCAAAAATTAAAGTAGATCATGTCGTCCAGTCGCTCAAACCCGCGAACAAATCGTCCGGCTTTGGCCACCAAGCTTCCCACAAAACTATCGACAAAGAAATCTATCGGGTGTTTGTGCATGTTTTCAAAACATACGTTTTGCAAATCTCGCATTCCTTTCGCTTGAAAATGCGTAATCAACCAATCTCCCACCCGCTCTAGTCCTGGATAAATAAGAACCGCAAAGCTTGTTACCATAATAAAAATCCGTAATAGCTCCGGCCAGAGGCTTGTCCTCTCTTCCCCAGAGAATTCGGTGATCAGATCAAAAAACTCTTTGTAGTAAAACTGAACATAGATCGCTAACGCAATTGAAATCGCTTTCACTAAAAATTTAAGATAGAAATAGGCTGAATACTTTTTTGAAGTACTCCAGTAATATTTAAGTGTTGCCTGCGTTGTATTTTTCATCGTAGAATTGGTTGTTCGTCTTTTGAGTTTTCGAGGGGACTCCCCTGAGACGGCATGCAAAGAGAATGTTTCATCTCTAATAGCACATACTTTTCATGAAACGAATGAACTTGTATCCTGTTACAATTATCAATAATAACAATGAAATGTCTACCCCACCTGTTTTAGAATTTATTTCCGCTTAAACAAGATTCCAGCGTCACCAACCTTGTCCTTGTCTCCAAGCATCGCCTTCATCCTTGGCGCACTTTCAGGAAGAAGTACTTCCGCCATTTCTATGAGCTGTTCGAGTTTTTGCAAAAGTACTGCGAAAACCTTCTTACACCCTTTCAAACAATATCTCTGCCTTCCCAATTTTTTTCTCATCTCCCAACATCGCTTTCATTTTAGGATAGGTTTCCGGAAGAATAACCTCTGCCATTCTTGTCAGGGTTTCTAGTCCTCGGTATAAAACAAAAAGGTCTTGCTGGGCCATTCCTATTTCAATCTGCGTCGCTTCCCATGGTTTCCTATGACTTAAGTGTTGATTTAATTCGTGAACAAATCCAAAGAACACCTTAATGGCTGCCTGAATTTTACAATTCTCCAAGTCTTCGTTAAAGATTTTTTCTAAAGTTTTTCCTTGTATTTCGTCGCTTGGTTCGCGAAGGGACACATCAACTCCGTTGTGTTCTTTCTTCGCGTTGTCAAAACTCCCATCTAGTACTTTGTGAATAAGGACTATTCCCCTGTTGAACAGGTTTCCAACACCTCCTGCCAGATGAGAATTGTAAAACGAATGAAAGTTTTCGAGTGAAAAATCTCCATCATTTCCAAATTCAAACGAACTCAAGAGCCCAAGTCTGAGCGCATCGTTCCCGTATTTTTCTGACAACTCTAATGGCGAAATTACATTCCCCAAGGACTTCCCCATTTTCTCTCCGTTGACAGTAAAAAACCCGTGGGCAAACACTTCTTGTGCTGGCTCTATTCCTGCAGAAAGCAACATCGCTGGCCAAATAACACAGTGAAATCGCGTGATGTCTTTCCCCACGATGTGAACTGCTGACTTCCAAAAATCACGTCTATCATCTGTATCAATTCCTGAATAATAGTTAATCAATGCATCAAACCAAACATATATTTTGTGTCCATCATCCCACGGGAGAGGAATTCCCACCTCAGCATTTTCTCTCGAGATAGAAACGTTTTCAAGTCCTGATTTAATAAAGCTGATCACTTCGTTCTTCCGTGTTTCGGGAAGGAGGAGCTTTGGATTTTTTTCATAGAGCGCCAAGAGCTTGTCTCCGTATTCCGACAGTTTAAAAAAATAGTTTTCTTCTTCCAAAATATCTGGCTTTGTCTTGTGATCAGGGCAACACCCGTTCTCATCAAGATCTGTTTCTTTCAAAAATGTTTCACACCCCGTACAGTATTTCCCTTCGTATTTTCCTTTGTAAATATCGCCCTTGTCATGGATTTTTGTGAGAATTTCGTGAACTGTTTTTTGGTGTCTTGGCTCTGTGGTGCGGATAAAGTCATCAAACTGAATCCCGGTCTGTTCCCAGGTTTCTTTCCACGTCTTCGCCATTTCTTCCAAATATTCTGGAATTGGTTTTCCCGACGCCTTTGCGGCATCAACAGTTTTTTGAGAGTTTTCATCGACCCCTGTGAGAAAAAATACATTCTCCTTCCCGAGTTTTTTTCTCCAATATCGCGCCAATGTGTCAGTCGCCAATGTGCAATACGCGTGTCCAATATGAGGCACGTCGTTCACGTAATAAATGGGCGTGGTAAGATATTTTTTCATCACAGGAGTTATACCCGAAACAGAGCTGATTTCAATAACAAACTTCCTTTTGAAATCTTTTGAAATTTTTTTTAAGGAGAGGGTATGATAGACTTTACAAAGTATGAAACCGTCTTTTGTAAGCAAAACGATTCAACCCTCTTCCAGAATTTACGCTTTCCTTTTGGTAATTTTGTTCGTGGCCGTCGGGGTGGGGCTTTTTCCGCTACAAGCTTCTGCAGCATTTTCTTACGCCAAAACGATTGATTTGACTGGAAGTTCGGGAGCTGGAACTAATTATGTTCTCCCTCTTGTAATTAAATCAGGTACGGATGATGCAATTTCGGACATTGGTCTTGATAGGAATGCTTCTGTTTTTCCACACGATATTGCTTTTTTTGATAATGATGGGACTACGGCTCTTGATCACTGGATTGAAGATTCGGCCGCAGATCCGATCACGATATGGGTTGAAGTAAAAGATGATCTTGGGTCAGCGCAGTCAATTGTTATTAAATATGGAGATTCGGGGGTTACAACACTTTCAAATGGAGCGAATACGTTTCCATTCTTTGATGACTTTGAAAGTTACACCGTTGGAACACTTCCTTCCCCTTGGACTATTCGTAATAATGCAAACGGTGGAAGTATTAGTGTTCAGGCTGATCCTCTCGATGCCGGAAACAAAATAATGAAAATGTGGAACTCTTCCTCTGGGAGTGGTTGGCGAGCGGTAACAGGAACCTTTACTGCCGTTGGTACATCTACCGCTCTTCATTGGAAACGATATGAAAGTGGATCAGGAAGACACAAGGGAGGTCTGAGCATACTTGAGGGAGCGACTCATATCGTTTCGAATTTGTTTGATAGTTATTATCCAATGTGGGATAGTTATAGTGGAAGTGCCTATGTTGATTTTAGTCCTGATCTAGATTCAACCTACCCCGTAAGTGGGTGGCATAAAATGGTGGATACGGTTATTGGTTCGGAATATACATTAGACTACGATGGAACGGCATACACCGGAATTCAAAGAAGTTCTCAAACAAATGGAATCGATAACTTTTATTTCGGATCACTTGATACTGACACAAGTCATGTACTAGGACTCGATGATGTTTTTGTACGAAAGGTGGTGGACCCTGAGCCCAATGTTTTAAATTTAACACCAGTAGTCTCCTCTATCACATTCTCAGGTACAGCTAATGTCGGACAACTTCAAACAGGAAGCTATACATATGCAGATGCTGACAATGATCTCGAGGGAACTTCAACCTTCAGATGGCTGAGAGATGATGTAGTTATAAACGGAGCCACTTCACAAACATACACAACGGTATCTGCCGATGTGGAAACAACGCTTAAATTCGAAATAACTCCTGTAGCCGCTACTGGAGAAACTCCAGGGATAGCCGTGGAAAGTTCTGGAACCGCTATTGTGAACCTTGTCCCCTCTGATATAACCATCAGTTCGCAGACGGTTAATTCTAATAGTCCCATTGGTACAACCGTGGGAACTCTTTCCGCAACAGACGGGGATGCCGAAGCGACGTTCACATTTACTATTTCTTCAGGGGTCGGTTGCACAGCTTCTGATAATACGAAATTCACAATCTCAGGAACTGAACTCAAAATAGCCGAAGCCACGGATTTCTATACCAAAAGTTCCTACACTGTCTGCGTCCAAGTTGCCGACCAATATAATGACACCTACCGAGAAAACTTCGAGATTCTGATTCCCATTCCAGAAACAGTTACTGTTCCCTCCTCTGTTACTGGAGAATCCACACTTCCCGATGTCCCACGAATCATTCTCGATGAAGAAAAAATAGTTGATCTTTCCGCCGCGACCACTGCGGTGTCGGATGGAGATAGAGATGTTAGTATTGGAGGAACAACCTTTAATCTCGAAGCGTATACCGCAGGATCTCTCAATGGAGCGAATGTGAAAGAGTCTGCCAGAATAAATGTACAACAGGCGACACGAATCAGCACCGCTCAAGTTAATCTTGTGCTCACGCACACGGAAACCCCTGGTGTAGAACTCAGAATTCCAGATCAAACCGTCGTCTTTGGAGAGAGTAATGCCGACTTTTTAATTACTCCACCAGTCAACACTGAGACCACTAATGTTACAAATGTTCCTTCTGGATTTACTGTAGAAAAATCAGTCTCCGTTGGAAGTACGACAGAAACATATGTTTTTGATACACCCGTTGTGGTTGTTTTCAACAATGCCTACGACCGTATATTAATGCGCTTGGCAGGGGCCTCTTCTTGGGAAAATATTTCCCAGTGTTCTGGAACTTTTGCTTCGCCAACAATGCCTTCTTTTCCCGAATCTTGTTGGATTGCAGACAAGTCCATCCGACAGACAAGCGTTTACACGTTCCACTTAACTGAGTTTGGAGGACTTCTTGAAAATAATTACGGAAGTGGGAAACAGGCGTTGTTTTACGAGGGGATGAAGCGATCAGACATTCGTCAATCTGGATATGGAACCGATAAGAAAACATTTGCTGATAGCTATAAACTATCTCTTGCAGAGGCGGAAATGCTCAATCAAGGAAAGTCTGGAATTGCACAATTTATTACCACCACGTGGGAAAATAACAAGTTTCTCCGATATATATCAGGGCGCACATCTGTTGCTTATCAACGCTCTATAGCCCTCCAACAGGTGAAATATCGCATATCAAATAACCGCGAATTACGACCTGATATACAGCTCGTCATACAACAACGAAACAAGAACACCTTCCTCGCTTCTGCTCCCAAGAAAAATTCTCTCCAAGAAAAGTTCAACCGAATTGCAAAGATATTTCGGCCAAGAGGAGTTCCCCGAAAGCGTTCTTCTCAGCCCAAAACACGAGCAAGTAGCCGAATATCAACTTCTAATATGACACTCCGAACACGGGATCTTGTTGATAGACAAAAAAAGAGAAAACAAGAAGCCTCTAAGAACTACTTTTCCAGTGCTCCAAAAATAGAAAAACCACTTTCTCGCATTCAGCAATACCAGAACGAACGATTCGAACGAAGTCTGCTTCGCATAAAACGACCGCAAAGCAAGGGTGTTCTCCGGCATCTTCAAAATAATCTCTTCCTCTTTGCGAACTTCCTCAAAACATCTCTCTTTGATATGGCAGACATACTTTCTACAAATCTCTTTAAGACCTTGCACTAAAAGACACGACTTCCTTTTGCAATTGTCCAAAAACCTCTACAATGTCGCGGCAATGCTTCCCAAAAAACCTGATTTCAAGACGAACAAACTCGCGTTCATGCGAAAGAATTTCAAGAACTTATCCTTTGAAATGCGGATCATCTTTTTAGCGCATTCAGCAACAGTGCTGTTCTGCTTTTTCCCATGGATTTCAGTCGAACCACTTTATGATAGTCCGTACTGGAACTCTGGATTCTTTGGACCGAGTGGACTCATTGGGCTCTTTATCTTTCTTTTCTCTCTTGTTGTCGTCGGGGTTTTTCTCGACAAACTCTGGGAAACGAAACGCATAAAATTACCATTCCCCGAACAACAATTCTTTGTTGGTGTGGGTGCACAACAAGTACTTCTTATTGTGTTAGCTTGGTCTGTGTTGATTTCTGTAAGTCGAGATTTTGAAGTTTCCGCTGTTCGATTTGGAATCTTCATTGCCCTTCTTTCTCAAATCATTGGCCTCGTTGCGGCATATCTTCAATCACAAAAAAACAGAAAACAGCGAGCGATGGATTTTTTCCAACCACCACAGCACCCACAAACAAAGAAACCAGCAAAAACAGAAAAACTCGGGGAACTTTTTAGTGCCGACGAGGGGGAAGATAACGCACTTGAAGAATGACAAAAGATACAAAAAAAGATAATTCATTTTTGGCAGAAACCCAGCAAGAAGGGCGGGCTTCAGGGAAGGTGAAAATATCCGACCTTGATGCAGCCATTAATTCTGTGAACGCGATTATGCACGAAGATGTCGCCAAGAGTGTTCGCGACACAAAAGAAGAAGAACTCCCGACAACAAAGATCGTTGTGTATTGTCACGATTGTAGAGAACTGGTCCCGGCAGGATTTGGAAAGACGCTTCGCGGGAACGCTCGAACTATATGTGGCACATGTAATTCAAAGAAAATTTCCATGGGCCGAGAGGAGGCGCTCACGCGTTTTTACCACCTCAATGATCGAAAAAAAGACGAGCCCAAGAAGAAGATAAAACCAAAGCCAGCAAAAAAGTAATCAATTTCCCAGGAACCAAGGGGAAAGGCTTTTTTTAATGTTTTCACGTTCTTCGTCAATCCTTTTTTCTTGTGCATGTATACACATGTATACATAATGTATGCAGAAATAAAAAACACACATGGAAACACAATTTACACCAAAGGAACTCGCCACGGTAAAAGTGATCCGAAACGAGATGATGCGAAGTGGAAAAGTTCCCTCCATCCGACAAGTGATGGAAACCATGGGATACCGATCTCCGCAATCGATCTCTCGAATTTTTGACGAACTTACAAAGAAGGGCGTTCTTTCTCGAACAGTAGATGGAAAGTGTTTATTTAATGAAGGCGTGACAACCAGTTCCGCAAACCCTGGAACGGTGAATGTTCCCCTTGTAGGAACCGCAAGTTGCGGAACACCCGTATTTGCCGAGGAGAACATCGAAGGGTATTTCCCAATTTCCGAACGCATAGCACCGCCCTCAAAAAAATATTTCCTCTTGCGAGCTCACGGAGACTCAATGAATAAAAAGGAAATTTATAATGGAGACTTAGTTCTCGTGCAGAAGCAAAATGTCGCTCACAACGGAGATCTTGTTGTCGCTCTTATTGATGACGATGCGACGATTAAAGAGTTTCAACAACGCGGCGATATGGTGGCGCTTCGCCCTCATTCTACAAATCCGATACACAAACCGATTATTCTCAGTGAAGAATTTCAAATTCAAGGAGTGGTTATTAAAGCCATCCCAGCTTCTTTCTTTAATCCCTAATTCTTAAATTTATATGAAACTCGAATTTGCTTTCAAACAAATTTAACCACACACTCACCCCCGCTCTAAGATACTTACTAAAAAACACATTATCATGGCAGAAGATGTAAAAAAATCAGCACTCGCGTCAGCTCTCGCGCAAATCGAAAAAGACTTTGGAAAGGGCTCAATTATGCGACTTGGCGACCACGAAAAAACCAAGATCGAAACGGTTAGCTCTGGCTCTATTTCTATCGATCTCGCCCTTGGTGGCGGATATCCAAAAGGGAGAATCATTGAGGTCTACGGTCCAGAAAGTTCTGGGAAGACAACGCTATGTTTACACGCGGTAGCCGAATTCCAAAAAGCTGGCGGAACAGTCGCCTTTATCGATGCGGAACACGCGCTCGACCCAAGTTATGCCGAAAAAGTCGGCGTTAATACTGACGAACTCCTTCTTTCTCAACCTGATTCTGGAGAACAGGCGTTAGAAATTGTTGAAGCTTTGGTTCGCTCTGGAGGCGTAGATCTTATCGTTATCGACTCGGTTGCAGCATTGACTCCTCGGGCGGAAATCGAAGGCGCGATGGGAGATGCTCAGATGGGATTGCAGGCTCGACTCATGAGTCAGGCCTTGCGGAAATTAACGGCGGTGTCCTCCAAAATGGGAACGACGATTATCTTTGTAAATCAAATCCGAATGAAGATCGGGGTGATGTTCGGAAACCCAGAGACTACAACGGGTGGAAATGCGTTGAAGTTTTACTCCTCGCTTCGAGTGGAAGTCCGAAAAGGGGCAAAAATCGAATCGGGAACCGGCGACACCAAGGAGGCGAACGGAAACGAGGCCCGCGTTAAAATCGTGAAGAACAAAGTTGCGCCACCGTTCAGAACTGCGATCGTTGATATCATGTTCAACAAGGGGATTTCTTGGGCAGCAGATCTTCTGGAAACGGCTGTAAAATTAGAGATTGTCGAAAAGGCAGGCGCCTTTTATTCCTATAAAACAGGGAAGGATGAACCCGTCAAGATTGGACAAGGGAAAATAAAGGCCGTCGAATTCTTTGAAGACCCGAAAAATAAAAAACTCGTCACTGATATTGATAAAATCGTCCGAGAAAAAGCGGCACTTAAATAACATTGTGCTGACGAAATAATTTCATAGAATACAAAGTCCTCGCTCGACTTGGGTGGGGACTGGAAAAAACATTTTCGATTTCGGATTTCAGATTTTTCCCATCATCCTCGTTCTTGTAAGCGCTTAGTGCTGAAATCGATTACACTTCTAAAAACTATAGACTCTGAACTATTAACTAATAACTTTCTCCCCATGACCTTTCAACTCCCAACACTGAATTATGATTACTCTGCTCTTGAGCCTTCTATGGATGCGAAAACAATGAAAATCCATCACACTAAACATCACCAAGGATACGTAAACAAAGCCAACGCTGTACTTAAGGAAACCGAATGGGCAGAAAAAACAACTGCTGATATTCTCTCTCATCTTGAAGACTTGCCTCCCGACATTCGTGTCGCTACAAAAGATAATGTTGGAGGCGTCTGTAATCATTCTTTCTTTTGGAACTGTATAAGCCCCGATGGCGGAGGAAAGCCAACAGGGGAATTAGCAACGGCGATAACCGATACATTTGGTTCATTTGAACAATTCAAGAAACAATTTACTGCCGCGGCCACCGGACAATTCGGAAGTGGATGGGCATGGCTCGTTGAAAAAGACGAGAAGCTCGAAATCATTGGCACCACGAATCAAGACTCTCCTCTCGCACTTGGATACAAGCGATTACTCGCGCTTGATGTCTGGGAACACGCGTACTATTTAAACTATCAAAATAGACGCCTTGATTATATCAATGCGTTTTGGAATGTGGTTGATTGGGATTTTGTAGCGGCTCAACGCTAAAGCGTTTTAAGAAACTCGGCCATCGCGTGCGCCGACCATCCACGATGAGACACTGCGTTTTTCGCTTCCTTTGTCATAGCTGAATACACGACATCATGTCCGTCGGGAATGAATACCGCAGAAACTGGAATTCCGGGTTCCATATCTGTTTCTGGTTGTTCTGTAATAACTCCTGAACACTTTCCGAGGCAGGTGTATGTTTTTTGCGTTGTGGGGTCGAAATACGCCATGGATGAATAGAATGTCGCCTTTCTGTTTATCTCGCCTTCTAGGAGCTTTAGAAACACATCTAGCCATGCTCCATCTTCTTTCTCCCCTATCTCTCGACGTGTCCGCAAGCCAAACTTTTCTGGACACGCATCCAAAACCAATCCTGAATCTTCTCCGATCGAAGGAAGTCCCGTAAGGTCTGCAAAAAACTTCGCCTTCAAGAGCGCGTTTTCTTCAAACGTCGTTCCTGTTTCTTCTGGATCTTCTGTTCGTCCAAGGTCTTTGAGTGATGCAAATTCAATATCTTCACTCAGTCCATGCACACGAAAAGCTTCGACCATTTCATTCCTTTTCCCTTTGTTTCCCGTGGCAAGCAATATTTTCATGATAATAAATCTCTTATTTTCCCTGTTGCTTGTGCCGATTTGTCAAGCTTAAATCGAAGCTTCATCGGTCGTCGAAGCTGAACCTGTTGGGATACTTCGTATTCCATCTTCGGTCCTACTTTTTGAATCGCTTTGATAAAACCTTTTGGCCCCCCGATACTTCGCACATAGACATCGGCTATTCCAAGGTCGCCTGCGACTTCGATTTCAGTCACCGTTACAAACCCAACCTGGTTGGGAGAAAGAAATTGCTGAAAAAACGGAGGAATTTTTTCCTTCAAGACGCTGGCCACTCGTTTACTTCGTTCCGACATTTTCATCGCTCGCATAGTGTCTATTTTCCTTGAAAAATCAAGGGTTTTTAGAGATACTGCCACCAATGAAATACTGCTTTTTAGACCTCGAAACAACGGGCTTGGATCACGAAAAAGATTCGATTCTTGAGATATCATTTTTCTTACAAGATGAAGATGGAACGAAGGACGAACTCATGGACGAGGTGGTTATCCCTACAAAGACTCCACTCATCCCATACGTGACCCATCTCACAGGAATCACTCCCGAAGAGGTGCAAACAAAGGGAGTTGAGCTTTCTTCAATTATCACAAAAGCAACCAACCTTATCGGTGATGCAGTGATCGTGGGACACAATATTGATTTTGATATTCGATTTCTCATCGAGAACGGCATCGATGTTTCGAAAAACCAGCGTATCGACACACATGAGTTGGCGCGAATTGCCCTGCTCGAGGAAGAAAGTTATGCGCTTGAAATCTTGGCAGAAAAATATGGGTTCGCTCATCACTCCGCTCACCGAGCGATGTCTGACGTAGAAGCGTCTGCTGAGCTCTTTGTGTTTTTGAAAGAAAAGATTGCAGAACTGCCGACTGGATTTTTTGAACAGGTGAAATCGTTTCTCGAAACCAAAACCAAGTGGGCGGCAAAAGATCTTTTTCTCCCGACCAAGGGAAATGCTTCTTTTGCGCTGGCCAAAAAGGAAGCTAAAAAACTTGCCGACTTCCCAGTCCCTGAAGACTTCTGGGCTTCGTTTGATGCAAACAAAGAAGGGGAAACACTGTTTGTACAGCAAGGAGAATCCGTCCCTTCAAGTGAATTCCTTCACGCTGTCGCACAGAAATTAGACAAACCTTCGCTCATTATCTCGCCGAAACTCGACTTCTTTCCTGGCGTCATGCAATTCCCAACACCCGAAGTTTTGTTTGCGCCTGACCAGTTTGAAAAATTTATTGAGAGCAAGAAAGAATTTAATAACTCTGAAACCGCATTCATTGTAAAATGTTTCCTACGACACTCATTGCAATTCCGAGGCGTTGATAAGTATAACCTCTTCGCTGACGAACGAAATTTGTGGACGAATGTTTTGGTCCCAAACGAAGAACATCCTGTGTTTCGAGATATTCTCGCTGAACGAGCCAAGGAAAAAATTGTTTCTCTCACTCCCGATGCGTATTTTCGATTCCGACACACGGACTGCTTGGCGAACCGAGTTTTGTTAGTAGATGAAACAGAGGTCTTTGCTGAAAAACTCCTCTTTGCCCCTTCGCAAAACTTTTCTCTTTTCTCCGCTCTCCACGATGAGATGACAAGTGTCCGAGCCCAATTTTTAGTGACGGGGGTTTGTAAAGATATTATCGAACCGACGCTCCAACACGGTCTCTCGACCTTCCCCCAAAAAGTGCTCCTCCCTTCACGAACAAAATTCTCGACATTTTCTGAAGGTCTTCGTGAACTGTCTCCTGATTTTGAACCCTTGGCTTTAGCTCTTGAAAATCCAGAAGCAGGGCTTGAACGATGGGTGAGTTATTTCCCTCAATCGGGGAACCTGTCCTTCGGGCTTTGGCATCCGGACAGCTGGCATGATATGAAGAAGGGGTTACAATCCGCTCCCGCCCTTTTTCTCTATCGTCATCCGCAGTTGCGAACAAACAACTTTGCGCGAATCTTTCTAGCACGTGACAAAGACCAACAATTCAAAATTGATGTCCTGTTGCTCGACAAAGAACTAACGATTCCTACCAAACTCGAATCGGCAAACTCGCCTGAGTTCAATAGTTTTTGTGCGGGAAAAATTGAAAAACTTCTTGATGATATCGATGAAAACCATAATTTACTCGTAAACATCTCCAGTCAAGAAACACTCAAAAAAATATTTTCTGAAGTGTCGGAACACACCACTTCAAAAGATTTTAAGCTCATCGGGGAAAGCGCCTCTGGGGGCTTAGGGAAAGTGTTTCAATTTATTAAACAAAATAAATCAAAAGTATTTTTTGCGCAAAAATTTATCGCTCCCGATCTGACAAAAGAACCATTCACAAAAATAGTAGTGCTGAAGTTTCCGTTCTCCCCTCCTCATCCGTTGTTCGACGCACTCAAAACAATGCTTGATGCTTCAAATATTGGCACATGGGACGCATGGACCGTCCCTCAAGTAACGGCCAATCTTTCTCGAAGACTTTCGACCTTCCCAAAAGCCAAAGAAATCATCTGGCTCGATCCTCGACAAAACGCCTCGTGGGGACGAGGAATCTTACAAGTTCTCTTCGGAAAGAAATAGTTTTTCGTGGTTCCAAGAAATCGCTCTTCTAAAAATGTTGCTTTTAGGGGATTTTCGTGGTAAGATGTTCTGATTTACTCAAAAAAAATGAATCAATTTTCCAATCTACCAACGCTTCGTCAATGGATTTCTCGTTCTGTGTTTCTCGAATCTCAAAAGAGAACCGATCTTCTTGAAAAACTTGAAACCATCCCTCAAGAAAGTCTTGAGCGACTTTTTAAGTCTTTCGAGGCCGCCGATCAACACCAGCATGACCTTCTCGTAAAGACCCTGAAAGATCGTCCTGGGTTTTGGGAAGAGTTCCAACAAATTGTTCGAGGAGGGCAAAAAGACGCCCTCGTCCGAAAAGAGGCTTCTTCCATAGAGACCGATCAAGCAATTCTTTCAGCCCTTGAAAAAGAGATTGCTGAAATTATCCCAACCAATAAATAATGAAAATTTTATTCCACCGGCCACGGAAAAGTGCTTCTCGCTTTCTATTTCAGGAGGGAGGACCATCTCCTGATCCTTTTTCAGCCGAGGACTTAGAAGGTCTCTCGAAAAAACAAGAGATACTGACGGTAGACCTAGAGAATGAGGGGGTTACAGGGGAGAAGTTGGTAAACCGGAAGGAGGAGGACATCAACACAGAGGCCTCCAAAAGGGCTGATGATCTTAATGCGATTGTAAGGAATTATAGCGACCCAAAAGAAAAGGAGCTTGTTGTTTCTGCTCTCCGGGACTCATTAAAGAATCGTGTGATAAGTTATGACACAAGCAAAGAGGGTCTCGAGAAAGGTTTGGATGATACCGAGTTCGAAAGTTGGGAGGGAACTCTTAATTTAGAGACGGAAGCGGCTCTTTTTATGTCAGACCCCGATCATGGAGAATTTACACTTATGGCCTTGCGACAAATTGTAGATAAACTACAACAAAATAAAGGGAATATTAACTGGACTGTGTTTAATGTCCAGGACTTCAAAGTTTCACGAGGGGCTCTTTGTATTCAGAAGATGGATGTGGGGAACCTGACTCTTTTTTCTCTGGACAATGTTGGCTCTCTTGAAAATAGTGCAGGAGTAAAAATTGCCAACAAGGAGCAACAGAAAGAGTTTCTTGATTCGCTGGAATCGAGCCTTGATGAGCATGTTGCTGCCTTAGCATTTTGCACCAATAACAATGTTAATTTCCCTGATCCAAAACCTGTTGAAGAGCAGGTTGTTGGAAATGGAGAGAATGACGAAACGGTTGTGATCGAAAAAGATGGGAAGGGGGAAGACGACATCCCTGAAGGGAGTGGCGATGAGGACAACGATGCCACGAAAGTCGTAGGTAATGGAAAGGAGGATAAAGAAGCCACTGAAACGGAGAAGGTTAAAGAAGAAATTGTTGTCCCAGAACCAACTGCTGAAGAACTCCAGCAAGCACGACAAGACAATGTTGATACTGCTTATAATATCCCGGGGAAAGCATTTTTGAAAACGCTCACGGAAGACGAGCGAGGAACAATGGAAATAACTGACGCAGATTTAACAACGAAAATCGATAGTCCTGTTGGAAAAGACTTCCAGGTTCTTGAAGGGGTTTTGAAGTATCAACAGTTTATAAACAGACAGTATGAAGGCTCTCTTAATGAAGATGGACTAAAAGGCTCAAAAACAGATGCCACATTGGCTCTGTGGAGAGATCGACAAGGAGAAACCTTGGCTAATCTTGAGAGAAAAACTCAGAATGTTCAGGTTGTGGGCACAAAAAAGGTAGATCCCACTATTTTAGAGGGGGGGGCTGCTATTGCTCAGGAAACAGATGTGAAGGAACAAGAAAATTCTCAAACTCCCGAGGAAACAGATTATTTGACGGAGAAAGAACAAATCCCTGAAAAACTTCTCGACAGCCATCTTGCGAATCGAGCAGAACGACAGGCGGGGAGAGGGAATTTTGAAAAGGCCTCGGGTCTTATTGCGAAACTAAAAGAGAAAATTCTTGGGAAGAAAAACGGTGAGCGAATAAAAACTGCTATTGAACAAGAACAATTGGTCTTTTCTAAAAATGACCAATTTTCTTCTGATAAAATTACTGGACTAAGAAACGAAGATTTTCTTACTTGGCATGACAAGGCAAATGGACAAACGTGGGAAAAAGACGGTTATGTTTACGTTGCCTCAACCGGAGCTTCTACAAACATGTCACTTGCAAAAGTGAAAGGTCGAACCAATGCGCTCACGGAACTCGGGAACGGTGTTCATCAGGATTTTGTCCCAATCGCAGATAAAATGTATGAAAACAAAAAAACAGGTGTTTATACCAATCGCGCTGTTTACCAAAAAAAAATAGAAGAAGATCTCGCGGATAAACAAGTAAACAAATATAATGCAATAAAAGGAGTGTAGCTCCTTTTTCTGTCTAGTACCGTGCCAAGTGAGCAAACGCTTTATTGGCTTGTGCCATCTTGTGCGCTTCCTTCTTCTTGTTCACTGCTGATCCTGCTTCTTTTGAAGCATCGAGCAATTCTTGTGCGAGTCGTTTGTACATAGGTTGTCCTTTCCGAGCACGAGCTCCTGATAAAATCCAACGAATAGCCAAGCTTGCTTGTCGTTTTGGCTTTACTTCTGATGGGATTTGGTACACCGCTCCTCCGATTCGTTTTGCAGTTACTTCAACCGTTGGTGTCGCGTTTTGGAAGGCTGTGTTGAATGTCTTCAATGCGTCCTTTTCCCCTAATCGGTGCAATTCATCAAACGTTGCTTTCAATATTTTTTGAGCCGTTGTCTTTTTTCCTTGTTTCATAATCGAATTCACCACTCTGACTTGCAAAGGATCTGTAAAAGAAAACGGATTTGCTTGTTTCACTTTCTTTTCCGTCTTTCCTCCGCTTTTTTTCTCTTCCTTTACTGGAATAGCTTTCGCAGGTTCTCCTTTTTTTGCCGGTGCTGAGTCTGAATTTTGAGAGGCGACTTCAGATGCCGCTACTTTTGTGTCTGCCATGGTATTAAATTATTTTTTAGCTTTTTTGGTTCCGTATCGAGAACGAGCTTGTCCTCGGTCAGTTACTCCTTGAGTATCAAGTGTTCCCCTGACAATGTGGTATCGCACTCCAATCAAATCTTTCACCTTTCCTCCTCGTAAAAGAACAACTGAGTGCTCTTGCAAGTTGTGTCCTTCTCCCATGATGTACGCGTTTACTTCGTACCCATTGGTCAAACGCACACGTGCGATTTTTCGCAACGCGGAATTTGGTTTCTTTGGAGTCATTGTTGTTACTTTCACACACACTCCTCGTTTCTGTGGAGACGAAAGCTTCACTGTTTTATTCTTGAGCGTATTGAATGTTGATTGCAACGCAGGAGACTTAGACTTTACAGCCTTGTCTTTTCTTGGTTTTCGAATGAGTTGATTAATTGTTGGCATATTTGTTGTATTGAATGCTTATCTTTTGACCTTCTCACGAGCTCCAAACCCTGTTCCAGCCGGGATAAGCCGACCGATGATAACGTTTTCCTTTAACCCGTCAAGGTAGTCTATCTTTTTGGTTGTAGCCGCCTCCACAAGCACTCTTGTTGTCTCTTGGAAGGAGGCCGCAGAGAGCCATGAATCAGTCCAAAGTGAAACCCGAGTAAGCCCCAATAAAAGACGCTCAACTTGTACTTCATTCTTTTTCTTTTTCGCAAGTTCTGCGTTCTTTTTTTCTACTTCAACAACATCTTTGATCTCTCCTGGAAGCCATTTGCTATCTCCTGCTTCTAAAATACGAACCTTGGAAACCATTTGTTTCGCAATAATTTCAATGTGTTTTTCGTTAATGTCTTGTCCTTGTGAAGCGTAAATACTCTGCACTTCAAAGAGAATGTATTCTTGTACTTTCTCAACAGTTGTGAGTTCCATAAGCTCTCGAAGATCGAGGTGTCCCGCTGTAAGCGCTCGTCCTTTTTCTACCAATTCCCCGCTCTTCACTTTCAAACTCAAGCGAGCTGAGACAACGTATTCTCGTTGTGCTGCTTCACTTTGTTTGATCACAATCGCGTCCACTCGAACTTCTGCCACTTTTCCTGCAGAACGAGCTTTGATTGTTGATCGACTTTCTGTTGAACGGGCAATAATTTGTTTTTCTTTTACCATATCTCCTTTTTTCACCGCTGGTTCGAATTCAATTCCGAGACGATGAACATCGTTTTCTGGTTTTTCTGCTTCAATAATAATCTTTGTTTCTCCGTCTTTCTTTCGGATAGAAACTTTCCCTGAGATCTCAGCCAAGAATGCACATCCGTTTGGTTTTCGTGCCTCGAAGAGTTCTTCCACTCGGGTCAAACCCTGTGTAATAGAAGCTCCCTCGGTCGCGACTCCTCCCATGTGGAATGTCCGCATGGTCAACTGCGTTCCTGGCTCTCCAATAGATTGCGCTGCGATAATTCCTACTGGTGTTCCTTTTTCTACTACCTTATTGTTTCCAAGGTCGTATCCGTAACACTCCTGACAAACTCCGCCAAGCGTTTTACAAAACATCACTGATCGTACTGAAATTCCTTCCAGTTGGTGCTCTCTGATAAGTTCAATTCCTGCTTCGTCGATAACCTGCCCTTTTTCAAAGATTACTTTTCGTCCTTTTTTCACATCTTCCGCAACGGTTCGACCGTAAAGTCGTCGTTCAAAATCTTGTCCAACTTCTTCTGAGTTTTCTCGAGTTACGAGTTTTGATCGTTCTGTTTTACAGTCTTTCTCGTGAACCACAACATCTTGCACTGAGTCAACAAGACGACGGGTAAGGTACCCAGCTTCGGCAGTTTTAAGAGCCGTATCTGATTTTCCTTTTCGTCCTCCGTGTGTGGCATTGAAGTATTCAAGAATGGTAAATCCTTCTTTCAAGTTTGATCGAATCGGAAGCTCAATAGTTCGTCCTGATGGACTCGCTACCAATCCCTTCATTCCTGCCATTTGTGTAATCTGTCCCCAGTTCCCTCGGGCTCCTGAGTCGATTTGGTAGAAAATATCGTTTTCTCTGTCGTACTCTTTAATCATTTCTTGTGTGATGTCTCCTTTCACTCGTGACCAAATCTTAATCGTGTGATTGTATCGTTCTTCGTTTGTAATAAGCCCTTGTCCGTATTGCACGCTAATCTTTTCAACGATTGAGTTCGCTTTTTCGATGATTTCTTTTTTACTCGGTGGCACCTTGAGGTCAAACACAGAAACCGAAATTCCTGATTTTGTTGCGAACTTAAATCCTAAGTCTTTAATGTCATCGGCCAACTTTGCTGTTGCCGCTTCTCCCACTTCCGCATAAACCCGTCCCAAAATCTTACTCAGTTCTTTCTTTCCGAAAGAGTTGTTTTGGAATTCGATCCCTTCGGGGATTGCTTGGTTAAAGAATACTCGTCCAATTGTTGTTTCAACGATTTCCCCATCAAGTCGTACTTTGATTTTCGCCTGAAGGTGGATGTGTCCACATTCGTATGCATAAATCGCTTCGTCTTCTGAGCCAAAGCCCATTCCTTCTCCAGGTTTCCCATCAAACATTTGCGTAAGGAAGTAACACCCAAGCACCATATCCTGTGAAGGATTGATAATTGGATCCCCACTTGAAGGTTTAAGAATGTTTGTTGAAGCCAACATAATTTCTTTCGCTTCTTTTTGTGCTTTCGCTGACAACGGCAAGTGAACCGCCATTTGGTCTCCATCGAAGTCAGCATTAAACGCCGCACACACCAATGGGTGAATTTGAATTGCTTTTCCTTCTATAAGTCGTGGTTGGAACGCTTGAATACCAAGTCGGTGAAGCGTTGGCGCACGATTAAGGAGCACGTATTTATCTTTAATTACTTCTTCTAAGATATCCCACACAATCTTTTCTCCGATTTTAATAATCTTTTCTGCGCTCTTCACGTTGTATGCAAATTCGTATTCAATAAGTTTTGAAATAACAAATGATTTAAAGAGCTCGAGAGTGATGTATTTCGGAAGTCCGCATTCGTGAAGTTTCAACCGTGGTCCTACCACAATCACTGAACGTCCTGAGTAATCCACTCGTTTTCCAAGCAAGTTCTGTCGGAAACGCCCTTGTTTTCCTTTTAGCATATCTGAAAGTGATTTCAGTTTTCGTTTTTGAACATAGTTCATCCCTGCTCGAGAGTTTCGAGACTGGTTTGAAATAAGAATATCAACCGCTTCCTGAAGCATTCGTTTCTCATTTCGACAGATAATCTCTGGCGCCCCAAGTTGAATAAGTTTCTTTAGTCTTTGATTTCGGTTGATCACTCGTCGGTACAAATCATTAAGATCTGATGTCGCAAAACGACCACCATCAAGTTGCACCATTGGTCGAAGGTCTGGTGGGATTACAGGGATAACCGTAAGCACCATCCATTCTGGTTTAATATCACTTCGCAAAAGAGATCCTGCAAGTTTCATTCGTTTTATAATCTTCTTTTGTTTCTGTCCTGAAGATTTTTTAAATTCTTTTTCTGATTCTTTTAAAAAGTCTTTCAGATCAATTCTTTGGATAATTTCTCGGATTGCATCCGCTCCAATTCCCGCTCGAAACACGTGTCCAAACTTCATTGATACGTTTCGGTATTCCGTTTCTGTAAGAACTGCACTTGTTGTAATTGATTTTAATTCTTCTCGAGCCACTTTAAAGTTCTCGTTTACCACCTCAATCTTTTCAACGAGTTCTCCTTCAAGTTTTATAAGATCTTTTTCTTCCATATCCCCACCCTTCACTGCTTTCTTCGCAGCTTTTAAACTCGCATCATTTTCTTCTTTTACTTGGGTAATTACTTTCTTATATTCTTCTTCTAATTTCTTTTGTTCTTCTTCTTTCACTTTCTCATCTACCTCAACAACAATATACGAAGCAAAATAAACCACTTGTTCTAATTTCTTTACAGGAAGATCAAGTAAAAGTCCTACTTTCGATGGTGTTGATCGAAGAAACCAAGTGTGCGTTACAGGAACGGCAAGTTTAATATGTCCCATTCGTTCTCGACGAACAATTGAACGAGTAACTTCTACTCCACATTTTTCACAAACAATTCCTCTATATCGAATTCGTTTGTATTTACCACACGCACATTCCCAGTTCTTTACAGGACCGAAAATCCGCTCACAAAAAAGACCATCTCTTTCTGGTTTTTGTGTCCGGTAATTAATAGTTTCTGGTTTTGTCACTTCTCCTTTCGACCAACTTAAAATCTCCTCAGGGGAGGCTATCGAGAGAGAAATGGCGTTAAAATCCTTTAGTTTCTTGATGTGCTTTGGATTTGCCATGAATGAGAGTTATAAAGGTATTCCACCCGGAAAAATCACTGTTTTCCGACCAAAAAGCCTCGCGAGTCTATGAATTTTTCTTGTTTCGTCAAGCGCTTTTTTAAGGTTTTTTATTATTGTAATTTCTTTCTGTTTTTTTAGTAAATAAATAATATATATAACTAGTTATTAATAGAAAAAAAGAGGTGTAAAAAAGGGAGTTGTTTTTATAAGGGAGGAAATTAATAAAACGCAGTTCGTTGGTGTTTTTGTGGTGAAAATATTTTATCAAAAGGAAGTGGGTTTTGGTAAAAAAAGTATTCATTTCTAAACCCCCTGGTGGAGTGGGTTTTTGTGACGAAAAAAAATATCCTGAAAAACGT